>CEGE01002909.1_pt1 | contig 10987 bp, 8 predicted proteins | sample 306311 | NCBI WGS metagenome assembly CEGE01 (sample SAMEA2755654, study PRJEB7226) | microbial mat metagenome | biome: microbial mat; feature: hypersaline; material: grass silage | place: USA | collected 2014-02-19 | depth 0 m | reverse complement strand
GCATGAGAGCGTCTCCCATGCGGCGCGGGCGCTGGCCATGTCTCAGTCGGCAACCAGCACGGCGCTTGCGGAGCTTGAGCGGCAGTTCGACTGCCAACTGCTGGATCGGATTGGTAAACGCTTAAAACTTAACGCACTGGGTTTTCAGCTGTTGCCCAAAGCGGTGGCGCTGCTGGATCGCGGCGAAGAGATTGAAGAGCTTCTACGTGGCCAGAAAGGGGTTGGGTCGCTGGATGTAGGGGCTACGCTGACCATTGGCAACTACCTGGCCACGCTGCTGATCAGCGATTTTATGCAGCGCCACCCCGGTAGCCGGGTGCGCTTGGCAGTGCGCAATACGCGCCATATTATCGAAGGCGTGCGCCAGCACTCGCTGGATTTAGGCTTGATCGAGGGGCAGTGCGACGATGACATGATCATCAGCCAACCCTGGGTGGAAGATGAGCTGTGCGTGTTTTGCTCGCCGCGACACCCACTGGCAGGCCGCGAGCACCTTGAACTTGAACAGCTGCTGCGTGAGGACTGGATTATGCGCGAAGAGGGCTCTGGCACCCGCATGACTCTGGAGCATGCCGCGCGCCACCGCCGCAGCCGGTTTAACACCCTGCTAGAGCTAGAGCATACGGAAGGTATTAAGCGTGCCGTGGAGTCAGGGCTGGGGATTGGCTGTGTCTCGCGCCTGGCACTGCGAGATGCCTTCCGGCGCGGCAGCTTGGTGCCGCTGCCTACGCCGGAGTTGGATCTAAAGCGTCAGTTTACGTTTATCTGGCATCGGCACAAATACCTCACCACCGGCGTGCGCGAATTCCTGCGCCTGTGCCGTGAAATGACCGCTGGGGCCAAGCGCAGCGACGATATTGCGCTGCCGCCGATTCCTTAAGCGTTTATCGCTCAGTCAATTCGGGAGCAGGCAACTGATGGTTGCTAGGGGCGTTTTTTGGCTCAAGTGTAAAGCCGTCTACCAGCGCAGCGAGCCTATCCGCCTGATCGTTTAGCTGTTCAGCGGCGGTCGTCGACTCCTCCACAAGCGCGGCGTTTTGCTGGGTCATTTGGTCTAGGTCGGTGACGGCAATGCTCACCTGGCTAATGCCCTCGCTTTGTTCTCGAGCGGCCGTACTGATATCTCCCAACATTTGCGTTACCCGCGTGACGCTTTCTGCTGATTCGTGCATTGCCGACTCCGCATCTCGAACCATTTGGGTACCGCTTTCAACCTTGCCAGCCGAAGTATTAATACGCTGGCGGATATCCTTGGCGGCTTCGCTACTGCGAGAGGCTAATTTGCGAACTTCGTCGGCGACCACGGCAAACCCACGACCGTGTTCGCCAGCCCGGGCGGCTTCCACAGAAGCATTCAGGGCAAGCAGGTTAGTCTGAAAGGCGATGCCGTCGATGACGGTCACGATGGCCTGAATTTCATCGGAATTGGAGCGAATATCATCCATCGTTGCCACGACTTGCTCAAACGCGCTGTCGGTACGCGAGGCTAACTGCGAGGCGGTTTGTGAAAGCCCACTGGCTTCTTGCGAGGCGTGAGTGGTATGGCTAACGGTGCTGCTGATTTCTTCCATCGCAGATGAGGTTTGCTGCAGGCTGGCAGCGGCCTGTTCAGTGCGCCGTGAGAGGTCGTGGCCACCTTGAGTAATTTCATTAGCCGCGTGGTTGACGGCTTCACTGCTACGGCGCACATCCAGCAGAATAACCTGAATTTTTTCTGCAAAGGCATTGAACTGCTCAGCTACCGCGGCACTTTCATCTCTCCCATGCACCGGTAGACGTTGGGTAAGGTCACCATGGCCTGAAGCAATCTCTTCCATGCGGCTTGCAAGCCGCTTAAGAGGCCGTGCGATTCGCCCGCCAATCCACCATAGCGCTGCCACCCCCAATGCTGCCAGAAGTAGCCCTACTACCGTCATGCCCAGCGTATTTTGCTGGCGCTGCTCGCTGAGAACTGCTTGCAGCTCGCCTAACTCCGCAAGCGCTACGTCTTCAGGGAGCTGGAGTACCAACACCCAGGGGAGGCGAGTATCGCCAATGGTAATAGGCTGATAGCGCTGCAGTAGACCATCGTTAACGCTGCTTTGCAGGCTACCTTGCTCTGATGCCTCTCGGATGCCCGCGAGAATTGTACTGCTAAGGGAGTCACTGGCAGGCGAGCCCAGACTCTCTACGCCTGTCGTGTCGGCGACTAGCCCCCCACTTCCCGCGATGAGAGCCATGCGCCCAGCGCCTTCGTATAGCGCTTGGTTGGCATCGCTTAGCAGGGTTTGGATAAAGTTAAGGGAGAGGTCTACCCCCGCAACGCCACGAAACTCGCCATCCACCAAAATGGGGGCGTTAAACGAAGTGACCAGTTGCGTCTCGCCGCCATAGTCATAAGCCGCCGGATCGATAATGCAAGGAACTAGGGTTTCACGAGGGCAAAGATAGTATTCTCCTTCCCGAACGCCGCTGGGAAGGCGTTCTTCACTCTCCATGGTATCTCCCAGCGGCAGCACTTCTAGCGTTTCATCCTCGGTGCGGTACCACCAGGGCATAAAGCGACCGCTACCGTCATGGCCATAGCGCTCATCTCCTGCATATCGTGCGTCGTCACCAAACGCATTGGGCTCCCAGCCGATAAATGCATCCAGCAGTGTCGGGTTGTCGGCCACAGTTTGGCGCACTAAGTTAGATAGTTCGCGGCGGTTCAGGTAAAGCGAGCGGCGCCCCTCTTCATCCTCCATACCCATCAAAGCATTAGTAGTCGCCAATTGATTGGCGATAGTCATGGCATTGTTGAGTTCGCGCTGAATACGCCCGCCCTCTGCTTCGGCAATGGCATCTAAGCGCGCATTCAATGCACTTTCCATTAATGCGCCGGTATGCTCATTCACCGTTTGCTGGGTGCGGGCCGCGGCGACCAAGTTATAGATGACTAGCGCAGCCACAATCGCGAGCAAGCAAGGGCCCGCAAGTGCGACGACAAAAGAGCGTAACGAACGAAAATGCATAGCGTTACCCCTTAAGTAATGTGATGGCGGCGGTTGTCATGTGCTTGGTACTGCACTTGCAGGGCAGGTGCCGCGGCGTGAGACAGCTTAAAACTACTGATAGTGCCTGCCAGATGATCGGCCTGTTCTTTTAGTTGCTCGGCGGCGGTCGTGGACTCTTCCACCATGGCCGCGTTTTCCTGAGTCATGCGATCCAGTTCTGCGACGGCAATGTTGACCTGATTGATGCCATCGCTTTGCTCGCTGGTGGCCGCATTGATCTCCTCCAAAACATCGGTAACGCGGGTAATATGCGCGACGATGTCTTGCATGGTAGATCCCGCATTACGCACTAAAGTGGTGCCATTGTTAACCTTGGTTTGAGAGTCCTCAATCAGCTTTTGAATATCGTTGGCGGCATCACTGCTACGCCCAGCCAGCTTGCGTACTTCGTCGGCCACCACGGCAAAACCACGGCCATGCTCGCCAGCGCGGGCAGCTTCCACCGACGCGTTAAGCGCCAGCAGGTTGGTCTGGAAAGAGATGCTGTTCATTAACGTGACGATTTCACCGATTTTATCGGAGGCGTGGGTAATGTCTTCCATGGTGGTAACCACATTCGCCACCACCTTGCCGCCTTCGTTGGCTACTTCTGAGGCAGTTTGAGAGAGCTTGTTGGCTTCCTGAGCCGAGGCAGCAGTGTGCTGCACGGTGCTGGTGATTTCTTCAATCGAAGCGGACGTTTGTTGCAGGCTAGAGGCGGCGTTCTCGGTGCGGCGTGATAAGTCCTGGCCACCCATGGCGATCTCATTGGCCGCGTGGTGAACAGATTCACTGCTGGTGCGTACATCGATTAATACGGCCTCCATTTTACCTACGAAACGGTTGAAGGCCTTGGCAATTTGAGTGACTTCATCATTACCCTCTTCGGGCAAGCGTCGGGTTAAATCGCCCTCTCCCGATGCGATATCATCCATCGCATTACGAACTCCCAGCAAGCGGCGTAGCAGCAGAGAAAGCAGCAAACCGAAGACCACTGCCGTGATTGCGGCCACAATCAGCAGCGTGACTATCGATGTCGTGGCGATGGCGCGCAGGCCCGCTGTTGCCTCTGCTTCATCGAGTGCCACTACAAGTTGCCAGTCGCTGTTGCCACCTACTGGCTGGCCAAGCAGTAGCTTATTGCTGCCCTGGAGCTCCATGGCTTGAGGCTGCTCCGCGCTAGTGATTTGTGCTAAGCGGTTGTTATCCAGTTCGCTGTTGAGGGTGGTGGAGGGCTCTAGGCTGAGGTTGCTATCCGGGTGGGCCACCAAGGTGCCATCGCCAGTGGTTAAGAAGCCGAAACTTGAAGGGGTAGGAGCAATGGCCGCTACAATCTCTACAACATCATTAATATTGATATCGGCGCCCACCACAGCGATTAGTTCACCCCCGCGGTAGTAGGGGTGTACAAATGATACGACTAGCTCGTTACTGATCATGTCGATGTAAGGTGCTGTTACTACGGTTGTTTCTGCATTGACTGCGTCTTGATACCAAGGGCGCTGGCGCGGATCATAATCGCTAGGTGGCTCCCAACCATCAGAAAAAATAGCGTTTGGGGTGTCTGGATAAGCCATATAGGAGGTCATAAACCCACCGGATGCGGTCAGCTGTTGCAGTGCTGACAGCGGGTTGTCTTCTATAGTGGCCTGTTCCAGGGCCGATAGCATAGTGGCGCGAGAAGCCGTCCATTCCTGAAGTGCTTGCGTATTACCGCGAACAACGGCTTCTAAGTTGCGGTTAACTTGCTGGCTATTGTGCTGTTTTACGGTGGTGTAACTGGCAATGCCGTTAACCACCAGGGCGAGGGTAATCGCCACTAATGCAGCCAATAGGATGCGTGCTCGGAGGGTAGATAGCATGGTCGCTCTCGACGTAGAAGTGCATGTCAGTACTCAGGGGGAGGTACCGTTTATAATGTCTTCTAGGCTATCGGCGAGAGCGACCCTTTCTTTAGTCTTACATGGTCTTTAAGTTTTGGATATTACTAGCGTAAATCACTAACTGCTTGTTGAATATCGGCCATTGAAGCTTTACTTAGATCTTTTGATAGGGAATGAATCACCAGCTTTTGGGTAGGGGCATCGAGTTTATCGCGTAAAAGCCCTAAAAATTTAGGTGGCGCCACCATAATGAGCTTCTTCATACTGTTGCCTACTCGAGCACTATAAAGTCGCTGAGCGACCTCTTTCGCAAACAACTCGTTTTCGTGCTTAGTAGCCGTTCCCTCTTCGCCAGCCGAGCGAGAGGTAGTGGACATCGACTCATGCACATCGCCTCGACCGTCGGTGACCAAGTCACCTTCGTGTAGACGTCCTTCAGCGTGAACCATGCTTTCTTGCTCTGCCAACGTTAAGGCATCTCGGGTAAAAATGCGTGCGCGAGCGGCGTCGGCTACCACGATATAGGTTGTCATCGCTGTGCATACTCCATGTCGTTGATGGTCATCTAACCATGGCAAGCGTTTGGCGTTAGGTCAAACGCTTGCCTCGGCTTAAGGAACGTGGGTTACAGCACCTTGCTACGCAGCAAGCTGGTGACGGCTTCACCAATCAGTACCAGCACAATAATGGCAATCAAAATGGTCGCCACGGTAGGCCAGGCAAAGGTGTCAATTGCGCCCTGGAGGATAACGCCGATACCCCCGGCGCCCACCAACCCAAGTACCGTCGATTCGCGGATATTGATATCCCAGCGGAGGATGACGATGGCAAAAAACGCGGGCATGACCTGAGGCACGATTGCATAGGCGACCACTTTGGCCTTGGAGGCCCCGGTGGCTTCCATGGCCTCTACGGGGCGCCGGTCAATCTCCTCTATTGCTTCGCCCATCAGCTTGCCGATAAAGCCAATCGAGCGAAACATGATGGCGAGTATGCCCGCTAATACCCCAGGGCCAAAAATGGCCACGAACAGCAGCGCCCAGATGATGGTGTTCACCGAACGGCTTGAGACCAGAATGAAGCGACCAAACCACAAACAGGCGCGGTTGGGGGTAGTATTCTGGGCGGCGATGTAGGCCACCGGGAGCGCCAGGAAAATCGTCAGAAAGGTAGCCAGCGTAGCGATATGCACGGTCTCGATCAGCGCTGCGATAATGCCATTGAGCCCCGCCGCACTGGGTGGCCACATGCGTGCGCCAAGCCCGGAGATTTGGTTGGGCGCATCCCACACCCAGGGCCAGAAAATATCAATATCGCGCACCGCCCAAACCACTAACATCAAGGTAGCTAGCAGAACGGCGTAACGAATCAGGCGCTGTTTGCGGTCATAGCGTTGCCAAATACGATCGGCAAGCTGCTGTGCGTGATCTACCATATTTTTTTCCTTACCCAGCCGCTGACACCTTCACTGAGCAAAATGACCGCGATGATAATGAGCAGAATCGCAAAGGCGAAATCGTAGTCGTAACGCCCAAAGGCATTCATCAGGGTGCCGCCAATGCCGCCTGCCCCAACGATTCCGACCACCGCTGATGCGCGCAAGTTACTATCCAATTGGTACATGGATAGCCCTACCTGGCGTGGCAGAATTTGCGGAAAGACCGCATAAAACAGAATGGCCACATAGCCAGCGCCGGCGGCTTTCATCGCCTCTACTTGGCCCCAATCAATCTCCTCGATCTCTTCGGCGAGCAACTTGCCCACAAAGCCGATGGAGTAGAGTGTCAGAGTCAGAATACCTGCGAGTGGGCCAAATCCAACGGCAGCGACAAACAGGATGGCAACAATTACCGGATGAAAGCTGCGCGATACGATAATCACCGACCGGCCAATCACATAGATAGGCATTGGGGCGATATTACGTGCCGCCATCACGGCAAAGGGAATAGAGAGTAAAACCCCCAATAGCGTCGCCAGAATGGCGATTTGAAAGCTCTCTTTAAAGCCTGTTAGCAGCAGCTCGTAGCGCTCTAGGCTGGGTGGGAAGCCGCCGCTAAATATGCGTGCCGCGCGGGGCAACCCTTCAGAGATCCGTGCCCAGTTGAACGGCAGCGAGCCGAACGCCCAGACCAGATAAACCACGGCAACCACGATTAACCCATAGCGTAGCAACGGGTTGGCAATGAACGGCGGCTTTCGCCAGGTGCGGGGCGCCGTTGAAGGGGCCTCAGGCGGAGTCATGTGAGGGCTCCTCCGCTGGCGTATCGGTAATCGCGTCGTCCGGCGCTTCAATGCCTCCGTAGATGGCGTCTAACGCGTCTTTGTTGAAATCGGCAGGCAACCCATCAAAGATCATCTTGCCGTGGCGTAGACCCACAATCCGCTCGGTATAGGTTTTGGCCTGTGCGACGTTGTGGATATTGATGAGTACTGGCAGCGAGAGCTCACTGGCCAGGCTTTGCAGCAGTATCATGATCTGCTCGGAGGTGCGTGGGTCGAGCGAGGCAGTTGGTTCGTCCGCCAGCAGAACATCAGGCTCTTGCATCAGGGCTCGCACGACGCCTACCCGCTGGCGCTCGCCACCGGATAGCTCATCAGCGCGCTTGTTGGCGTAATGAGCGATTCCCACCCGCTCCATCAGCACAAACGCACGCTCAATATCGGCCTGAGGGTAGCGGCGGGATATTGCTTGATAGAGATTGACGTAACCCAACCGCCCGGCCAACACGTTCTCCATCACGGTCAAGCGATCCAGTAGGTTAAAGCCTTGGAACACCATACCGATCTTGCGGCGAGCACGGCGCAGCTCGGCGCCTTTCAGGTTCACCAGCTCATTGCCGTTGAGTTTGATCGAGCCGGAGGTTGGCTCGACCAGGCGATTGATACATCTCAGCATGGTGCTTTTACCCGCACCCGAGGCGCCTACGATAGAAACAACGCTGTTTCCCTCTACCTTGAGGTCAAGCCCTTTCAGCACGGCTTCATCGTGGCCATAACGTTTGACCAGATTGGTAATTTCCAGCATGTGTCCGCTTCCATCGTCGAGACAATAACCGCACCGCCGGCGGCGGTGCGCTACGTTTACTCTTCCAGGTTTTCTGGCGTATAGCTCACGTTATTGGCCGCTTGGATGGTACGAATTACCTGCCAGTTGTCTTGGTAGTTGATGGGTATGAATTTCTCGACGCCCTCAAACTCTTCACCAAGTTCGGTGCCGACAAAATCAAAGCTAAAAAAGGCTTCCTCTATTTTCTCGACCAGGTCGGGATGCAAGTTGTGCGCGTAGTTATAGGAGGTAGTGGGGAAACGGTCGGATTCGTAGATCAGGCGCACGTCTTCTTCATCGTAAAGACCGCGTGCTGCCATCCGCTCGACGACTTCTGAGGCCACGGGGGCCGCGTCGTAATCCTTGGCCACCACGCCCAGAATGGATTGGTCGTGGCTACCCGAATAGACCACTTCGTAATCCTCATCGGGGGTGATGCCGAGTTCCGGCAGCAGCGCACGAGGGGCTAAATTGCCCGAGTTTGAGGTGGGTGAGGTATGGGCAACGCGTTTGCCTTTGAGATCCTCAACCTCATGGATATCAGAGTCGACATGAGTAAATAACTGCAGGGTGTAACCGAATTGGCCGTCATCAGAGCCCATCAAGGCAAACGGCACGGCACCGGCCAAATTCACCGCAAACGGCGTAGGGCCAGTGGAGAAGCCAGCGATATGCAGCCGACCGCTGCGCATGGCTTCAACTTGGGCAGCGTTTGACTGTACGGCGAAGAAACGCACATCCCGTTCGGTAACCTCGGCCAAGTGATCGATAAACGGCTGCCAGATATCCGAATAGATAGCCGGATCCTCCACGGGGGTATAAGCAAAAATCAGCGTGTCTGGATTGACCCACTCAGCCTCATCGGCAGGGCGATCCGCCACCATATCGCCATCTTCATCACAATAGATGGTATCCAGGGCGCCACGTTCGCACTCCGCGAAGGCATGGGTAGAGAGCAGGGTGAGCGGTAGTAGGGATGTAGCGATAAGTATAGCAAGCGGGTGCTGGCGGAAGAGCGAAGTTGTCATGGTAAGCCTCGTTTGTGCGTTATTGTTGTGTTCTTGCTATGGGTCAGGCTGTATTTCCTTGGCTGCGTTTTGCCACTATTGAAAGCGGAAACTGTTTCGTAAGTGGACATTCCGCGTCAAGGATGGTTATTTTCGAAAGTAGACACCTTCAATCTAGGGTTTGTGACAAACTTATGTCAAATACTTTACAGCCGCTCTCCGACCATTGGCGCAACCGCTATTTATTCATGCGCCACGGCCATAGTCAGGCTAATCAACAGAGGGTGATTGTCAGCTCGCCGGGGCGCGGGGTGGAAAACTTTGGTCTCTCCGAGCATGGTGAGCAACAGCTTGCCCAGCTCGTTGCCGACTGGCAGTGGCCTGTGCCGACCCGCGTGGTGCATTCAGACTTTTTGCGTACCACCCAAACCGCTGCCCATGTGGCGGCCAGGTTCGAGTTGGTACCCAGCGTGGATACGCGCTTGCGGGAACGAAATTTTGGCGAACTAGAGGGGTTGGGGGACGAGCACTATCCCAGTGTATGGGCGTTAGATGCCGAGGATGCTGAACACCAGCACCATGGAGTAGAAGCGTTGAGCCGGGTGGCGAGCCGTATGCAGGCGGTGATCGGTGACTGGGAACAACAGGTAAGCGGGGAAGTCATTCTGCTCGTCAGTCACGGTGATCCGCTGCAAATTCTGCTGACTGCCCTGGCCGGGAAACCGCTGACGTCCCACCGTGAGCAAACCCCGTTAGCACCCGCTAGCATTACTCTTTATGGGCATGGCGTGTAATCCACTAAAAGCTGTGTGGTAGTCTCTAAGAAAAGTAAAGAGAACCTGCTATGCCTGCTCCTTTTTCGCCGGATGCGCCGAGCCTGCTGAATGCCCTTGCTGTGGGCAGCCGCGCGCTCATCGACGCGCACTTTTGGAGTGAGGGCGTCGATCAGCTATTGGCGGCGCTAGGGGAAGCGTCGGGTGTCAATCGGGTGTGGATATTTCAAACCATAGAGCGCAACCCAAACGGTGTCTTGCAGGATTTTGTTTTTGAGTGGGCATCTTCATCGCACTATCGTGAGCGAACGCAAAAACGCTTTCGCTTTTTTACCACGCTGATCGACGATCTCGAGTATGAGGAAATGGTCAATCGTCGGGAGTGTGGTGACTCGCACACCTGTATTACCTCGCAGGTGGATTTGGGGTCGCTGCGCGACAATTTGGAAAGCCAGTCGATTTTATCGATGGTGACCGTTCCGATTATGGTGGATGGTCAGTGGTGGGGCACCTTGGGCTTCGATGACTGTGAGCGTGAAGTTGACTGGGAGGGAGCGGGGTTGCAGGCGCTAGTGATCGGCGCTGAACTGATCGCTTCGGCTATTTATCGTCAGCAGCTTACCCGCAGGCAGCGGCAGGTTGATCTGCTGCAGCAGGTCGCCGCCTGCGGCACCTGGGAGATTAATACTCGCAGTGGCGCCACCTGGTGCTCTTCGGCGTTGCTGTTTTCGCTGGGTTATCCTGGCGATTATGCTAGGCTCCCGTTGCGTCGCTTACTGGCCCACGCCATGCCCACTGACCGCATACGGGTGTTTGGTTTGATTCGCGAGTGTCAACAGCGGCTGCAAACCCAATGCCGCATCGATGTTCAGCTCAGGGTCGCATCCGGGCAATGGCGTTGGCATGAGTTGGTGATGGAAAGCTACTACTCCGATGATGGCTATTTAGCGCGTATCGGCGGCCTAGTCATCGATATTAGTCAACGTAAAAAAAGCGAAGAGCAGGCCTGGGCGGCGGCGGAGTTTGACGCCTTGACCGGCACACGCAACCGACGTGGCTTGGCTAATCACTTAGCACAACTCAATGAGCAAGCTGAAGCGGCAGCCTATTATTTGCTGATGATTGATATTGATTACTTCAAACATATCAATGATCGCTACGGTCACCCCGCGGGGGATACGCTGCTGGTGGAGATGGCAAAGCGAGTACACGAGGCCCTGCGGCCCGAGGATTGTCTGGCAAGGTTCGGTGGTGAAGAGTTTGC
>CEGE01000351.1_pt1 | contig 11021 bp, 8 predicted proteins | sample 306311 | NCBI WGS metagenome assembly CEGE01 (sample SAMEA2755654, study PRJEB7226) | microbial mat metagenome | biome: microbial mat; feature: hypersaline; material: grass silage | place: USA | collected 2014-02-19 | depth 0 m | reverse complement strand
CTACCATACCTATGTTGGCCACACCAATGAGGCTTTGGTGACCTTATCAGACCGCTTAATCAACATGGCGCCTGGCATGAGTAAGGTGTACTACGGTATGTCGGGGAGTGATGCCAATGAAACCCAGCTTAAAATTGTTTGGTATTACAATAACGCCCGCGGTAAACCCGAGAAAAAGAAAATTATCTCACGCGACCGGGGCTACCATGGCTCTAGTGTGGCGTCCGGCTCACTAACCGGCCTGCCTTTGTTCCATGCGCACTTTGATTTACCGATTGAACGCATCAAACACACGATGGCGCCCTACTACTATCGCCGTGAAGACAGTGGTATGACAGAGCCAGAGTTCGCACAACACTGCGCGGATAAACTGGAAAAAATGATCTTGGCTGAAGGCCCCGATACCGTCGCCGCCATGATTGCCGAACCTGTACTCGGCACCGGTGGTATCGTACCGCCCCCCGAGGGCTACTGGGCGGCCATTCGTAAAGTGCTGGATAAATATGACGTACTGCTGATCGCCGATGAAGTGGTGTGTGGCTTTGGCCGAATTGGCAGTGATTTTGGATCGATTTATTACGACATGAAACCCGATCTTATCACAGTCGCCAAAGGGCTAACGTCTGCGTATCAGCCACTGTCTGGGGTTATGGTTGGGCATCGCGTCTGGGAGGTGCTTGAAGATGGTACCGATACGTGGGGCGCCATTGGTCATGGCTATACCTACTCTGGGCATCCATTGGGCGCCGCGGCAGCACTGTGTAATCTTGATATCATTGAACGCGAGAATCTGACTCAGAACGCCGCAACCACGGGCGAATATCTGCAAATGAAAATGAAAGCCGCCTTTGCCGATCACCCATTAATTGGCGATAGCCGCGGAGTGGGGTTACTGCATGCGCTGGAATTCTCGCCTGACCGCGCCCATCGCAGTCACTTTGATCCCAGCCTAAAAGTGGGGCCACAAGTGGCGGCTGCGTGTTTAGAGCAAGGGCTAATTGCGCGTGCGATGCCACATGGCGATATTCTCGGCTTTGCACCCCCACTGGTGGTGACGCCCAATGAAGTGGACGATATCGTCGCAAAAGCCAAAGTGGCGGTCGATAGGGTAATGGATAAACTGGTCACCAGCGGGCAATGGCAACCTAAATAGCACCTCCCGAGGAAGGCCTGATATAAAAAAAGCGCCGACATTCGGCGCTTTTTCTTTAAGCTATGTATGACGCCATTAATTGGCCGTCGCAGGCTCTAGCGCCAGGTTCGCTTCTTTTTCTTTTTGCATCCGCATCACGGCTATTGGGCCGGTGATAAAGGTAAATGCAATCAAGAAAGACACAGGCACTGCAGTGATCACAATGAACGACTGGAGCGCGTTCAAACCACCGTCTCCGGCGAGCAGAAGCACACCAGCGACCACGCCCATCACAATCGCCCAGAACAGGCGATGTTTACGGGTTGGTTGGTTATCACCAGACACAGCCATCGCAATCGAATACGCCATTGAATCGCCAGTGGTTGCCACAAACGTCGTGGTAAGCAACATAAACGCTGGGATCAGAATCACGCTGTAAGGCAGCTGTGACAGTGACGCAATCAAAATCGCGGGTAAGCCGGCATCCGCCATGGGCCCAGAAATACTACCGGGTGATTGCAACTCATAGAAGATACCGGTACCGCCCAATACTGAGAACCAGAAGTTAGTGGCAATTGGGGCACAAATCGCAACAGCGAAAATTAGCTCACGAATCGAACGGCCTTTAGAAATGCGCGCAATGAAGATAGCCATCATCGGAGCAAAACCAATAAACCAGCCCCAGAAGAACCAGGTCCACCATGCGTTCCAGCCACCATTATCGGTATTCAGTGCGAGAGTATGCATGTTGTTCAGGTAGTAGCTAAAGCCCGAGCCAAATTGCTCAAAGATAAAGCCGGTAGGACCGAGCACGATAACCGCACCAAGTAACACTGCGGCGCCGATAACGTTCATACGGCTCAGCCATTGCAAACCTTTATCCATACCGGTAAACGCAGAGATGGAATAAATAGCCACGACAGCAGCCAAGATCAGCATTTGCATCGGCATGGTATTTTCAATGCCCACAAAGCTTTCCAAGCTATAACCCAACTGGGTTGCTAAGAAGCCAATTGGACCAATGGTTCCGGCAGCTACGGCAATGATCGAACAAGCGTCGATCACAGAGCCAAGCCAGTGATTTTCTAGCTTGTCACCGAGCAAAGGGTACAAGAGTGCACGAGGACGCAAGCGTACGCCTGCCTGGTGGTGCGCATACATCAGTACAATCGTCGCCAAGGTGCCTAATACCGCCCAGGCTAAGAAGCCCCAGTGGAAAAAGCTTTGGCTTAACGCAGGGGCGACGGTCTCCATCACACCCGCTTCCATCTCACCCAGTGCTGGTGGTGGCGTCATGAAGTGATAGATAGGCTCAGCCGCTGACCAAAAGACACCACCGCCGGCAAGCAGGGTACACATGATCATCGCAACCCAACGAAAACGGCTCATTGAGACGGTATCGGTGGCGCCAAGTTTCAATTTACCAAATTTACTGCCGCCAATAGCTAGCGCCAATACGAAATTGATGACCATTAGCCACTGCCACCAATAACCAAAAAGGTTGGCAGACTCAGAGAATAGAGACTGGATCACAGAGGAAAAGTGTTTTAGGTCAAACAGGGCAAAGGCAAGAAATACAGCGACAAAGCCGATAGTAAATACGGCAACAAGTCGGTCGTTATTTTGTGTAGATTTAAGCATTAGTTCGCTCACAAGGTGTGTGAGGGATGGGACTCTATCAGTGTGGCGAATGAATGACCAGAACAAATTGACTCATAGGGATGGAATAGAAACCGTGACAGACATCACTTATTCAGATTTGGCGGGGGCTGAATAGGTTTATGACATTTTTATTAAATGCACAAAAAGCCACCAGCTTGTGACCTATCAAGCTGGTTCTGCGCTTTTTTGTTTTTTCGTCGTCTTACCTGTCTCTAGGATTTTTTTATGCAACACTATCGTCGCGCGATACAGTTTGGGGTGAACTTGTGCATCGCCTCTTTTAGCACGGTTGCAGGTAGAAATCACCGCAGCAGTAATACAAGCCGCCACTTTTAACTGCCCAAGCTGGTAGGCATAGCTAGCGACTTTAACTGCCATAAAGACGGATTGATCGCTGTGCTTATAGTTACGTACCGCGAACTTCTCAAAGCGGAGAAAATCCTTGTGATAACTTTTGAGGATCCGATTGATGTGGCGATCATAGTAATTTTTGTATTTGGCGTAGCTCCCTTTCGGATTACTCGCCACGATGTCTCTCACCCAGACAGACGCTTGCAGCTGTTCTTTTTCAAATAAGCCACTCAGCCAGGCAAACATATAACCTCCCTACTGCTAGCTTAGCCGCTTTATTCTACTTAATTTGCGCGACTAATCTATCAAAAGAAAGTGCTAAGTGGTTGAGTGGCGGTAATTTAACCAGCAGTAAGAATGGCTGTTCAGGCTTGGGTATTGATGGTGATGGTATACGTCGCATCACCTACAGGTAGCATATGGAGGATCTGCTCTCCTAACTCTGGATGACTGAGCAAATAATTTCCCTGAGGAAAGCGCGTGTCTTCTGGACCTTTTAATACCAAACTGAAATTCTCGACGTAATGGTCGTTTACTTCATCGCCATGACCAGGATGGGTATCAACACGAACAAGCGTCATAGCATATTCAGTATCTGTTCCGTCAATAAGCGTAATCGACTGATCGATCAACTCACTGACATGCTGACAAGATAGTACATTCATCGGCCCTCCCGCGTTCCGTTACTGCGTATTTACGCCTTTTCTCTCTCACCATCAAGATTAGAAGAAAAATTCGACAATGCACAACAGCTTAGTGCTTTTCGGACTTAAAATACGGGAAATATCACTCAGGCTGGGTGATGTTGCGTTAAATCCCCTTGCCGTATCCCCTGATAAAAAAATCACACACAACACTAGACGACCGGTCTAATCTTCATTATGCTACACCACATGAAATCAAGTAGCACATTAGAACACACCAGCCACAACGCTACCCACCAGCATTTACTGGATACGGGTGTTAATGTAATGGCGCAGTTTGGCTTTAGTGGTGTGGGTCTTAGCGCAATACTGAAACAAGCCGGCGTCCCGAAAGGGTCGTTTTACCATTACTTTGCTTCAAAAGAGCAATTTGGTCAGGCGGTATTGCAGCACTATTTTTCGCGTTATTTAGCGGAAGTAAACAGTTTGCTGTCAGACACTACGCTGCCGCCTATTACGCGAGTTCATCGCTACTTTACCCTTTGGCAGGCCCAGTACTGCAGTATGGATCCCGTTCAAACTTGCTTGGTCGTTAAGCTAAGCGCTGAGGTGGCAGATCTTTCCGAGCCCATGCGGCTTGCGTTGCGTGATGGCACCGACAAACTGATTGGTAGCTTAGCGAGTACACTCGCGCTCGACGAAAGCAGCTTTAACCATGACAACGCCTTAACCACCGCGACGACGCTTTACCAGCTATGGTTAGGGGCAACACTGCTAACAAAACTGCACCGTAATGACAGCCATCTAGCGCAGGCGATGACCATTACGCAACAAAAAATCGGCTTGGCTGACTAGTATAAAAGTCAAACGAACAAACGCAGCATACGAGGAACAACGATGAGGTGCTAATGAGCATTTCATTTCCGGTTTTTTGATAAAACCAGTATTTCAATAAAACCCGCCAAGGCGGGTTTTAAATAAACGCTAACTAGACGACCGGTCTAATCAAACGAGAAGACTGATTGACTGACAACAATGAAAAGGAAGGATGAGTAATGAACAACTTTGAGTTCTACAATCCCACACGTATCGTTTTTGGCGAAGGTAAAATTGCCGAGCTGGATCGGCTCATCCCAGCCGCAGCAAAAGTTTTGGTTCTTTTCGGTGGCCAGAGTGCACGCAAAACCGGCACCTTAGGTGAAGTTGAACAAGCACTTGGCGAGCGTCAATTTGGCCTGTTCAGTGGTATTGAGCCTAACCCACGCTACGACACGCTAATGAAAGCGGTCGAAAAAGTGCGTGAAGAAGGCTACGACTATCTGCTCGCTGTCGGCGGTGGATCAGTGATCGACGGCACCAAATTTGTTGCAGCAGCAGCGAAATACGATGGCGATGCATGGGACATTCTCACCAGCATGGGCAGCAAAATCGAAGCCGCACTGCCATTTGGCACCGTGCTCACCTTGCCTGCTACTGGCTCAGAAATGAACAAGGGCTCGGTGGTCAATCGCGAGTCAATGCAAGCGAAATTGCCGTTTATGAGCGAATTGGTGTTTCCACAATTCTCAGTGTTGGATCCGGTAAAAACCTATACCTTACCTATCCGTCAAGTCGGCAACGGTGCCGTTGATGCGTTTGTTCACGTGGTTGAGCAATACCTCACTTATCCAGCTAACGCGCCGGTACAAGACAGATTCGCCGAAGGCCTGCTACAAACCTTGATCGAGCTTGGCCCACAAGCGCTGGAAACCCCGGAAGATTACAACATCCGTGCCAGCTTGATGTGGACCGCGACCCTCGCGCTGAATGGTTTGATTGGCGTGGGTGTACCACAAGATTGGTCAACCCATATGCTTGGTCACGAGCTGACTGCCCAACATGGTTTGGACCATGCACAAACCCTCGCGGTTGTGTTGCCGGCAATGTTGAATGAGAAGTTTGAGCAAAAACAAGCCAAGCTCGCACAATTTGCTGAGCGTGTCTGGCATATTGAGCAAGGCAGCGAAGCAGAAAAGGCTCAACAAGCGATTGAGAAAACCCGCGATTTCTTTGAGCGCATGAACGTGAAAACACGCATGAGCGACTATGACTTGGACGAAAGCGCGATTGAACCATTGATTGAAAGCTTAACTCAACACGGCATGACTCAGCTCGGTGAGCACGGCGATGTGACCCCGGATGTTTGCCGCCGCGTGCTGCAAGCCGCGCTTTAATTCCCGTACTGAATAAGGGAGGACACACATGTCATCACCAATGAACCAACGTTTTGTTCTTGCATCGCGCCCCGTAGGGGCGCCTACTGCAGAGAACTTTCGCTTAGAAGAAGTGGATATTCCTGCTCTCGGCAACCATGACGTCTTAATTGAAAACCACCACTTATCTATCGACCCATACATGCGCGGTCGTATGAGTGATGCAAAATCGTACGCCGAGCCAGTGGCAATTGATGGCCTAATGGTCGGTGCCACCGTGGGTAAAGTGCTGGAGTCTAACCATGCCGATTACCAGTCGGGTGATTGGGTACTCGCTTACAAAGGCTGGGAAACGCATTCAGTTGTAAACGGCGATACGCTGATCAAACTCAATCCGGATCTGGCGCCGGTTTCTTACGCGCTCGGCATCTTAGGGATGCCAGGCTTTACCGCTTACATGGGTTTACTAGATATTGGCCAACCCAAAGAAGGTGAAACCCTCGTGGTAGCAGCGGCAACCGGTCCCGTCGGCGCAACTGTTGCGCAAATTGGTAAGCTAAAAGGTTGCCACGTAGTAGCGATTGCCGGTGGCGAAGAAAAATGCCAATACGCACGTGAAAACCTCAACGTTGACGCGTGTATCGACCACAAAGCAGACAACTTTGCCGAGCAACTCGCTGAAGCCTGCCCTCAAGGCATTGATATCTACTTTGAAAACGTCGGGGGCAAAGTGTTTGATGGTGTAATGCCACTGCTCAACACCGGTGCTCGCATTCCAGTGTGTGGATTGGTGTCACAGTACAACAACACTGCCTTGCCCGATGGCCCAGATCGCCTCTCACAGTTGATGGGCACCATCTTGGTTAAGCGCTTAACCATCAAAGGTTTTATTATCTTTGATGACTATGCGCACCGCTACCCTGAGTTCGCGCATGATATGGCCAAATGGGTCGGCGAAGGCCAAATCCATTACCGTGAACACGCGGTGGATGGCTTTGAGCAAGCGCCGCAAGCACTGATTGATGTGCTAGAAGGCCGTAACTTCGGCAAGATGGTCGTCAATATTAAGTAAAGCTCGCACGCTTTATTTCGCAATACCGAAAACCCTGCCTCCCCCTTAGCGATGGATCGCTAAGGGGGTTTTTATATGCTTTTTACGTGTACTTTTTCACATATGCTTTTTTCTCGCCACATAAATGCGCACTAAGGGCTACAATGATGGGAGATGGCTTAATCATCATTGCTGAGCTTAGATAATACTGGCAGTAATAGGCGATCTGTGCGCACGGCAGCCAGTCGAGAAGAAAGGATGTATCTCCAATGCCCACTCCTACGATCCGTCACCAAATCGCTTTCGGTCTCGCGCTTGTTCTCGTCATGGCGCTACTCACAATCTTTGCGGTGGTCGAATGGAAAGTAAAGCCCGATCTGATTGACCAGCGACACCAAAAAATCGCCATAAGTCAGCATAGCCTCCTGGACTTGCTCGATGCCAAACTCGGACAGATCGAACTGTTAACCAGTACGATCGCCTTAAAGAGCGCCAACCTTCCCAAAGACGAAGCGCTATTCCGCAGCCTCTTTCCCCCGCTCTTTAACAATCATGGCGATCCCACGATTGCCGGTGGGGGGATCTGGCCGGAGCCCAATACCTTCACTCCGGGCGTAGAACGACGTAGTTTCTTTTGGGGTCGCACAGGACCCAATATGGAATACTATGATGATTACAACGACCCTGATGGCAAGGGCTACCACAATGAACGCTGGTACCTAGCAGGAAAACAAGCACCTATCGATCGCTGCCATTGGTCCAACGCTTATATCGACCCGTTTACCAAAGAATCCATGATTACCTGTACCGTGCCTATGAAAGAAAACGATCGCTTTGTTGGGGTGGCAACGGTCGACATGAAGCTGAGCGGCATTGCCGACATTCTGTCTCGTTATGGCAAAGAAAACGATGGCTATGTGTTCGCCTTGGACGCTGATAACAAAGCGATAAGCTTCCCCGAAGTAGCGGTAAGATTTAATCCTTATCGAAATACGCTGCGAACGGTTACCGAGTTAGAGCAAGCGCTCCCTTGGCTACAAGAAGCGTTGCAGGCAAGCCAATCTCTCCAAGACAGTCAACTGATCACGATAAAGAACGACGGCGTGCTAAACGAAGCCGCTTATGTTCATATTATTAAATACCCTCAAACCGATTGGGTGATCGGCCTCGTCGTGCCCAAAAGCAAAATGACAGCGGCTGCCGATAGCATGGGACTATTCCTGATGTTCGCCATTGGCGGGCTGTTGCTCGTTGTGGGTATTATCGCTGCGATTACCGCTCGCAACCTATTAGGTAAAATTCAACAGACCACCCAGCAAATCTGGGAGCTCATTGAGGGTGAAACCACCCAAGAGTTGGCGGTAGGTAAGATGAACGAGGTAGGCGAATTGCGCCAAGCCGTTAACGCGTACGGTGAAAAACTCAAGTCACTACTTAGACGACTCGAGGCGATTCAAGAGGAATTGGTTCAGAATGAAAAGTTGTCATCACTCGGCTCGTTGGTCTCTGGCGTAGCGCATGAGTTGAATACTCCCATCGGTAACGCCCGGATGTCTTCCACCTCGATACTCGATACCAAACACGAATTCGTTCACAAACTCGAGCAGCCAATCACCCGCGACGACCTCGATCAGTTTCTCAACCATGTTGAAGACGGGACACGTATTATTGAACGTAATATGTTGCGAGCCTCCGAATTAATTCGTGCCTTTAAGCAACTCGCGGTGGATCAAACCAGTGACCACAGACGCGACTTTGAACTACATCTGTTGATGAACGAAGTCCTGCTCTCTATGCGACCGACACTTCAGCGCGCGCCGCACCAGCTCGAAGTCGCTATTCCAGAAGGCATTCTGCTCAACAGCTACCCGGGCGCACTCACCCAAACGTTGATCAACTTAATCAATAATGCGTTAATTCACGCGTTTATCGGGCGTGATGCCGGGAACATACACATCACAGCCACCATGGCGACAACCGAGAGTGTGAGTATCCGCGTACATGATGATGGCGCAGGGATGACGCCCGAGGTACAAAAACGCATTTTTGATCCCTTTTACACTACCCGACTCGGGCAAGGTGGGTCGGGGCTTGGCTTACATATCACCTTCAACCTCGTCACCGGCATCCTCGGTGGTCGCATTGAGGTACAAAGTGAGCCCGAACACGGTAGCTGCTTCACCATTACCCTGCCGCTTATCGCCCCCGAACGCGCCCTACCCAACAGTGAGGGCGCGTCGTGAATTGCGCGGATATGGCGCTATTCAACGCTGAGCTGATCCGCTGTGGGTAATGCAGTCATTGCCCCTTTTTCTGTTGTAGCCAGCGCGCCACAACGGTTGCCTTGGCGCACTGCCTTGGTGACTGCTTCTGGTGTCTGCCACTCAGGCAACTGGGCGAGCGCAGCAAGCAAACCGCCCATAAACGCATCACCTGCGCCTGTGGTATCCACCACGTTTGCCGGTGTGGTCGGCACCTGCCAAACAGTATGGTTGAACGCGACGCGGGCACCTTCACTGCCCTGTGTCACCACCCACAAAGACACATTCGGTGCGCGCTCAGATAATGCGGCTAACCCTGCTTTCACAGAGTTATTTTCAGTTCGTAGGTGCTTAGTGAGTAAGACAAGCTCATCATCAGACACCTTAACCACATCCGCCAACGGCAAGGCTTGCCACACAATCTCTAACATCTGTGATTCACTTTGCCAAAGATCATCACGCAAATTAGGATCAAAGCTGACAAAGCCACCATTATCACGACATGCTTGCATCGCGCCGAGTGTAGCAGAGCGTGATGGCTCGTTCGCAAGGGCAATGGAGCAAGCATGCAACCACTGCCCTTCTTCGAACAATGGGAAGTCGTACGGCTGAACAAACTGGTCGGCACTGGGCTTAACCATAAAGGTGAAGCTTCGTTCACCATGATCATCCAGCTCGACTAATACAGTTGAGGTACGTTGCGCCTCGTCGCGATGCATAAACGCAATGTCCACACCTTCATTTGCTAAGGTAGTCTGCATAAAACGACCAAGCGGATCGCCACCAACACGGCCAATAAAGCCTGTTTGTCCACCAAGTCGACTGACTGCCACGGCGACGTTAGCCGGGGCACCACCTGGACATTTCAGGTAGTGATGCTCGCCATCAGGGATCAAATCCACCACGGCATCACCGGTAACCCATACCTTGCTCATTACGCTTGCTCCTCGTTCAAGACTCGATTACGCCGCCGCAGCTTGTGCGTATTTTTTACGGGCGCCCAATACATAAGTTACGGAAAACGCAACAACAAAGGCAATCGCCATACCAATGATATAAGGCACCACACCGTCAGGGCGAATGGAGATGATCCCTGGTAGACCCGCTGCGCCCAACGCTTGTGCTTTCACTTTAAAGAAGGTGACAAAAGCCCCCGCACAGGTCGCACCTGCAAGCGCACCAATAAACGGATAACGGTATTTAAGGTTAATACCAAACATCGCAGGCTCAGTGATCCCGAGCAGTGCTGTCACCCCTGCAGGCATCGCAATCCCTTTCGCTTTGACATCCGCGGTTTTTAGCCCAAACGCTAAACAGGCTGCACCTTGCGCCACATTCGACATCGCCGCGATAGGGAAAATAAAGGTACCGCCAGTGACTGCAATATCGGCCAATAATTGAGTTTCAATCGCGATAAAGCTGTGGTGCATCCCGGTGATCACAAAAGGTGCATACACAAAGCCAAACAAAGCACCGCCAATCATCCCTGCGGATTCATAGACCCAGTTCAGACCATCGCCGAGCAAAAAGCCGAGCTCTCGTGTAAACGGGCCTACCAAGGTAAAGGTGATCAGTCCGGTAATAAAAATCGCCAGCAAGGGGGTCAGCAAGTTATCCAACACTGAGGGAATAATGCGACGTAACCCTTGCTCCACTTGTGCGAGAATATAGGTGGCAACCAGCACCGGCAGCACCGATCCTTGATAACCGACTTTTTCGATCTCAAAG
>CEGE01002907.1_pt1 | contig 11035 bp, 8 predicted proteins | sample 306311 | NCBI WGS metagenome assembly CEGE01 (sample SAMEA2755654, study PRJEB7226) | microbial mat metagenome | biome: microbial mat; feature: hypersaline; material: grass silage | place: USA | collected 2014-02-19 | depth 0 m | reverse complement strand
AACGCTCTACATTGTCCTGTCCAGTCCACTTGCGTGTCTGCAAGCGCCCTTCAACATAAACTTTAGAACCTTTCTTAAGGTACTCACCAGCAATTTCTGCCAAACGGCGATACGCCACACAACGGTGCCATTCGGTTTGCTCGCGTGGCTCTCCGGTTTGCTTGTCTTTCCAGGTTTCACTGGTCGCAATCGATAAATTGGCTATCGCCGTGCTGTTCTGGGTATAACGCACTTCGGGATCTGCACCCAGATTACCAATCAAAATCACTTTATTCACACCGCGGCTGGCCATTTCACTCTCCTGTTCTTAATGCACTAAGCAGTTCATTCACTGCTTTTTCATCGTACGCTTTTTTATCGACTTTTAAATAAGTTGCCTGATCGTCTTCGACCCAGCGAGCTTCTTTTACACCAGTAATGGTTAGTAACTGCTCACTTAAACGTATCGCTTTGTCTTTCGTCAAGTTTGGGGTTGCTACCGACAAGCTGGTGACGCTTTCCGGGTTCTTCATCAGGAAGCTGATAACAAACCAACATAGTAGCAAGATCAAACAGAATACCACAATGCCCGATGTCTGATAGTTTTGTAAGACCCAACCGCCTGCAACACCACCAACAAACGCCCCTAAAAACTGGCTGGTTGAATAAATGCCACTGGCGCTACCCTTGCTACCAGCGGGAGCTATGCGGGTTAACAAAGAAGGTAAGCTGGCTTCAATAAAATTAAAGCCTGTAAAAAATACGACTAGCGCTGCGACCAACCAAACGGCTGACTCACCGGCGTAAAAAACCGTCGCCAGCGAAATAATGAGTATAGCGATAGATGCTCGTAACCACTGTACTGAGCTATTATTTCGGGCACTTCGAATAATCATAGGCACCATTAATACAACCGATGCAGCAAGCGTTGGTAAATAAAACCAAGCGTGTGTTTGACTCTCAAACCCTGCGCTTTGCAGTTGTGTGGGAATAGTCACAAACCAAGCTGTTAAAATAGCGTGCAGAACAAAAATACCCGTGTTCAGACACCAAAGCTGTTTATGCTTTAAGAGCTTTTTCAGCTCGGAAGCCACCGGCAGAGACTCCCGTCTCGCTGAGGTTGTTACCACTTTAGGCACACTCATAACCAGCACAACAATACCCAACACTCCGGTTGCAGCGGTAAACCAGAAAAGCCCTGACAAACCAATAACACCGCCGAGTAGCGGTCCGACAACCAACGAGACGGCAAACGCCAAACCAATACACATACCAATAATGGCCATGACTTTCGGTCGTTGTTCGTCACGCGATAAGTCTGCCGCTAATGCCAAAATAGCAGCGGCTATCGCACCAACACCCTGCAGCGCTCGACCGACACTCACCATTACCAGGCTATCGGCTAATGCTGCAACAATACTACCCAGCACGAACACCACTAAACCGCCAATAATAATGGGCTTTCGGCCGATACGGTCGGACGCCATACCTAATGGAATTTGCAGCAGCGCTTGGGTCAGACCATAAGCACCTAATGCAATACCAACCAGCAATGGTGAATAATCCGGATAGGCTTGTGCGTAAACCGCCAATACCGGCATGATCAAAAACAGCCCTAACATCCGTATACCAAATACGGACGCCAGTGAGAATGCGGCTTTACGTTCGGTCTTATTTAACGAGTGTTGCGTCATGTTACTGCGTTTGCGCTAGTATCAGAATGAATCATGCTGATATTGTACCAGAAGGCACACACTGTGCGATAATAGCGTTTTGTCGTCGACTTCCTACAAGTTGAAGATTTGCTGAAAAACAGACGGGAATTATGGAAAACATTGAAGTACGCGGTGCGCGAACGCACAACCTGAAAAATTTCAATCTGACGATACCCCGTGACAAGCTTATTGTCATCACCGGCTTATCGGGCTCCGGTAAGTCGTCGTTAGCGTTTGATACACTCTATGCAGAAGGTCAGCGCCGTTACGTTGAGTCACTATCAGCTTACGCTCGTCAGTTCTTATCGCTGATGGAAAAACCCGATGTAGACAGCATTGAAGGTCTGTCTCCTGCTATTTCCATCGAGCAAAAGTCGACGTCGCATAACCCCCGTTCAACTGTGGGTACTATTACTGAAATTTATGACTATTTGCGCTTAATGTACGCACGCGTAGGTGAGCCTCGCTGTCCAACGCATGACGTGGCACTGGCTGCACAAACGGTCTCGCAAATGGTCGACAAAGTGCTTGATGCGCCAGAAGGCGAGAAGCGCATGTTATTAGCGCCCATTATTCAAAACCGCAAAGGCGAGCATTTAAAGGTCTTAGAAAACCTGGCGTTACAGGGCTTTATCCGCGCACGTATTGACGGTGAAATTTGCGACTTAAGTGATCCACCGCCGTTAGAACTGCAGAAAAAGCATACCATAGAAGTGGTTGTTGACCGCTTTAAAGTTCGCGAAGGTTTAGAGCAGCGCTTAGCCGAGTCTTTTGAAACCGCTTTAGAGTTAAGTGGTGGTACTGCGCTGGTTGCCCCTATGGAAGGCGACGGAGACACCTTAGTGTTCTCAGCAAACTTCGCCTGTCCGCATTGCGGATACAGTATGCAGGAGTTGGAACCTCGCCTGTTCTCATTCAATAACCCAGCGGGGGCTTGTACCACTTGTGACGGTTTAGGCGTTGAACAGTTTTTTGACCCGAAAAAGGTCATTGTTAACGACGAGATTTCCTTAACCGGTGGTGCTATTCGTGGCTGGGACAAACGTAACTTTTATTACTACCAAATGCTGCAGTCACTGGCTAAGCATTATGGATTTAAGCTATCTGAGCCCTTTAAAGACTTACCGGAAGATATTCGGAATATCATTCTGTTCGGCAGCGGAAAAGAAGAGATAAAATTTACTTATATGAATGACCGCGGCGATAAAGTCGTCCGCGAGCATGCCTTCGAGGGCATTATTCCGAACATGCAGCGCCGCTATCGCGAAACTGAGTCTCAAGCGGTTCGCGAAGAGCTGTCGAAGTACGTTGCAACACAACCTTGTAAGAGTTGTCATGGCACGCGCCTGCGCACCGAGGCCCGCCACGTATTTATTAACAATGTGACCTTACCGGAAGTGGTCGAGCAGTCCATTGGTGACGCTATGGCCTTCTTCCAGCAATTAGACCTGGAAGGTCAGCGTGCTCAAATAGCCGAGAAAATTCTTAAAGAAATTAACGACCGCCTGCGCTTTTTGGTGAACGTAGGTCTCAACTACTTGAGCCTATCTCGCAGTGCAGAAACCTTATCTGGTGGTGAAGCTCAACGTATCCGTCTGGCCAGCCAAATTGGTGCCGGCTTAGTCGGTGTTATGTATGTTCTTGATGAACCCAGTATTGGTTTGCATCAGCGCGACAATGAACGCTTGTTAAATACCCTGACACACCTGCGGGACTTAGGTAACACGGTTATTGTCGTAGAACACGATGAAGACGCAATTCGTCAGTCTGATCATGTCATTGATATAGGTCCGGGCGCCGGTGTTCATGGTGGTGAGATTATCGCTCAGGGCAACGTTGACGACATTATTGAAAGTAAGGACTCGCTAACCGGGGACTACTTGTCTGGTCGTAAAGTGATTGATGTGCCTGCTGAGCGACATAAGCCAGATGATCGCCAACTGGTGATAAAAGGTGCCAGTGGCAATAACCTAAAAAACGTCACTATGACATTGCCGCTGGGCGTTATGACGTGTGTGACTGGGGTATCAGGGTCGGGTAAATCGACTCTGGTCAATGACACGCTGTTTAAAATAGCCCACAGAGAGCTTAACGGCGCAACAGCCGATGTTCCGTCACCTTATGAAAGTGTCGATGGGTTCCAGTATTTAGATAAGGTTGTCGATATCGATCAAAGCCCGATTGGTCGGACACCTCGCTCTAACCCGGCAACTTATACCGGCATATTCACGCCTATTCGCGAGCTTTTCGCTGGTGTTCCTGAAGCACGGGCTCGTGGCTACAAACCAGGTCGCTTTAGCTTTAACGTCCGTGGTGGTCGCTGTGAGGCATGCCAAGGCGATGGCGTCATTAAAGTTGAAATGCACTTCTTGCCGGATGTCTACGTACCTTGCGATATTTGTAAAGGCAAACGCTACAACCGTGAAACGCTGGAAATTCAGTACAAAGGCAAAAACATTCATGAAGTGCTGGAAATGACCATAGAAGACGCTCGTGAATTCTTCGACCCAATTCCGGCAATAGCACGTAAACTACAAACACTCATGGATGTTGGTTTGTCTTACGTACGCTTAGGCCAGTCGGCAACGACGCTCTCCGGCGGTGAAGCGCAACGCGTCAAACTGTCGCGTGAGCTGTCCAAACGAGATACCGGTAAAACATTGTATATTCTGGATGAGCCAACGACCGGTCTGCATTTCCACGATATTAAACAGTTATTAGCCGTGATTCATCGCTTACGCGACCATGGCAATACAGTCGTTGTTATAGAGCACAACTTAGATGTCATTAAGACCGCCGACTGGATTATAGACCTTGGTCCTGAAGGTGGTTCGGGCGGCGGTGAAATACTCTGCGAAGGCACACCAGAAGCCATTTGTGAGAATAAACAGTCGCATACGGCACGTTTTTTAAAGCCAATGCTAAAATAAAAGGAAGCAGTATGTTAACGGAAGACTTTAAAGTTCGATTTTATGAAACCGACGCGCTAGGCCACGTAAACAATACGGTCATCCCCGGGTGGATTGAGACCGGCCGGCTGCCAATATTCGAGTTTTTCGGTGAAATGTCGCCGGAAACCCAAAGTTTAATCGTGGCGCGACTGGAAGTGGACTATTTGTTTCCCATTTACTTTGGTAGCCCAGTTACAGTAAATACTTATGTCACCAGAATGGGCGGCAGTTCGTTTGATATTACCACCGAAGTTTGGCAAAAAGACAAACTGTGCGCTAAAGGTAAGTCGGTGTTAGTTTATTTCGATTATCAGAAGGAGTGTTCAGTGAAGCTACCTCAGGATATACGAGAAAGACTTGCAACAATAACGCATCCGGAGCACCCTCTTGACGCGTGATATAGTCAGCGGCGGGCAGCACATACATGCGCCTGACGACTTAACCCGCCTGTTACAGGACATTTACGAGCAGGCGATGACAATAAAAACCGGCAAGGTGGCGGATTATATTCCCGCTCTTGCTGCGGTTGACCCTGAGCAGTGCGCCCTGACGCTGGCAACGCTTGACGGTGAGACTTTCACTGTTGGCGATACCCAAACCCAATTTTCTATTCAATCCGTTTCAAAAATTTTCGGTCTTATGCTGGCCATGGAGCGACTTGGAGATGACTTATGGGATCGTGTGAAAATGGAGCCTTCGGGTCAGGCTTTTAATTCAATTGTGCAGCTTGAATGGGAAAAAGGCATACCTCGTAACCCAATGATTAACGCCGGTGCTATTTTAATCAGCGACGTACTTGTCAGCCACTATTCTGCGAGTAAGAATGCAGTCCTTAGCTTGGTGCGCAGTCTCTGTGGTAACGAAGACGTCTATGCGGATCACGAAGTTCACGAGTCGGAGAAAGATCACGGACACCGTAATGCCGCTTTAGCCCACCTGATGAAAAGCTTTGGCAATATCGACTCAGATGTCGAAGAGCTGCTCGATCACTATTTCTGGCAATGCGCGCTGTCGATGTCGTGTGAAAATTTGGCACGATCATTTACTTTTTTAGCAAATGACGGCGTTTGCCCGTTTTCTAAAAAAGAAATTATGTCCAAGCGTGATTCTCAACGAATTAATGCCTTACTTTCCACCAGCGGTATGTACGATCAAAGTGGTGAGTTTGCATTTACTGTTGGCGTGCCAGCGAAAAGTGGTGTTGGCGGTGGTATAGTCGCTATTGTGCCTGACTTTGGGGTTATTTCAGCCTGGAGTCCGCGCTTAAACGAGTTTGGCAACAGCGCTCGCGGTATGTTTATGGTGCGAGAAGTTGCGAATAAACTGGGTTTAAGCGTTTATTAAGCTTTAGCGAATTGTGGACGGTCGATATAATTGAAAGCGTTCCATATTGAAACGTCGAAAAAGCCGGTCAATTTCCCCTTTTCTGCCTAACTCACTTAAAAGCCTCTGTAAGGTTGAGGCTTCAATTTTTTTGAGTGCCCAACCAGTAAGTGAAGTTCGTACTGAAAATCTGTATTCTCGGCCAGCAATAGGTTCTCCACTTTAATTTGCTGAGAACCTTCCAACGCCGCCAATAATTCGTCATTAACCGTGGTTAAGTCAACTCGACCCCCTAAAACCATTCGAATATTCGTTATTCTGGAGTCGGCGAGATAAACCGTAAACTCTTGCTTGAGTTCGTCAGATGCTTTCAGTTCTCCGGCAATTAAGTAATGGTAACCTTTAACGCCAGCAAAACGCTTACCTTCATAGCTGTTAAAGAACGATTGTGCTCTACCAGCTTTCTTAGCCGTTACCAACCGCTCTTTTCCTCGAACTAATGGAAAGGTTGTTTCAATTTCTACATCGTGATTTCGCCAGCCCCAGCTCGGCGACTCGAAAAATATAACATCACAGCAACCACCAACGCTTAGCGCTTCATAACGCCCTGATGGAGGTATCACCTCGATAATGAATTCATAATTGCTCTGATGCTCATTAAGACGCCTAACCAGCTCTCGGGTTAAATCCGTTTCCAGAATGTCGGAAAAATAAGGCGGGTAGTCGTAAGCCGCAACATAGATCTTTGTCTGTGCTGCTAAAAAACCACTGTAGAGTAACGCTGCGAAAAGCAGTAAAAAACGACTCAAAAGCCCCACACTTTACTGTTATTGATGAAAATCATGACATTTCATCTTTCACTTTTGAGGCTTGAATGTCAAGAACTGTAAAGACGAGCCGTTCAACAGCCATAAAAAAGCCCGGCATAAAACCGGGCTCTTGTATACGATACTTAAACCGTATTAGTCGATGATCTTAGATACAACGCCTGCACCTACAGTACGACCACCTTCACGGATTGCGAAACGCAAACCTTCGTCCATTGCGATTGGAGCAATCAGCTCTACAACGAACTTCAGGTTGTCACCTGGCATAACCATTTCTACGCCTTCCGGCAATTCTACTGCACCCGTTACGTCAGTCGTACGGAAGTAGAACTGTGGACGATAGCCTTTGAAGAATGGCGTGTGACGGCCACCTTCGTCTTTGCTCAGTACGTAAACTTCCGCTTCGAACTTAGTATGCGGAGTAATTGTACCTGGCTTCGCCAATACCTGACCACGCTCAACTTCGTCACGCTTAGTACCACGCAACAATGCGCCGATGTTCTCACCTGCACGACCTTCGTCAAGCAGCTTACGGAACATTTCAACACCCGTTACGGTTGTCTTTTGCGTGTCTTTCATACCAACGATTTCACACTCGTCGCCAGTGTGTACGATACCGCGCTCTACACGACCGGTAACAACTGTACCACGACCTGAAATCGAGAATACGTCTTCGATCGGCATGATGAATGGCTTATCGATGTCACGCTCTGGCTCTGGGATGTAGTTGTCAAGCGCATCTGCTAGCTCAACAATTTTCTTCGCCCACTCTTCGTCGCCTTCCAGCGCTTTCAATGCTGAGCCCTGGATAACTGGCAGGTCGTCGCCCGGGAAGTCATACTCTGACAACAACTCACGAACTTCCATTTCTACCAGCTCTAACAGCTCTTCATCGTCAACCATGTCACATTTGTTCATGAATACGACGATGTAAGGAACGCCAACCTGACGTGAAAGCAGGATGTGCTCACGAGTCTGTGGCATTGGACCGTCAGTGGCCGCTACAACCAAAATCGCGCCGTCCATCTGGGCAGCACCGGTGATCATGTTCTTAACGTAGTCAGCGTGTCCCGGGCAGTCTACGTGCGCGTAGTGGCGAGTCGGTGATTCATACTCTACGTGTGACGTAGAGATGGTGATACCACGCTCTTTCTCTTCTGGCGCGTTATCGATGGCTGCGAAGTCTTTCGCCGCACCACCATAAACTTTTGCCAAAACAGTTGTGATAGCAGCAGTTAGTGTAGTTTTACCGTGGTCAACGTGACCAATGGTGCCGACGTTTACGTGCGGCTTCGAACGTTCAAATTTTTCTTTAGACATGATATATCCTCAAATTTAAGTTGAAAGCCCGGTCCTGTGTAAGACCGGACCAGACCTTACTTAACCTTTAGCGTTACGCTCAGCCATCACTTTTTCAGCGATGTTGTTTGGTGCTTCACCATACTTCAGGAACTCCATCGAGTAAGATGCACGACCCTGAGTTTGTGAACGCAAGTCAGTTGCGTAACCGAACATTTCAGACAGTGGAACAACCGCGTTGACAGCTTTCAAGCCACCAGGTGCTTCTTCCATACCTTCGATCAGACCACGGCGGCGGTTTAGGTCACCGACCACGTCACCCATAGACTCTTCTGGAGTAATAACTTCCACTTTCATTAGTGGTTCCAAAAGAACTGGGTCCGCCTGCATTGCACCTTTTTTGAAGGCCATGCTACCAGCGATTTTAAACGCCATTTCTGACGAGTCAACGTCGTGGTAAGAGCCATCATACAGAGTTGCTTTAACACCCAATACTGGGTAGCCAGCTAATACACCCTGTTCCATCTGCTCTTGAATACCTTTATCTACAGCTGGGATGTACTCTTTCGGTACCACACCACCAACGATTTCGTTAACGAATTCGTAAGTGATATCTTCACCGTCATCGTCTTCTTCGATGGTCATAGGCTCAAGTTTCAGCCATACGTGACCAAACTGACCACGACCACCCGATTGACGTACGAATTTACCTTCGATTTCAACCGACTTACGAATAGCTTCACGGTATGCAACCTGAGGCTGACCAACGTTACATTCAACTTTGAACTCACGTTTCATACGGTCAACGATGATATCCAAGTGAAGCTCGCCCATACCTGAGATGATGGTTTGGCCAGATTCTTCGTCCGTTTTAACACGGAACGACGGATCTTCTGCTGCCAACTTACCTAAAGCAATACCCATTTTTTCTTGGTCAGCTTTAGTTTTTGGTTCAACAGCAACCGAGATTACCGGCTCTGGGAATTCCATACGCTCAAGAATGATCTTGTTGTTTGGATCACACAGAGTGTCACCAGTAGTCACGTCTTTAAGACCGATAAGTGCAGCAATGTCACCCGCGCGAACTTCTTTAATTTCTTCACGACTGTTTGAGTGCATCTGTACCATACGACCAACACGTTCTTTCTTATTCTTAACAGGGTTGACGACACCGTCACCTTGATTAAGAACACCAGAGTAAACACGAACGAAGGTTAAGGTACCAACGAATGGGTCGGTTGCGATTTTAAACGCCAAAGCTGAGAAAGGTTCATCATCAGATGACTTACGCACACCTTCTGATTCATCATCCAAAATACCAGTGATTGGCTTAACTTCCGTCGGAGACGGTAAGTACTCGATAACCGCGTCAAGTACGGCTTGAACACCTTTGTTTTTGAACGCTGAGCCAGCAGCAACCAAGCAGATTTCGTTCGCCAATGTACGCGCACGAAGACCTACTTTGATTTCAGCTTCTGTTAACTCACCTTCTTCAAGGTATTTGTTCATCAACTCTTCGTTAGCTTCAGCCGCAGCTTCTACCAACTCACCATGATATTCTTCACACTCATCAACCATGTCAGCAGGGATATCTTCATATGTGAATGAAGTACCCATGTCTTCATCGTTCCAGTTGATGAACTTCATTTTGATCAAATCAACCACGCCGCGGAAGTTGTCTTCTGCGCCTACAGGCAGTTGCATTGGAACCGCAACTGCGTTCAGGCGTGTTTTCATCTGATCAACAACTGACAAGAAGTCGGCACCTGCACGGTCCATTTTGTTGACGAATACCATACGTGGTACTTCATATTTGTTCGCTTGACGCCAAACAGTTTCTGTTTGAGGCTGAACACCTGAAGACGCACACAATACAACGACAGCACCGTCAAGAACACGCAGAGAACGTTCTACTTCGATTGTGAAGTCAACGTGTCCAGGAGTATCGATGATGTTGACACGATGCTCAGGGAACTGCTTGTCCATGCCCTGCCAGAAACAGGTCGTTGCTGCTGAGGTGATAGTAATACCACGCTCTTGTTCTTGCTCCATCCAGTCCATGGTGGCTGCACCATCGTGCACCTCACCAATTTTGTGAGACAAGCCAGTATAAAACAACACACGCTCAGTTGTGGTTGTCTTACCAGCGTCTACGTGAGCACAGATACCGATATTACGATAGCGCTCAATGGAAGTTTTACGAGCCACAATAAACTCCTTTCTAGGTTAACTGTGAATTTACCAGCGATAGTGAGCAAACGCTTTGTTTGCTTCAGCCATGCGGTGAACGTCTTCACGTTTCTTCACAGCAGACCCTTTGTTTTCTGATGCATCTAGCATTTCAGCTGCCAGACGCTGCGACATTGATTTTTCACCACGGGTGCGCGCTGCATCAACTAACCAGCGCATAGCCAGTGCGTTACGACGTACCGGACGAACTTCAACTGGAACTTGGTAGGTAGAACCACCAACGCGACGAGATTTAACCTCGACGGTAGGACGCACATTTTCTAGTGCATCATCAAAAACTTCCAGATGATCTTTACCTGACTTCTCTGCCAGGATGTCCAGTGCACCGTAGATAATCTTTTCAGCGACTGCTTTTTTGCCGTCAACCATGACGACATTGATAAATTTAGCCAACAACTCTGATCCGAACTTAGGATCCGGCAGGATTTTACGTTGACCTATGACGCGTCTTCTTGGCATCTCAATATTCTCCGATTAATTCAGGGTATTACCCAAAACTTATGAATTACAGTTTGGCCTTACTAACGGAGAACCGTTAAGACTTAGGCCGCTTCGCGCCGTACTTAGAACGGCCTTGTTTACGATCGTTAACACCTGAACAGTCAAGTGCACCACGAACGGTGTGATAACGCACACCTGGCAAGTCTTTTACACGACCGCCACGAATTAGTACGACTGAGTGTTCTTGTAA
>CEGE01002136.1_pt1 | contig 11047 bp, 7 predicted proteins | sample 306311 | NCBI WGS metagenome assembly CEGE01 (sample SAMEA2755654, study PRJEB7226) | microbial mat metagenome | biome: microbial mat; feature: hypersaline; material: grass silage | place: USA | collected 2014-02-19 | depth 0 m | reverse complement strand
GCCCTATGCCGACCATGTGCATACAATCACGGCGGACAACGGCAGCGAGTTCGTCGAACACAAGGCCGTAGCGGAAGCGCTGGGGGCGGAGTTCTACTTTGCACACCCGTACTCCTCATGGGAGCGTGGACTGAACGAGAACTTCAACGGGCTGCTGCGGCAGTTCATCCCGAAGGGTACGGATCTGAGGCTGATTACAGATGAAGATGTGCGGTGGGCAGAGAAGAGGTTAAACCTGAGGCCGCGTAAATGCCTCGGATTCAGGCAGCCAGAAATGGTGTTCCAAGAATACCTTCAGGCTGCATAGGCGGGTGTCGCACTTCGGAGTTGAATTCGCGTCTGCTCAACAGCGCTGTTGTCATCGTTGGAGGGTGAAAAACGGAACATGTCCAGCATCTCGATCAGGAATTTCTCTTCGTTCATCTTGCTGATCTGTTCCGGCGTCCAGTTCTTGTGTGAGTACATGGTGATCTCCTTTTTGAATGTGCTGATTTAGATATGCGCCAGATGTGAGCGTTTTTCAAGTTGGATTGTACTGATGAGCTATGCTGAAAAGTCGAGAGGAGGACTCGTTGAGCTGAGTCAATATGTGCTCCAGGCTTAAGAGGTAATCTGTTCCCAACTAGGGTAACGAACGTAAAGGTGATTGTGATGTTCGGGATTGATCTGTACAGCTTCGAGGTATTGGCGCCGAGCCTGCTGGGTATTGTGGGTATGGCTGCAGTGATGGTGTGGGCCTTCATCAAGGTTCGCAAGCTGATGAATGAAGACGGCAAAAAACAGAAATAATCTTTCTGGCCGCCAACAGGACATTAAAACAAACCCGCCGAACTTGGCGGGTTTGTTTTTTCAGCCGTTGTGGTAAATCCATTCCAGCAGCTCACGTTCAAATGCCGTGATCGGGCTGGGGCCGTGGAATTTTTCCGGCAGGCTGATACTGCTCAGCAGCAGTACAAATACATAGCGTTCACCTGAGGCCGTATCGATGTATCCGGCCAGATTGCGGCTTCCGTTGACGGTGCCCGTTTTCGCCTTGATCGCTCCCTGCAACGGGGGTTGTCGTGTGCTGGCACGGTATTTCAGGGTGCCGCTGGCACCCGAAACCGGCAGTGACTGGTAGCTGTGAAGTTCGGAGTGGGCAGCCAGCCAGCGCAGCAGGTTGGCCAGCTGGCGGGCCTGAATCAAATTGTCCCGTGACAGGCCTGAGCCGTCACTGAGAGCCGCCAGGTGCAGGTCAACACCGGTATGCTGTTGGATAATCGTTTTCATGGCGCGGACGCCGCTTGCAAAACTGCCGGCTTCACCGGAGTGGATCGGCAGGGTTTTAAGCAACAAGTCTGCAATCAGGTTGTCGGAACGCTGCAGGGTCTGTTGCAACAGTTCAGCCAACGGCGCTGACTGTACCTGCGCCAGCAGTTGCCAACCCGAACCCAGTGCCCCCGGCACAATATCGCCTCTTAGTACGATACCCTGTCGGCTGAGTTCCTGACGAATACGTGCCTTGCCGTGTGCAACAGGGTCGTTGATGGCAAACTTGAGCGGCAGTACATCACGCTGATCACTGATGCAGCCGCTGAGATGGTAACGGTTGCCAGGACCCAAGCGCGCTTCCAGTTCGCACAGCTGTTGTTCGATCTGTTCTTCTGGCAGCACCATTACGCTGGACGTGACTTCGATCGGCTGGTGGGCCGGCACAAAGAAGCGGGCGGGCTTACCGCTGCCGCGGCTATTCAGGCTGGCCTGAATACAGTTGCCTTCGAGGGTCAATGCCGCCACGGGTGCGCTGTAACATACGCCCAGATTATTCCAGGGCCAGCCGTGGGCACGGTCGTAACCGCTGAAACGGCTGGTATCGAGCAGAATGTTTCCTTCTATTTCGCGTACACCTTGTTGGCGCAGTTGTGTCAGTAATTCACCCAGCTGGGCCACGCTCAGGTCAGGTGCGCCGGTGAATTCAAACAGCAGGTCACCCTGCCAGCGACCACCCTGCTGTTGGCCGCGTTGCCAAAGGCGAGTGGGAAAGCGGTAGTCCGGCCCCAGGGTCAGCTCGGCGGCTGTGGCGGTAAACAGTTTCAACGTGCTGGCCGGAGGCAGCAGAGTGTCGCCGCGATAATCGATCTCCAGGGCACCCGTTGTACTCAAGGGTGCCACCACAAGTGCCATCTGACTGCCTTCAGGTGCCAGATCAAGAATTTTTTTCCACTCCTGAGCATGGACAACAGGCGCCAGTAACAGCAGGATAAAAAGTCGCAACAGCATGGTGAGTCTGCCTTTTGTTTGAGCTGGGGAGTTGAATCGAATAATAGGTGCATTGTGCCAGACCGCCACTGAACAAATACAGCGCTGAACGGAGTCGAAATGAGCCCTGACATAGCTTCAAACCCCCTGATCCCTGAACTGCTGGCCCTGCTGAGGGCCCATCCGGACGGGATCAGCGAGTTCAGGCTGATGAAAGGGCTGGAAGCGCATCCTGCCTTTGCCGAACTGGCCGATGACTATCAGCTGCGCCTGTTTCAGAAACATTTCATGATCATGCACGGTCTTTATACTTTGCAGACCCGCCTCTGGTACGAAGAACAACTGAGACTTGAAATTTCTCCGCTTAGTGTACGCTGCCATGCTGAACCGGTAGACAGTATCACCGAGCAGGCATCTGTCCCCGGAGCAGCCGATCCTCTGCGTGACTACTATCTTGACTGGACGCAGCTGCAACACACCAGTGCACGAGATGTACAGCGCCTGCTGGCCGGCTTCATGGAGCAACTCGATCATCCCGGTGCGCGGCACAAGGCTCTGGAAACACTGGAGCTTGACGCCGGTGCCAGCCAGGAAAAAATTCGCAGTCGTTACCGCCAACTGGCCGCTCAGCTTCACCCTGACAAAGGGGGAGACAGTGAGGCGTTCATTGAAGTTCGCCGTGCCTACGAACTGCTCCGCTCCGGCGGCTGAGCATGTAAAGATCTGTAAAAGCCGCTGCCGCTAAAGGAACAATCCTCTAATATAAGGCTCTCACGGGACTGGCTGGCGCACCTATGATGCGCGCTGCCGGTTTGTATCCGTACGAAACAGGGAACCGATGTGCGAATCCTACTCCTTTTACCCATGCTGCTGGTGCTGAGCGCCTGCAGCAGCCCGCCAAAATTGATGTCGCCGCAACCCGAACTGCCCGACAACTGGACCAGCGCTGAAGGGAGCGACACGGAACCGGTCTCGGAAGAGCTGCGTGGCTGGCTGGTGCAACTGAATGATCCACGTTTGCAGGAACTGGCGACGGAAGCCCTGGCGGCCAATCCCGGACTGCAGGCCGCTCGGTACAATGTGAGTCGCAGCCGTGAAGCTGTGGATATAAGCCGTGCAGATCGGTTGCCTTCGCTGGCACTTAATCTGGGCAGTACCCGCAGGGAAGACAGTGATCGGGTAGACTCCCTCGATTTCAGTATCAGCCTGGATCTGGATCTGTGGGGCCGACTCAGTGCGCGTCAGCGTCAGGCCCGACTTGATCTGGCTGCGGCTGAAGCCGGGTTGCGACAACAGGAACAATCGCTGGTGGTCAAGCTTGGCACTCAGTGGTTTGCTCTGCAGGAAGCCCAGCTGCTGCTCGACCTGTACCGTCAGCGTCGTGACAATCTGGCACAGAATGTCGAGGTGATTGCATCCGGCTATCGCCAGGGGCTGAATGAGGCGTTGGACCTGTATCTGGCGCGTAACAACCTGCATGCCGAAAACGCCCGTGTTGAACAGCAAACTCAGCAATTGGCTGAAATTCGTCGTGAGCTGGAGTTGCTGCTCGGGCGCTATCCGTCCGCTCGGTTGATCGCAGAAGCCGCGTTGCCCTGGCTGGAGACTGACATACCGGCAGGTTTGCCGGCCGATGTGTTGACCCGTCGCCCCGATCTGCAGCAGCAGTGGCTGGAACTATTATCAGCCGATGCGGCTCTGGCCGCTGCCCACCGTGATCGCTTTCCCAGCCTTGGTCTGACCAGTACGGGCCTTGGGGGCAGCAGTGATGCCCTCAGTGATCTGTTGTCACTGGGCAACCTGAGCTGGAGCATAGGTGCGAGGCTGACGCAAACACTGTTCGATGCCGGTCGCAAGGCATCGTTGCAGGATCAGGCGCTGGCGCGTCGGCAGGAGCTGGAACAACGCTGGCTGGAAGCAGTGTATGCCGCATTGGCCGAGGTGGAAAATGCATTGTCGCTTCGACAGAGTTTGCTCGAACGCCATGCTCAGTACCTTGAGGCTCAGCGCAATGCCGTGCATGCCGAAAACCTGGCCTTTGAGCAGTATCAGAAGGGCTTGACCAGCTACACCACCGTTCTGGAAGCCCAGAGACGCTCCTTTGATGCCCAGACCAGTGTATTGGGGCTGCGCCGCCAGCTGCTCCAGAACCGGATCGAGCTGTATCGTGCGCTGGGCGGCACTTTTCAAACCGACCTTCCAACAACAGAGCCTGAGCAGGAGCCTGCCGGACAATGATCAAACGTATTCTTCCCCTGATCGTCATTCTGGTAATGGCCACATTCGGTTGGCTTATATACAGCAATCCACCTGAAGTGCACCGTGGTAAGCCGCCGCAACCGGCCAGAATAAATGTAGATACCCAAACCATTGCTGCTGCTCCCTACCGGGTGATGATCGAAAGCTACGGTCGCATTCGGCCACGTACCCAAAGCACTCTGCAACCGCAGGTTAGCGGTGAGGTTGTCTGGCTGGCCGCTGATTTCCGTGCTGGAGGCTTTTTCGAGAAGGGTGAAGAGCTGATCCGGCTGGATAGCCGTGACTATGCGGCCGAAGTGGCGCAGGCTGAAGCCAGCGTGATCAGTGCCCGACAGCAACTGGCCGAAGAACAGGCACGGGCCGACCAGGCCGCTGCAGACTGGGAGCGTCTGGGGAACTCCGGGCAAGCACCGGCACTGGTGTTGCGCAAGCCTCAACTGGCCAGTGCCCGTGCCAGTCTGGCGTCGGCCGAGGCGGTGTTGGCCAAGGCGCGGCTTAATCTGGAACGGACCCGCATCCGTGCCCCCTATGCCGGCCGTGTACTGGAAAAAAGTGTTGATTTGGGGCAGGTGGTGTCCAGCAATACCACCCTTGCCGAGATCTACGCAGTGGACTATCTCGAAGTGCGTCTGCCGTTGCAGAGTCGTGATCTTGGCTTTGTGGATCTGCCCGAAGAATATCGCTTTGACCAGACCGGTGGCACACAGCCACGGGTGGAGCTGATCTCTGATCTGGTCCAGCGTGAAGTTTGGAGCGGCCGTATTGTGCAGACGGAAGGCGCTATCGATGCCACCAGCCGTCAGTTACATGTGCTGGCGCAGCTGGATGACCCCTATGGCGAGAAGGCAGTTGATCGGGTTCCGCTGAAAGTGGGTCAGTACGTCACTGCGCGCATCGAGGGGCGGGAAATTCCGGATGCAATCGTGATTCCCAACCGTGCCATCTATCAGGGCAGTTATGTCTACCGTGTTGAGAACGGTGTACTGCAGCGTCAGCCGATCCGCATTGACTGGCAGAATGAGACCGAGGCCTTGATTGGCGAGGGGCTTGAGCCCGGTGACGAACTGGTGCTGACGTCGCTCGGTCAGGTGATTTCAGGTACTCAGGTCAAAATTCGAGGTGCGGCCAAGCCTGAATCGGAACAACCCTCCGAAGGGCCTGCAGTACAAGGTCAGCGCCGTGCAGCAGGAGAACAGCCATGATCGCCTGGTTCGCACGCAACCATGTGGCCGCCAACCTGCTGATGGTCACCATTCTCTTCACCGGTTTGATGTCACTCAAATACAATATTCCGCTGGAGGTTTTTCCCAGTTTCGAGACCGACACCATCAGTGTCAATGTCAGTCTGCGCGGCGCAACTCCTGAAGATGCCGAGCTGAGTCTTGCAACCCGGGTCGAGGAGGCGGTCAGTGATCTGGAAGGGGTGAAACAGATCAACAGCCGTTCAGTGGAAGGGGGGGCGACGATCACGATCGAAGTCGACAGCGGCTACGATGCCCGTGAGTTGTTGGCGGATGTGAAGTCACGCGTGGATGAAATTGGCACTTTCCCCAGTGAGGCGGATCAACCGGTCATCTCACTGGCCACTTTCAAGCGTGACGTGATTACGGTCGCCGTCGCCGGAGAGCTGAGTGAACAGGAGCTGCGCGGCTATGCCGAGCGGGTGCGTGATGATCTGTTGCGCACGCCGGGGATCACTCAGGTCGAGCTGGACGGGGTACGCAACTACGAGATCGCTATCGAGCTTTCACAGGATCAGCTGCGCGCCTACGATCTGACGCTGTCGGAAGTGGCCGAGCGGATCGGCAACAGCTCACTGGATCTCTCAGCCGGCAACATCCGCACCGATGGCGGCGATATTCTGATCCGGTCCAAGGGGCAGGCGTACTATCGTGATCAGTTTGAGCCGCTGGTCATCAAGGCCAACACCGATGGCAGTCTGCTGCGACTGAGGGATATCGCCAACGTGACCGATGGCTTTGAAGAGTCGGCGTTGCGTACCCGGTTTAACGGCAAACCTGCAGCAATGCTGGATGTCTATCGTGTCGGTGATCAAAGTGCCATCGAAGTGGCCGACAAGGTCAAGGCCTATGTTCATAAGCAGCAGGCCAACCTGCCGCAGGGGCTGGAGCTGAGTTACTGGGGCGACGGTTCACTGCTGGTCAAAAGCCGCATCAAAACGCTGACCACAAACGCACTGCAGGGCGGCATCCTGGTGTTGCTGCTGCTGACTTTGTTCCTGCGCCCCTCCATCGCGTTCTGGGTGTTTATCGGTATACCGGTGAGTTTTATGGGCGCCTTTCTGGTTATGCCACTGTTCGGCGTTACCCTGAACGTGCTGTCACTGTTCGGCTTTATTCTGGTACTGGGGATTGTGGTGGATGATGCCATCGTCACCGGTGAGAACATCTACAGTCACCTGCGCAATGCCGAGTCCGGTCTGCAGGCATCCATTCGTGGCACACAGGAAGTAGCGGTACCGGTGACCTTCGGTGTGCTGACCACGGTTGCAGCATTCTTGCCAATTGGCTTTATCGAGGGTGCCCGTGGTGCGCTGTTCGCCCAGATACCGGTCGTTGTTATTCCGGTGCTGCTGTTTTCGCTGATCGAATCCAAGTTCGTATTGCCGGCCCACTTGAAGCACCTCAAGCTGCGTCAGAACGAAGTTGAACAGCAGGGAAGGCTGTCGCAGATGCAGCAGCGTTTTGCCGATGGTTTTGAGCGCATGATTCTCAAGTATTATCAGCCGTTGCTGGCGCTGAGCCTGAAACATCGACTGACTACACTGGCGCTGTTCAGCGGCGTGTTCATTCTGATACTGGCCTTTATTCTGTCGGGCTGGACACGCTTCGTGTTTTTCCCGCGGGTTGAAGCGGATACGGCGCGCGCTTCACTGACGATGCCCAGCGGTACCCCCTTTGAAGTGACCGACCGCCATATCGTGCGGATGGTCGAAGCGGCTCGGGCACTGCAGGAGGACTACCGGGATCCGAATACCGGTGAAAGTGTGATCATGAATATATTTTCCACTACCGGTGCCGGTGGCAGTGCCGAAACGGGCCGAATTCGCTTTGAGCTGCAGCCGGCTGAAGAGCGGGAGCAGGAGGTGAGCGCTTCGACACTCATTAACGAATGGCGTGAGCGAATCGGGCCGATCCCCGGAGCCGAGACGCTGACTTTCAGAGCGGAAATAGGGCGAGCCAGTGACCCGGTCAGCATCGAGTTGCGCTCGGGAGATGTGGATGATCTGCGTGCCATGGCACAGCAGGTAAAGGCGCGACTGGAAACCTATCCCACCCTGTTTGATATCGCCGATAACCTGTCAGACGGCAAGGAAGAGCTGCAGCTGGAGCTGACACCACAGGCTCATCTGCTTGGCCTGACTCGCAGTGACATCATTCGTCAGGTGCGGCAGAACTTTTTCGGTATCGAGGTGCAGCGGGTACAGCGTGGCCGAGACGATGTAAGGGTGATGGTACGTTTGCCGCTGGAAGAGCGTCAGGCGATTGCCGGCCTCAAGGGGATTCTGATCAACACCCCGGGTGCCGGGCAGGTACCGTTGGATGAAGTGGCGCAGCTGGTGCCGGGCAAAAGCCCTTCGGCCATCTACCGTGTTGACCAGTATCGTACCGCCAATGTGGTCGCCGATATGGACAAGGTCAACACCAATACCACGGTGCTGAATCGCGATCTAAACGAATTTTTGACTGAGCTGGTGCTGCAATATCCCGGTGCAGAATTCAGCCTTGAAGGGGAGGCCGAAGAGCAGCGGGAGTCTTTTGCCTCGCTGGCACTGGGGCTGGCATTCGTGTTTTTCGTGATCTACAGCCTGTTGGCAATCCCGTTCCGCTCCTACCTGCAACCGCTGATTGTGATGTCGGTGATTCCTTTTGGCGCCATTGGAGCGATTGTTGGTCACTGGATCATGGGGATGGACCTGACCATCATGAGCCTGCTGGGGTTGATGGCTCTGATTGGCGTAGTGGTGAACGACAGCCTGGTACTGGTGGACTTCACCAACCAGCGGCGCAAGGAGCTGCAGGCGGGAGGAGAGCACTCACACTTCGAGGCAACGCGACAGGCGGTGCTGGTTGCGGGGGTTGCACGCTTCCGACCTGTGATGCTGACTTCGCTCACTACCTTTATCGGCTTAATGCCACTGTTGTTTGAAAAGGCGGTGCAGGCCCAGTTCCTGATCCCGATGGCAGTTTCGTTGGGCTTCGGCATCATCTTTGCGACGGTCGTCACATTGATCATGGTGCCGGTCAACTTCATGCTGTTGGAAGATCTGCGCAGACTCGGGCGTCGGCTGGCGAAGCGACCCGAGCCTGTCAGCACTCACTGACCCTTCACGAGCCTGCTCCGGTCCGACCCGCGACCGGGGCAGGCTCATGCGGCAGGTCTTCTGCCGGCGTTAGCCGTTGATGCAGCCATGCCAACGCCAGCAGTCCCAACCCTAGCCCCATGAAGGAGGCTACCCGCCAGAGCCCTGTCAGGTCTGACATGTCGATCAGGAATAGCTTGGCGACCACAACCAGCAGCAATGCCATTCCACTGCGGTAGAGTGTCCGACTGTGGAGCCAACTTCCCCCCAGCAGTGCTGCCGAGGCCAATAGCAGCCAGATGGCGGAGTAGGTGTACAGCTCTCCATCCGGAGTCGGTCTGGCCAGACTCAGTTCACCCTGCCACAGGTGGCGGATTTCCATGGAGATGAACAGCAGCAGGCTCAGCCCGGCGGCCAGTCCTGCCCAGCGACCTATTGCTGCAGGCAGCTGTCGCCATAGCAGTACCAGCAACAACGAGGGGGCACCGTAACTGATCAGCAGCAGGTTCCACAGCGGGGTGCCACTGATCTCGGTACTACTCCAGAGCGGGTTGAAAATTAGTAAAATCCATATCAGGTGATTGGCGGCTGCAGCGAGCAGATGGAGTGTTGCGATCACCTGATAGAAACGTGTCAGATGCTGGCTGAGTCGCGCACGCCACAGGTAGATGCAACCGGCACTGCCCCAGATCAGGGTGTTGAGGCTGGCTTCCAGAAAACTGTATTCCTGCCGGAAAATATCGCCATCATACAGCCACCAGCGGACTTCGGCTGCCAGCGTGAGTATCAGCAGGTGGGCTGCACCGCCCTGTAGCCAGGCAGTCATTTTCACATCACTTCGCAGAATCCAGGCAGCGGCGGCAGCACAGGCGCTGGCGCCACCGTAGGTCCAGAGTGACCAGTGGCTGTCGTTGGCATAGCTCAACAGCCAGGGGTTGAAGGTCAATCGGCATACTACGATGGCGAGCACCAGCCGAATAACCCAGGGCAACCACTGCAGCTGGTATCGACGTTGCAGCAATGACAGGCTGATCAACTGAACGGCCAGTGCCAGTGTCAGTGTCGCATCCACCAGCCAGATAACGGCTGCCAGCGACAGTCCCAGGTGGGCACTGCTGATCAGCAGTACTCGCACCAGGTCGCTGCCGGGCTGCTGCAGGGCGATTCGTGACAGAGCCAGGTAGATCAGCCCCAGTATTAATGCGGCACCGCCCCAGCCCCAGTCACTGCTGAAAGCGGTAAACAGGTAATAGCTCAGTGCCAGCATCAGCAACGGCGTAAAACAGCCGAGGCCGATCCAGAAGGCGGCATGTTGCACCCGCCTGAACACCAGCCATGCAGGGCCTGCCGTGAACAGAATGGTCAGCATTACAAAGCGGGAGACCAGTGCGGCCTGAGTGGTTGCATCGGGAGCTGTAAACAGTAGCTGATCGCCGAAATAACTCAGCATCGGCATCACCACAGCCAGCGCGGTTGTTGCCAGTATCAGTGCCGGCAGCGGGTTGAAAAGTGGGCGCCGGCTTGCTGCCAGCAATAACAGTGCAGGCAGTAGCAGCAGAGTGAGGTAACTGCTGGCATGGACGGTTTCAAGTGCCAGTGTGTAACCCTGAGCCAATACGATCAGAATCAGGGTTGGCAATACCGGCCAATGGCGTTGGCCACGAACCTGATGCAACAGATCGAGCCAGCGGTTGGCAGCGGGCCCTGTCTGTTGCAGCAGCCAGTCCTGAGCGGGGACGGCGAGAAACAGATACGCCAATGCCAGCAGATAAAGCGAGCGCACCCCGTCAGCAGGTGTAGTGGCAAGACTTAAACCCCACCAACCGAGACTGCCGATGATGACACCTGCCCAGAGCCAAAGGCGCTCCACATAGGCCAGTAACCAGAGCGAAAACAGTGTCAGGATGCTGATGTAGACCAGTGCCAGTTCGATCTGCCCAGAACCCGTGCTGACCAGAATGGGTACCAGATAGCCGCCCAACATGCCCAGTGCTGCCAGCACGGGCCCGTGCCTCAGGGCAAGTGCCAGTGTGGCAAAGGACACCAGCGCCATGCCCGCGAATATCAATCCGGGTGAAATACTCTCCAGCAGCTTGAAAGCGGCAAAGAGTGCGGCATACAGAATGATACTGGCTCCACCGGCAAGCGCTGCGAATACATCATTCTGGCCGCGTTTGCGCCTGAGCCACTCGGCCAGACCATGCAATCCCACACCTGCGATCATGG
>CEGE01001831.1_pt1 | contig 11091 bp, 11 predicted proteins | sample 306311 | NCBI WGS metagenome assembly CEGE01 (sample SAMEA2755654, study PRJEB7226) | microbial mat metagenome | biome: microbial mat; feature: hypersaline; material: grass silage | place: USA | collected 2014-02-19 | depth 0 m | reverse complement strand
GCACTGCTGGTACTGGATCGCTGATTTCTGTGAAGACCAGGGCATTGCTTTCATTCTCGGTCATGCCCTTTATATGAAGGCCATCCATGGCGGTAAAACCAAGAATGACCGCGTGGATTCTTACAAAATCGCGGCGCTTATTCGAGGCGGTAATTTTCCCCTCGCTTATGTCTACCCACGCAGCATGCGAGCTACCCGTGACCTGCTTCGCCGGCGAACTGGGCTCGTTCGCCACGGCGCTGATCTCAAAGCTCATGTTGTCAACACAACGAGTCAGTACAACCTGCCACCCAACAAGGTCAATTTAAAAAATGTCAGTGCCAGAGAACAATTGGGCAGAACCTTTGATGACCCGCTCGTTCAGCGCAATATCGATCTAGATATGGCCGTTTTAGAGTGCTAACACCGGGAACTAAGCCAGGTGGAATGGCTATTGGAAAAGCAGGCCAAAAAGCATCAGCCGACCTACTACCACTTCTTAACCACCATTCCCGGCGTTGGCCGTATTCTGGCCCTCACCATTCTGTATGAAGTGGGTGATATTCGACGTTTTGAATCTGTCCAGAAGTTTGTCTCCTATTCCCGACTGATCAAGTGCAAAGCCGAATCGGCCGGTAAGACCTATGGCACCCAGGGCAACAAGATTGGTAATGCCCATCTAAAGTGGGCTTTTTCTGGGGCTGCGGTGCTTTATCTGCGCGGTAATCCAGGTGCACAAAAGCTGTTGCAACGCTTCCAGAAACGCATGGGGAAAGCCAAAGCCTTATCGGCTCTGGCCCACAAGCTGGGGCGTGCGGTCTATTTCATGTTAAAGAACGAAAAGGTATTTGATGAACAACGCTTTTTAACGAGTTAGTCACGCAGCAGGATGATGATCAACGTCTAACTGGATCATCATGGAGTGTGCTGAAACAGGGTGTCTGCTGACTGATTTTGAGATCTGAACCCCGACTTCTACACCCAACTCGAAGCCCGTCGCTTTGATTATCCATCCTGCTGGCGTGCATCAACACCCTGAGCGAGTGGGCTTACACCGGCGCTGAACCTGAAACTAACTGGGACTGTAGAGTAACCCGCTTTTTGAATAGGACAGATGCTGGTTAACCGATGAATGTCTAGTGCCCCAGACCCACCTGCAAGGAGCAACCCGGTTTGGCAGTGGTAACCACCACGTTAGAGAGCCTCAATAGGTGTTTGCTGTAAGCCACCAACCGCCAACGATGACAGATGAAGTAGGATCACTGGCTCAGGGACTTGATATTGACCGCTTACACGGCCAATAAAAAATACTGCGGCTTATTGACAGGCAGAAGGCTCATAGGTGTTATGCCTTTCTCGCCATCAGTAAACGGACTGTTTCCATTGGGTGCAATGATATAGCCATTGTCGCGCCTGACGGGACTTTGAGGTTCGGCGCAGACTCTTGGCTTGCACTTGTTACAGCCCTTTGAGAAATAACACCTATGGCCTCACCGCTTTCATTTACGACAGGCCCTCCACTGGCGCCGCTATTAACACCGCTGTCCAAGTAAAAAAGGTCTGCCTCGACATTGATATGCTCAACGCTATTGCTCGCGTGGATCCGTCTATGGTTACCGACTAGAGCATGCTTTATTAGCGGTCCCATCATGTCGGCCATATAGCCATTTCTCATTGCTGCGAAAAATCCTTCCATCCCCGGGTACGACCTGTCAGCGATTCTGTCCAGATTGAAGGGAAGAACCAGGTCGTCAGAAAAACCTGCAAGGAATACTCGCTGCCCCAAATGGGGCGGCGTAAGACTTGCTGGCAGATACGGAAACTGTGTTTCTTGTCTCTGCTTTGGTGCGAGGGCCGCAATGTCTAGCTGGATATCTTCAGTAAATGCCTCACTCCGGATGCCCAAGCTGCAGAATGAAACTCGATATTCCAATACTGGTCGCCCCGAAAACTTGACGAATATCTTTGCGTTTGGATCCGAGTAATCCTCATGGCGTATCGGCACCCTGCCGGTCACAACATGAGCAGCTGTGATAACTTCGCCCTCAGGAGTGAACGTGAAGCACGTGCCTTCGCTTATGACTTCGTCATCAAGAAATACAGTCACGTATCCACAACATTTCTGTATTTTTTCGTATAAGTCTTTGTACATTATTGAATCTTCTTCAGCGCATAACGCTGCCAACACGCGCAGCTTTGTAGTGGAGGCGAAGCCGCAACGAAAAAGCTGTCGCCGTGATTGGCCTAGTTATGGGTTGATCTGCTCATTGCACTAAAGTCCCAACGATTCCTTTACTCCCATTATCAACTTGGCAATGGCTGTATCATGGCCCCGTGCCTCTGAAAGCCCCATGCTTTCCGTGGTAACCAAGGTCAGATACTCCGCAATTTGCGCTGTCGATTGGGACTCCATGGCCATGCTGAACACTTTGGGAAGGTACGACTGATACTCATCCCTCGCCCAATTGGTATCAGAAATTCCTATTGGGTCCCACTTATAAAATAGGATTTCATCAATCCTTTCATATAGCTTTAGTTGGTCCGGTGGCAGCTTCTTTCCCATGGCTCTCAAGACCCATAACGATATAGCTCAGCCGCGCGCTTTAGCGCGTCGGCTGGAGCGGCTTGTTGGGGTACAGCCGCAGTTCATAACATGGATACCGCTGTATGAACGGATCGTAAGACAGGAGCAAGAACGCCCTGGTTATGAGCTGAGTCGCGTCGAATGTATGCTGCGCGATGCTGTGCTCAAGGCAATCTCGCTCAAGCCAAGGCTCGTCGGAGAAGATCACCAGAATGTATTGCGAGTACGGCCCACCCTTGATGGATCGAGACTTATCCTTGCGACGGACCAGCTTTTCTAGGGCTGGGAGCAGCGCCCCCTTCCAGTCCTTCCAATCATAAGGCTGGCCGAGGCGCGCAGCCTCGATGGATGGACCATCAACTAGCTCCGTTATCTCAATTTCGATACGCGTTCCATCTCCAGCATGGGCGTCACAATCTGGCGGATCTTCGCCTTCGCCGCGATGGCGTGCCCCATAAAAGAACAGAGTTCCCTGATTCGCCAGCGCGTTCGCAAACTCATCAAGAACGCCAAACTCGGCCATCGCGCGATCCGACTCCCACGAGAAATAACCCGCGTGTGGCCGATGGTTCTTTTTGATTTCTTCGGCCAGTGCTGCCCAGTCAACTTCGTGCATGCGGATCTCGCTCAAACGGCTCAACAATGAAGCTCACCAGCTCGATACAGGAGCATTGCCCAACGGACGTCAACTGTTAGGCTCTCGTCGCCACCATAATTCATCTACCTGACAGGTACCAATATCAGTGTGCCGGTACCCGAATCTCTCTCACGCACCTCGCCAGGGCCATACTCAACAACCCTTCCGTTTTCAAGAATTACGGTGTAGTCCGTACGATCCCACGACCATCCGCTAATAAGCCGGTTTGTATACTGCAAGGCCTCGTAGTCTCCATTACGTCTGTAACCATCCGGCTCTCCCAGCTGGGATACGACTTCCTCCTTGGACATGCCTTCGCTGACGGTTTGCATTCTCTCCCCCGTAGCACAGCCGTGGAGGAAAAAAGCAACCGCAAGCAAGGAAAGAATCATTTTCATTTATTCACCTCATGTCTCATTAGCCCAACAGGCATTTATTCGCCGTGCGGAGCATGGCGGATAAATGCCTGTTGGACTAAGGCGCGTCCATCAGGCAGCTACTTAATAGGGGATTGTACTGACTGACAGGTAGCCTGAGGTACCAAGCCGTGCATTGGCATGTCTGGGGTAACGCGCTCTGATCGTGAGTTTCGCCATCATTTCAGCACTTCCAAATCTAATTTAACCCAATGTAGCGCGCCTGATGGCTAAAATCCATCATCGGGACGAGCTTATCCATGACCCGCTAGCGAGCCGGTTAGCCAAGTCGGTTGTCGTCGTAGGGCGTTACATCATGCTCGATAGTGTTGATCCTTATGATTAGACGGTTGATCGTAGGTGTGGCGCTGGGGTGTGAGCGTCCCGATCATCCGCAATGTGGGTTGCTTGCAATGTGGACAGGTGTAGGCCAGCTCCGCATCGCTGGCAGCCATATCGGCACCCGGTGCTTGCTCAACCACCGCTAGTGCTCGACGAACCTGCATCAGACGTTGCCGACGGCAGCGATTGGCCAGAAAACCGTAGTGACGCACCCGCATCAGTCCTTTGGGCAGGACGTGAAGCAGGAAGCGGCGTACGAACTCCTCGCCATTGAGGATGAGCGACTTGTGTCGGTCATGGTCGCGATAGTCCTTGTAGCGTAGGGTCACCTGGTGCTCATCGACGGCCAGGATACGCGCGTTGCTGATGGCGATCTGGCGCGTGTAGCGCGCCAAGTAGCGAACTACCGTATGAGTGTGTTCAAGGCAGTCCTTGCTGTAAACCACCCAGTCAGTGGCCATCAGCGTGTTCAGTTGAGCATCGACATCTCCGGGCCGGTTTACCCGGTGGAGATCGCCTGCATTGGCGGCCTTGCGCAGAGCGCTCACCATGTGCCCGCGAAAGTGGCATGACAAGGCCCGCACCGGGAACAAGTAGTTGCTATGCGCCCCACGCCAGCGGCCATCGTCACCCAAGGCACCGCCTGGAATCAAACAGTGCAGATGCACATGTTGGCTCAGGTTCTGACCCCAAGTGTGAAGCACGGCGATCATCCCCATTTCGCCGCCAAGGCGTTTGGGGTCTCGTCCAAAAGTGCGCAGCGTTTGCCAAGCACTCTGGAACAGCAACCGGTGAATCACCTCGGGATGAAGCTGAACCCAGCCATTAAGGCTATGCGGCAACGTGAATACGACGTGGTAATAGCGCACCGGCAGGATATTGGCCTGCTGACGCTCGGCCCATTGCTCCATGGCGCGGCCTTGACACTGTGGGCAGTGACGATCACGACAGCCAAAGTAGCGTGGCTGTACATGAGCGCAGTCGGAGCACTGTAAGACCATCCCGCCCATCGCCTCCGTTCGGCAGGCCAGCAGATGGGTACACACCCGTTGGCGCTGGCGATCAAGACCGGTTGGGTCGAGAAAGCGGGTCAATGCCTGTTGCAAGGTAGCGGCCTTAGTCATGGCTCACCTCCAAGGCGGCCACCAGGTCAATATGACACTGATCTCCCCCTTGCTGGCTCGGCAGCCAGTGCAGGTAGCGCATCGTCGACTGGAGGTGACGGTGGCCCAGTAGCCGCTGGAGCTGATGGACGGGAAGGCCTTGCTCCAGAACATGGGTAGCATAGGCATGGCGCAGACTATGGATGCCACCGACCCGCTCGATCCCGGCCAGGCGCTTGGCTTGGGTAAAGGCCTTCTGTGGCGCACTGGCGTGTAGGGCTTGATCGGGAAACAGAGCGCTCGGGAACAGCCATGTGACTGGCCGATAGGCGCGCCAGTAATCGCGCAAGCGATCAAGCAGGGTCACGGGTAGTAACACCATACGATCCTTGCCGCCCTTGCCCTGCGTCACACGGAGTTGGTAACGCTGGCTGTCGATGTCACTAACTCGCAGGTGGCAGACCTCGGTTACACGCAATCCGCAGCCGTAGCACAGTTCGAGCATCATGCGATGCTTGGCGTTTTGGCAGGCGGCCAGGATCCGCCGAACCTCGTCGCGGGTCAGCAGTTCTGGAATCCGCTGCGGTTTTTTGGGGACGGTGAGCGGCACATCAAACGAAGGCCACTGCAACACGTGCAAATACAGGAACCGCACGCCGTGCAGATAGACACGGCAACTGGCGGCGGACAAACCACGCTCCTGAACCAGGTGATTAAAGAAGTGTTGCAGGTCGTCGGTACTCAACGTGTCTGGCGGGCGGTGGAAATAACGTGCTAGTTCAGTGACCACCATCAGGTAGGTGTTGTGGGTACGTTGCGCAAAGCCACGCTGACGCATGGCCGCGATCATCTTCTGTCGCAAGGCAGTCATCGTCGTCACTCCTGTTGTATGACCCACGTGGGTCAATAAACAGTGTGGCCCGATGAGGCAAAAAACGTGGTTCGTCGACAGCTACCGCGAAGCGGTTTAGTTCAACAGGTATTAGACTGCCCACCCTATGATTGGATAAACGTGCCGGCACGTTTATCCGACAAATGCAGCCTACAAAATCCACTCTAAGTCATTGATAGACATGATGGCTAATTTTCATTAGGCCGAATATCCAAAATTCGCACGCCTGCTGCATTGCCAGGCACCTCCGCACCTCCGCCTTGGGCGGTTACCTGTCTTACTGCTTTAACTGATCCACCTACCCAATCCAGATTAGCACAGTGTGCTTAGGACAGCTGATGATCTTAAGTTTCGGCTTTCAACGCCGACGCTGTCAGGTAAGCAGGAGCTGCTAGGGATAAAAAAAGCTCTCAGTAAACGCGATATCCGCGCCCATTCGTTGCCCTTGCGAGGACGCAAACTGGTTGGGATATCCAGACGCAGATGCGGAAAGAAGTAACGTTAACGCTGGGCGGGTTAGCTGCTCAGCTATCTCAGCAATTAGCTTATTGCAGGCAACAGCCATCACCTGGGTGATGGCATCGTTGCACGGGATGGGAATAACGCGGGATTGGAGAGAGTGGTGGTCGGCTGCTTACCGTTTTCCCCTCCACTTACGTGGATCAATGCGGCCTTCGTACATCGGTAATTCCAGCACTGGGTCATCGTCTCGGAACTGAGACCACATGCAGTTCAAGCCTGCAGTGCCGAAGGTTCGCACACGCTCCACCTCACCCAGGTTGAGTACATCGGTAAGAATGCCCGGGGTAGCGCCTGACATCCGCGCGCGGATGCGGCCTTCGGGGTCGACGATCAAACTCTGACCCTCCCCCGCAGGCGCGGCTGAATTAGCGCTCACCATATACACCTGGTTGAAAATAGCATTGGCCTGCACAAGGATTTGCTCCTGGGCGCGGTCGCAGGTGGTGGTGGCCACTTGGTTGATGATCACCTCCGCCCCCAGCCACGCTAGCTGACGCACCATCTCGGGAAACCAGATGTCGTAGCAGATGGCCAGGCCGACCCGGCCTATGCCCGGCACTTCGAACACTTCAAAGCGATCTCCCGGCTGATAGGGCTCGTAAGGCCGCCAGGGGAAACACTTACGGTAGGCGGCCACTCGCTCACCTTCGGGCGAATACACCGGCGCGGTGTTGTACAGATGCCCGTTCTCTCCCCGCTCGCATACTGTGCCGGGCAGCAGCCATACCCCCAGGTTGCGGGCGATACGTGATAAGTGCTGATGGCGAGGGCCATCGATCGGTTCAGCCGCGGCTTCCAGTTGCTCCTTGCGCTGCTGAGGCGTACCGGTGGCACCGCATAGATGAAGCTCCGGATAAACCACCATCCTTGGCTGTTCAAAATCAGCACCGAAGTCACTCAGGTGTACCGCCAGCTCGGCCTCGAAGTCCAGCAGTTCGGAGTCAATGCCGTGCGGCCGCGAGGCCTCCTGCACCACAAGGACAGGCAAATTTCTGGACATGGTAGATCTCCGTTTAAAGGGTCGCTTTTACTGAGGTGGGCGCTGACTCGGGCTCGGATTCATCAAAGGCCACTTCCGGCGGTTCGCGACGGAAGAATCGAGTAAGGTAGGCCAGCTGGGCGAGACCAATGGAAAGCCAGATCAGCCCAAGAATAAAGGCGTTGATATCCAGCTTACTCATCAGCCAAAGGTTAACCAGGGCACCGATGAGCGGCACCAGCATCCCTCTAATCACACCATACTGGCGCTTTGCATCGGCGTCTTTGCTGACCAGAAAGATCACTGACAGGTTCACCATCGTGAAGGCGATAAAGGCACCGAAGTTGATAAACGAGGCGGCAGATAACACATCAAGGAACAAGGCAATGATGCCGATAGCACCCGTGAGGACGATGTTGAACACTGGCGTGTGGAAACGCGCGTGCAGCGCACCGAACAGCTTAGGCGGCAGTACTGCGTCCCGCCCCATGGCAAACAGCAGCCGAGAGGCACTCGCTTGGGCGGCCAGGCCAGACGTGAATTGAGCGAGCACCATACCGGCTAGAAAGATAGCCCCGAAGAGATCCGCACCGATGGTTGTAGCAATCTCGAAGGCAGCGGAGTCAGCATTTACGAAACTGCCACCTGGGTGAACCAGTTGAGTTGTGTAACCTACCAGCACGTAGATACCGCCACCGATCAGTGCAGTCAGCATGATGGCTCTGGGAATATTACGCTTTGGCTCGATGGTCTCCTCGGTCAGCGTGGTGACGGCATCGAAGCCAAGAAAAGAGTAAGCGGCCACAGCGGCGCCCGCAGCAATCGCGGTGAAACCAGCCTCTTCACCCAAGAACGGCCCCAGGCTAAAAAGCGAATCAGTTCCACCGGTCGCAAATACGTGACGAATTGAAAGCAGTACGAAGAACGCGATCACCAGTATTTGGAAGACCATCAGCAACGAGTTCACTTTAGACGCGAGCTTGATGCCGTAAATATTCAGGAAGGTGGTGATGCCAATAAAGCCCAGCAGAAATATCCAGCTCGGTACTTCAGGAAAGCGTGCATTCAAGTAAGCAGCGCCGATCAACCAGATCACCATGGGCAGGAAGAAATAGTCCAGCAGCACGCTCCACCCCACCATAAAGCCAACCCGGGAGTCGATGGCTCTGCGTGCGTAAGTATAGGCAGACCCGGCTACCGGATAAGTACGCGCCATAATGCCGTAGCTGTATGCCGTGAATAGCATGGCGACGGTAGTGATGAGGTAAGCAGTGGGTACGGCGCCATTGCTAGTGCTGGCAATCACACCGAAAGTGCCCAGCACGATCAATGGCGTCATGTAGGCAAGGCCAAACAACACCACGGCTTTTAGGGATAGGGTTCTTTCCAGTTTGATATTGTTATCCGTCATGATCCATCTCCAGGAAACGTTGGAACCGACAGCGGGCAATCGCTGAGCCGGCACAAAACGAAGAGGTGGTTGATCAAGCCAGCCGCCGAGGCTAGACCAGCTTGCTACCGTTAATGATCGGCTAAATAACCCTCAGTTGCTGGCGTTGCAGCTGTCCAGCTAGACTGAGATGCTTAGTAGCCAACCTATCTAGAACGGTATTGGCAGCTCATCGGATCGTATATAACCCCAGCGTGGTATGGGCCTGCGGATGTGGAATTGGTGACTCATAGCGAAATTGACGAAGTACTGGCCAATACCCTCATGGCGTTGGCGACCCCTGCGTTGCCGCAACATTTCTCAAGCTTGGTGAAACGTCTAGCGGCATTCGATAACTTGATCATCATCGCTTATCACGGCGAACACCGGCCAGCGGTGCTCTATCGGGAGTACACCGACCCTGTCGTTTACCTGCCAATGGATAGCCAATATCTAGGGGGAGATTACCTGCTGGATCCATTTTACCGCGAGCACCTCAGAGGCGGTGTTCAGGGTATACGCCGATTGAGGGATATAGCGCCCGATCACTTTCGACGCACGCATTACTATAAGAATTACTACCAGCAGACCACACTACTAGACGAGGTAGCGGTTTTCGCTAATATCACTGAGAGTGATACGATAACCGCTTGTTTCGGTAGGGATCGTTCCAGTGGTAAGCCCTTTAACAGGCGTGAGCTTGAGGTTCTGCAACAGTACGAGTTAACCCTCAGCTCGTTGCTGAAAAAACACTGGCAAGATTACCGCTCTGACGATGTGATGAAAGCGGCACCAGCCCCTTTAGAGGAACGCCTGAGAGAGATGCTGAATCAGCAACACAGCATCCGGCTAAGCCCGCGCCAGGCAGAGGTGGCGCTGTTTATTCTAAGAGGCCACTCATCCCTTTCGATCAGCCTACACCTGGGCGTCAGCCTTCAGACAGTTAAGGTCTTCCGCCGCCAACTCTACGCCAAGTGCTGCATCTCCTCCCAGGCGGAGCTCTTCGCGCTGCTTATGCCGCTGTTCGCTCGGCTGACCGAGCACGGATGACACCTGTACCTCGGGGCAACGGTTTGCATTCTAGCGCTTGACCGCCGTTTACCGAGAGCAGCTGAGATCGCCCTCTTCACAACTAGCATGCTCACGCAGTTGCTCGGTACGTTCCGCTGTCAGCGTTTCCAGACAGCCGTTACGCACCATGGGTTGGGCGCTACCGCCTTCCACAGCACTACTTTCAAACGCGCACTCAGCATCACGAAAGCCGATCCACGCCCGCTGCGCCGCTCTGAGCTTTTCGAGTGACGCTGAATTGTCCTCCAGACGGCTAACAACGGTTTGGTAAACCGCGTTGAGCTCGTCATCCGCCGCTTGATAGGCCTGCGCCGCGCACTGGTTTAGCTCGGTTTGCGTATTGGCGCTAGCACACGAATCATCCGCGGTAGCAAAGCTATTTGATAGCAAAAACCCGACACTCAGAAAGAGAGACGATAAGCGCATAGTGACACCTCTTGATGCTGGTTAAATCCGAACCGGAAAAAGTTAGAACATGTCCACGAAGCTGTATTTACCCTGTACTAATAAAGCAAAGCGCTGGCATCTCGGCCAGCGCTTTCTAGGTACACATCAAAAGATGTTTTTCGCTTAGGCGGTAACCGCTAGTGCGCAATCATTTCTTCGACAATCTCTTCACCGCTCAACTCGTATGGGTAATAAGTCGGCCAGTTGGTAACTTCTTCTAACAGCGCCTCACGGTCATCGCCCCAATAGAGATGGAAGTGATGCGCATCGGTGGGGTAAATACTGTGGTCACTAAATTGGATGTATTGGGGTAGATCATCGGATGCTTCTTCAAGCGCGTAGATGAACCGCACACCCCGGTTACCGGCTTGGTAAGTTAAAATTTCATAGCCATCGTATTGGTATTCACCCGTGCGCTCTTGGCCATTTTCAAAGAAAGTGACGTCGCTTCCATCAATAACGATACGCTCTACATCCGTTTGATAACCGGTATCGTAATACGCTTTATACTCTTCGGCGGTCTTGTCGCCATTTTCTGCTTTATGCGCAAACACTTCGTCAAGGGTGCCATCTTGTAGGTAGGGATAAACGGACTGCCAATCACCCTCCCAGTCAGATAGCGCGCGATCCTCAACCTGGTCGTCATCAAAATAGCCCGAGTAGATATCGCTATCGTGGTCGTGGTCGTGG
>CEGE01002477.1_pt1 | contig 11117 bp, 12 predicted proteins | sample 306311 | NCBI WGS metagenome assembly CEGE01 (sample SAMEA2755654, study PRJEB7226) | microbial mat metagenome | biome: microbial mat; feature: hypersaline; material: grass silage | place: USA | collected 2014-02-19 | depth 0 m | reverse complement strand
CCGGTATGCAGGCTGAAGCAGTTCGTCAGTTCTATCTGGGCGCGGCCGGGATTACCATGTGGTATGCCCGGGAGCCTTTGCCCGGTGCGGCGCCGAGCCCGGCCTATGATTTCGGCACGGCTGAGCCTGCCAGAGTGGCGCCCGAAAAAGCTAGGGCCGAAATCGCTCCTTCGAGAAAGAGCGATCTGGAAACAGCGACGCGTGGCAGAGATAAAATTGCGCACCTGCAAAGTCTGATGTCGGCGGTTGAAAGTCCGGCCCACAAGGCCCGAGTGAGGCCAGTTCCGGAGCCGGAAACAGTTCCAGAGCCTGCCCGTGATATCGCGGCAGAGGCGGTAGTGAAGGTTGAGCAGGAACTTTCAGACGAGCACGCCGAAGCTCCGGCAGACACCGTATTTGATGTGCCCCGTATACGCCTGCAAGCCTGGGCCGGGTCTCGCGTTGTGCTCATTGCCAGCATCTCTGAGGAAAGCAGTCTGTCACTGCAGGAGTCGCTGGCAATCAATATATTACGCAGTCTGAATGAGCGGTCCCCCATTGTGTTGGGCGCTGTGCATTGGCCCCTGTTCAATAATCTGAAGGTAAGCCTTAACCGCTCCGATCACCTTGTTGATGTCCTGCGTTCTTGCTTTCGGGATGTGGCCGATAAGCACGTCATTGTCTTGGGTGAGGGCGGTCCATGGCTTGAAAGCGCGCTTTCAAAACAACCGAACGTGATGTTCCCGGGCACCCTCGCAAAGCTTGCTGCCGATCCGTCACTGAAGCGGGAGCTTTGGCAGATGCTCAGATCCGTGGCGGAATAATGAATGTGACTTCCGTGTTTGCGGGTGTTGGGTTGGCGGGAGCCAGGGTTCGACCTCTGGATCTCAATGATCTTCCTGACGTGCTAGAACTGGAGCGGCTTGGCTACTCTCATCCGTGGACCGAGGGCGTGTTTCGGGACTGTTTCAAAGAGAGCTACCGTCTTTGGGGGTTGGTTCAGGAGGGTAGGCTGCTGGGCTATGCGGTGGTCAGCTATCTTTTTGATGAGGCTCACCTGCTGAATTTGTGCGTGCACCCCGGGTTGCGGGGGCTTGGTGCCGGCAGAAAGTTGCTCAGGTATGCGGCCTCAGCGGCGGCCAGTGAGCAGCTGGTATGTATGATTCTCGAAGTCCGGGATAGCAACAACGCCGCCGCTGCGTTGTACCAAAGTGAGGGTTTCGGTGAAATTGGTAGGCGGCCAGGCTACTACCCGGGTGCAATTTGTCGGGAAGATGCCATTGTGATGGCACTGCGGTTCACCTGAGCCCCCGCTAACCCGTATAATACGGCGTTTTTCATCCATTCCATTCAGGTTGCCGTTCCTATGTCTAACCTATCCAGGGAAGTGGCCAAGCGCCGCACCTTTGCGATTATCTCCCACCCGGACGCTGGTAAAACCACCATCACCGAAAAGGTCTTGCTGTTCGGGCAGGCGTTGCAGAAGGCCGGAACAGTGAAGGGTAAAAAGTCGGGTCAGCATGCAAAATCTGACTGGATGGAAATGGAGAAAGAGCGCGGAATTTCGGTAACCACATCGGTGATGCAGTTTCCCTACGGCGGCAAGTTGGTCAACCTGCTGGACACGCCGGGGCATGAAGATTTCTCCGAAGATACTTATCGGACACTGACGGCTGTGGACTCCTGCCTCATGGTGATCGATAGCGCCAAAGGTGTTGAGGAACGAACCATCAAGCTGATGGAGGTTACTCGCCTGCGGGATACCCCGATTCTGACCTTCATGAACAAGCTTGACAGGGATACCCGTGACCCGATTGAGCTGATGGATGAAGTTGAGGATGTTCTGAAAATTGCATGCGCACCGATCACCTGGCCGATCGGTATGGGAAAAAGTTTCAAAGGTGTCTATCACCTGCTGCGTGATGAAGTCATTCTGTATCAGTCCGGTCAGGGCCATACGATCCAGGAGACCCGTTTAGTGAAGGGGCTGGATAATCCGGAGTTGGATCAGGCGCTCGGAAGCTACGCGGCAGAACTGCGTGATGAGATTGAGCTGGTCAAGGGTGCTTCCCATGAATTTGACCAGGAGGCGTTCCTCGCTGGTGAGTTAACGCCGGTGTTCTTCGGAACCGCACTGGGTAATTTTGGAGTTGATCACATGCTTGATGGGCTCATTGAATGGGCTCCGCCTCCCCAGCCCCGGGCAACCGACGTAAGAACTGTGGAGCCGGCGGAAGAGGGTTTCTCGGGATTTGTGTTCAAGATCCAGGCGAATATGGACCCTCAACATCGGGATCGCATCGCGTTTGTGCGCATTGTGTCAGGTAGCTATAACCAGGGTATGAAGGCCCGTCACGTTCGTATCGCAAAAGAAGTACGTTTTTCGGATGCGTTGACCTTTATGGCTGGTGACCGGGAGCACGCTGAGCAGGCCTTTGCCGGAGACATCATCGGTCTTCACAACCATGGCACCATTCAGCTTGGCGATACCTTTACTGCGGGGGAGGATATGAAGTTCACCGGCATTCCGAACTTTGCACCAGAACTGTTCCGCAGGATTCGATTGAAAGATCCGCTGAAAGCAAAGCAGTTGCAAAAAGGCCTGATCCAGCTTTCTGAAGAGGGTGCTGTGCAGGTCTTCAGGCCTCTGAAAAATAATGACCTCATAGTTGGTGCGGTCGGTGTTCTGCAGTTTGATGTGGTTGTGGCGCGCCTCAAGAGTGAGTACAAGGTTGAGGCTATCTACGAGCCGGTCAACGTGGCAACTGCACGATGGGTTACCTGCGACGATGCGCGCAAGCTGGATGAGTTTCAGCGTAAGAGCCAGGAGAATATTGCGCTGGATGGGGGTGATCGCCTGGCCTATATTGCACCAACGATGGTTAACCTGAATCTGGCGCAGGAGCGCTACCCGGACATTATGTTCCACAAGACGCGGGAGCACTAAAGCTTAATTTGGCTGAGGTCAGTATGCGGCTGTTTGACGCCCATTGTCATTTTGACTTCCCCCGGTTTGATGGTGTCCGGGAGCGGGAGTTGGCAAACGCCGCGGCCGTGGGTGTGGGCGGGCTGGTGATCCCGGGTGTGCGTCGGGCGGATTGGGACAGGGTGAGATCATTGTCAGCTCCGGAAAACGGGCTCTGGTATTGTTTGGGTATACACCCCTGGTTTATTCCCGAACATACCCCTCAGGATCTGGCTGATCTGGAGGCATTGCTTGGTGGTCGACCGTCAGGTTGTATTGGTGTTGGTGAGTGCGGTCTGGATGCGTTGCGGGGCGACTTGTCAGAGCAGTTGCCCTGGTTTTCGGCGCAGATGGGCATTGCTGCCAGGTTAAATCTCGCTCTGGTGGTGCATTCGGTGAAGGCTCATGATCAGGTGTATGCTGCTCTGCGATCCGGGTCCTGGCAGGGGCGGGCCTTGATTCACGGTTTTTCTGGCAGCTACCAGCAGGCAAAAAAGTTTATTGATCTTGGTTGTTATATTGGCGTGGGTGGTGTGATAACCCATGGCCGTGCCAGGAAAACCCGAGAGGCGATTGCCCGGTTGCCGGCGGACGCGTTGGTGCTGGAAACAGACGCGCCCGACATGGCGCCATCCGGGGTCCCCGTGGGGGAGAATTCGCCCACGTATCTTCCGGCTATTCTGGCGCAGTTGGCTAAGCTGCGAGGTGATAACGAAGAGCTTTTGGCTGAGGTGCTTTTGGGTAATGCGGGCCGGTTATATGGCCTGGCGCCCGAGGTTCTGGCCGCGGGAGCGGCCCCTGGATAGGGGATTAACGAAACACCAACAGGCAGGGTTGGCATTCTGAAGTGGTTCGAGTATACTTCGCGCCCTGGCTTTTCAAGGCGATGTCACTATCTCAGCCCCGAATAGTGTCACTGCCAATAAACAGGTATGAACCTCCTCCGGATGCCTTGCATGTACCGGTGGTGGTTTTTAACGTTTCTTTTAGCGTTTCAAGGCGGAATCAATGAAGACTCTGAGTGCGAAACCAGAAACCGTAAAACGTGACTGGTACGTTGTAGACGCAGCCGGCAAGACGCTGGGTCGTCTGTCAACCGAAATCGCCCTTCGTCTGCGGGGCAAGCATAAGCCTGAGTATACCCCTCACGTGGACACTGGCGATTACATCGTTGTTATTAATGCCAGCCAGGTGAAGGTTACCGGCAAAAAGGCATCAGCTAAAATGTATTACAGCCATACCGGCTTTCCAGGTGGAATCAAATCCATCAATTTCGAGAAGCTGGTTGACAAGGCCCCCGAGCAAATCATTCTGAAGTCTGTCAAAGGCATGCTTCCGAAAGGCCCGCTCGGCCGCGCCATGTTCAAGAAGCTGAAAGTGTACGCCGGCGCTGAGCATGCGCACGCAGCCCAGCAGCCCAAAGAACTCGACATTTAACGGAAGGCGAATATGTCTGTAGCACAAAATTACGGTACTGGTCGCCGCAAGTCATCCACGGCTCGGGTTTTTATCAGGCCGGGAAGCGGTAGCATCTCCATCAATGGTCGCACCATCGAAGAGTTCTTCGGTCGTGAGACTCTTCGAATGATCGTTCGTCAGCCGTTGGTGGTTGCCGGTTCTGAAGATCGTTTCGATATTACGGTTACCGTCAAAGGCGGTGGTATCAGTGGTCAGGCTGGCGCGATTCGCCACGGTCTGACTCGCGCCCTGATGGATTACGACGAAACGCTGCGCCCGTCCCTGCGCAAAGCGGGTTATGTTACCCGTGACGCCCGTAAGGTTGAGCGTAAGAAGGTTGGTCTGCGTAAAGCGCGTAAGCGTCCGCAGTACTCCAAGCGTTAATCAGCACATTGTGCCGATGGAAAAACCCGATCTTTTGGTCGGGTTTTTTTGTGCCTGAAGTCTGCACGAATTTTTGATCTGGCGCAGGGATAGGTCGAGGTGTAGACCTTTCCGGCTTGTAAGCGAGGGGTAATTTCATTACCATTTCAGCGCTTATAATTTTGGGTTGTGAAGTCCTTTTCGAAGCGCAGTTCCGGGTTTTCCGCGTCTGTGCCTCGCCTGATGGGAGAAAACCATAATGAGTAATGGCGACGTGAGCCAAGGCCGGCGCCGATTTCTGATCGGTGCCACGTCTGTGGTAGGTGGTGTCGGCGTCGTCGGTGCAGCCGTTCCTTTCGTAGCGTCCTGGAATCCCAGTGCGAAAGCGGAAGCGGCGGGTGCACCGGTAACAGTCAATGTCGACAAAATTGAACCGGGTCAACAAATAACCGTTGAGTGGCGTGGAAAGCCTGTCTGGATTATCCGGCGTAGTGAGGCAATGCTCGAGAATATTGAGAAGCTGACGCCGAGAGTTAAGGATCCGGAGTCCGCTGAATCGAGCCAGCAGCCTGCATACATTACAGGAACATACCGTTCCCTGAAGCCCGAGTTTATCGTGCTCGTGGGTATCTGTACGCACCTTGGATGTGTGCCGACCTATCGTCCGGACGTGGCGCCGGCTGACCTCGGCGATGATTGGCTGGGTGGTCTGTTCTGCCCTTGTCACGGTTCCAAATTCGATTTGTCAGGTCGGGTCTTTAGCGGGCAGCCAGCGCCTCTGAACCTCGTTGTGCCGCCTTACCGGTATGACAGCGAATCGACCATGACCATTGGTCTTGATCCGGAGGCAGCGTGATGCAGAAACTTCTTAATTGGGTAGACGAGCGTCTTCCAGTCGTCGACGCCTGGAACAAGCACCTGGCGAAGTATTACGCGCCGAAGAACTTCAACTTCTGGTACTTCTTCGGATCTCTGGCGATGTTGGTTCTGGTTAACCAGCTGGTCACCGGGATTTGGCTGACCATGAGCTACAACCCTTCCGGTGAGGGTGCGTTCGCGTCAGTGGAGTACATTATGCGTGACGTCGAGTGGGGGTGGCTCCTGCGCTATCTGCACTCTACCGGCGCTTCTGCGTTCTTTGTGGTGGTTTACCTCCACATGTTCCGTGGCCTGATGTACGGCTCCTATCAGAAACCTCGTGAGCTGATCTGGATCTTCGGCATGCTGATTTATCTGGTGCTGATGGCTGAGGCGTTCATGGGCTACCTGCTGCCATGGGGTCAGATGTCCTACTGGGGTGCCCAGGTTATCGTAAACCTGTTCGGCGCAATCCCGGTGATCGGTGAGGATCTGTCTCTGTGGATTCGTGGTGATTACCTGATTTCCGGTATCACACTGAACCGCTTCTTCGCGCTGCACGTGGTTGCGTTGCCGATCGTACTGCTGGCCCTGGTTGTCCTGCACATCCTGGCACTGCACGAAGTGGGCTCCAATAACCCTGATGGTATCGATATCAAGAAGAACAAGGACGAAAACGGTATTCCGAAAGACGGCATTCCGTTCCATCCTTATTACTCAGTGCATGACTTGCTGGGTGTTGCGGTTTTCTTCTTTATCTTCTTTATTGTCGTGTTCTTCTTCCCGGAAATGGGTGGCTTGTTCCTCGAGAAGCCTAACTTCGAGCCGGCGAACAACCTGAAGACACCCGCGCATATTGCGCCGGTCTGGTACTTCACACCGTTCTACGCCATGTTGCGTGCGGTGACCGTCGACCTGTTTGGTCTGGATGCGAAGTTCTGGGGCGTTGTCGTTATGGGTGGTGCGATTGCCATTCTGTTTGTCCTGCCCTGGTTGGACAGAAGCCCTGTTCGTTCGATCCGCTATAAGGGTTGGTTGAGCAAAATTGCGTTGGTGATCTTCGCTATCAGCTTCGTTGTACTGGGTTACCTGGGCATCGTTCCGGCAACGGAAGGGCGTACTACCGTGGCTCAGATTCTGACCGCGCTGTACTTCCTGTACTTTATTCTCATGCCGTTCTATACGCGCATGGAAAAAACCAAGCCAGTGCCAGAGAGGGTGACAGGATAATGAGAAAGCTGATTTTTGGTCTTTTCATAGCGTTCCTGCCAGCCCTTGGGCTGGCGGCCGGTGCCGCGGTTCCTCTGGATGACATGACCCCGGATCACACCAATAAAGAGTCCCTGCAGCGTGGTGCTGCTCTGTTCACCAACTACTGCATGGGTTGCCACTCCATGGAATACGCTCGCTACAAGCGGGTGTCTGATGACCTGGAGATCCCGGCTGCTTTGTATGAGGAGAATTTGATTTTCACCGGTGCAAAGATCGGTGAGCTGATGAAAAACTCCATGAACAAGGATATGGCCGCGGGCTGGTTTGGTGCTCCGCCACCTGATCTGACCCTGGAGACTCGTCTGCGTGGAGAGTCTTGGGTTTATTCCTACCTGCGGGGTTTCTATAAAGACGACACACGTCCCCTGGGTGTTAACAACGTGGTATTCGATCTCGTTGGCATGCCTCATGTGATGGTGGATCTTCAGGGCCTCTGTGCGGTCAAACCGAACATTGGCGTTGATCCGTCCGTAGAGCCGCTCAGTGGCAACATCAACAACGGTGATGTTTGTCCTGAGTATGCGATCGAAGGCAGTATGTCGGGCGCCGAGTTCGATCAGGCTATGTGGGATCTGACCAATTTCATGTCCTACATGGGTGACCCGGTAAAAGTTGAGCGCGAGCGCCTTGGTATTTTCGTGCTGATCTTTGTGGCCATCTTCTTCGTCTTCGCGTACCTGCTCAACCGCGAGTACTGGAAAGACGTGCACTAAGATTTAGGGTATAATCCTGAATCCTTGATTCCAGCGGGTCCTTAAGGCCCGCTGGTTTTTTGCGTTTACTGGATTGTTTCGATTTTTAGAATCGTGAGGTAGCTATATGGGCGTTGTGACCAAACGGTCATCAATGACGTTTTTCTCGGATCCCGCCAGTCATTACAGCCATCGTGTACGGATTGTGCTGGCTGAGAAAGGGGTTACCGTTGATATTGTGGATGTGGATCCCGATAACCCTCCGGCAGAATTGGCGGATCTGAATCCGTACAACGCCCTGCCTACGTTGGTAGACCGTGATCTGGTTCTGTATGAGCCGAATATCATGATGGAGTATCTGGATGAGCGATTCCCGCATCCGCCTCTCCTGCCGGTGTACCCGGTTGCTCGTGCAAACAGCCGTCTGATGATGCACCGGATTCAGAAAGACTGGTGTGGCCTTGTTGACCAGATTCTGGCCCAGCCAACCGGGAAGGCGTCTGACGCAGCTCGCAAAGAGTTGAAAGAGAGCCTTCTTGCAACGGCACCGCTGTTTGCAGAGACACCCTTCTTCCTGTCAGAAGAGTTCACTATTGTTGACTGCTGCATTGCGCCGATTCTGTGGCGTCTGCCCGCCCTTGGTATAGATCTGGGCGACAAGCAGGCGAAGCCGCTGGTGAAGTATATGGACAGCATCTTCGGCCGCGAAGGCTTCAAAGCGAGCCTTTCCGACCTGGAAGAAGATATTCGGAGCTGATGGTCAACGCCCGGATTCCGGGGCAGGAGTTGTTGTAGTGTCTGATTCAGGTATCACCATGACATCCAGCCGCCCATACCTTGTAAGGGCGTTGAACGAATGGATTCTGGATAACGACTGTACGCCTTACATTGTGGTTGATGCGGGTGTGCAGGGTGTTCAGGTGCCCACAGAGCATGTGGCCAATGGTCAGATTGTTCTGAATATCAGTTCGGGTGCAGTCCGTGGTCTCGTCATTGGTAATGGGGCGCTTGAATTCAGTGCCCGGTTCGGTGGCGTGCCGATGCAGGTGTTCATCCCACTGCAGGCAGTGATGGCCATTTATGCGAAAGAGAACGGTGAAGGTATGGTGTTTGGCAGTGAGCCAGGATTTCCCGACCCGGAAGGAGACGGAGAAAAGACATCTTCCCGTCGAGCAGATGACCGGCCTTCGGGCAGGCCGACACTAAAAGTAGTGAAGTAACGAAAAAGCCGGCTTGCCGGCTTTTTTGTTATCCGCCGAAAAGCTTTCCGTCTATCAAATCACACAGTGCATTGATGATAACCAGCATCAAGGGAGTGGCCTCATGTGGGGCAAGGTTGTTGAGGGCGACTTCGTGATCCTCAGGCAACATCAGGGAGGTGATGTCTGATTTCTCACGGGCACTCAGAACGACAACGGTCATTTCGCGGTCATGCGCGGCCTGGATCGCCTGGATCAAGTTTGCTTTGTGCCCGTCATCAACCACCACAAACAGCAAGTCGCCGGGCTTGCCGATAGCCCTGACCTGTCTGGAAAAGGTGTCGTTGAACCGGTTGTCCCTGCAGATCGCTGAGTAGGTGGTCGCATCTGCGCCCAGGTTGATCGCCGGGAGTGCTGGCCGATCCTGGTCAAAGCGGGATAACAAGGCGGTACAGAAGTATTGGGCGAGGACATTCGCATTGCCGTTGGCGCAGGCAATGATTTTTCCATCTTGCAACAGCGTGCCTACGATGGCATCTGCCACGCCTTCTATCGCGGGCCCTGCAGTCACGGCGGCTTGTGCCGTCTGTTCCATATGGTTTGCAAACCAGTAGTTGATCTTCTGTTCGGTATCGGTCATATCGCCAGTGCTAGCCTGCCTGAATTGCATTTTTAATCCATTGTACCCGGTATTTACTGGTACTTCCCGGCGTAATCCCGATGACGTCAATTCTTGCGTCCGCATCCCACAGGTTGTGTCGGTGAAGGTAAAAAGAAGCGGCTTTCAGCAAGCGTTGTTGTTTGCTCATGGTAATAGAGCTGATGGGGTCAACCAGGCTGTTGGCTTTACGGTAGCGCACCTCAAAGAAAACCAGCACCTGCTCGTCAAGGCCGATAAGGTCTATTTCTCCGCCGCGGTTGTAGACGTTGCGATCAAGTATTTCAACGCCCCGGCTGGCAAGGTAACGAGCCGCGACCCCTTCGTAATAGTTGCCAAGTGCTCTTGTGCCTTCCATGGCAGTGGCGCCTCACTCTTCAGCTTCGGGTTCCGCAGTGTCGGGGCTGGCCCGTTCTGCCGGCGGTGACTCCAGAACCTCGGGAGCGCCGCTGGAGAACTTTGCCCAGAGTTGTTCGCGGTGAATGGCTCCTTCGGCTGTCATGGTCAATCTACCGGTCTGGCCGTCAATGGCTGCACCCTCAACTCGCTGAAGCAAAGGCAGTCGCTTGCTGATTTGCCAGGCATCTGCGCCCATGGCGAACAGGCGTCCAAGCTGGCCCCTGGTTCCGCTGAGGTATTCTTCGGCCTGCTCACGCAGAGGGTTTTGCTCGGCCAGCACCCAGGGAATGTCGGTGAAAGTGACGTTGTCAAGATCCCGGTCCCTGGTTGGGTTGGGGGTGCCTTCGTAAACGATGGAGGGGGCGTAGACAGGAAGGTCACCGGCGTAATAGAACGCGAAGAGGGGTTTGAACTGCCGGGCAATCGTGGGTGCCGCGACCATTACGATGCCTTCTGCATCCTGGCGGCGGCGTGGCTCGAATTCGACGTTCAGTCCTATGGTGCGCTCGACATCAATCGCCCGTTGGCGAGATGTGGTTATGCCGAGGAGGTCTGCGGTGACAGAACGGAGGTTGTCCTCCGGGAAAAATCTTTCGATGGCCAGCGCTGTAGTGCCGGTTTCCTGCATTTTGCGTGTGAGCGCTGTGGTAACCCGGTCGCCCCATTCACCATGGGGTATCAGGGCGAGAACGCGGTTAATATTTCGGGCTGCCAATCGGTTGGCAATTTGCCGCGCTTCGTCCTCTGCCGAGAGCCCGAACTGGAACAGGCCTGCGGGCACTTTGCTGTCAGCCGGCAGGTAGTTCAGGCCCAGTACCGGAACCGGAAGTGTGTTCATGGCTGCAAGCTTTGCCAGCCCTTCCTTTTCCAGTGGGCCAACGATCAGGTCTGCCTTGGTTGAGGTCAGGGCGGAGTATTGCTTGTCGAACGAGTCTCCGGAGGTGTCAATGATGCGGATGTCGGTTTTTGAGCGGTCTGCGGAGTCGTCGCTGTAGTATGCCGCAATAAAACCGTCTCTGATGGCTTTTCCGGCACTTGCCAGCGGGCCTTGTAGTGGTAAAGCCAGCACAATGTTCTCCGGGCGCGTTGCGGACAGGTCTGCCAGCAAGGCCAGTTCGGTGGGCAGTGTTTGGGCTGCAGGATGTCCGGGCCAGTTATTCTGCCATTGGCGTATCAGTCTGCCCTGGTCATCCAGGCTGGCTCCGGCGGTTCTGAGTGTCAGCCCCAATTCGAGCCACCCCTGGTTTTCAAAGCCGATGGCGTTGTCGCTGGCC
>CEGE01001609.1_pt1 | contig 11160 bp, 7 predicted proteins | sample 306311 | NCBI WGS metagenome assembly CEGE01 (sample SAMEA2755654, study PRJEB7226) | microbial mat metagenome | biome: microbial mat; feature: hypersaline; material: grass silage | place: USA | collected 2014-02-19 | depth 0 m | reverse complement strand
GCATTCCCGTTTACCCGTCAACCCCAAAAAGCGTAAAAAATCACTTTTAATCTCTATTTATTCATATTAGAGCAATAATTCTATCTAACCATGCAAATAACACGGTCGTCATTTACGACAAAATCCCACGATAACGAGCGCGGAGAGACCCTCTAGAAGCTAGCAAACATGAAAGCTGAAACTTTTTTTCATCTTTTGAGGTGGCTCTATGATAAGCATCAAATCCGGTAGCCAGTTTTCGCGCTAACTTGCGGTTAAGTTGACCCGATCACGCAACATTCGCTAGATTGGGTCTTTACAGTCACAGTAGGATGTAACTTTGTTACAGAATGGATACGCTATGAACGAAAAGTACTCTGCCTTAAAAAGTAACGTCAGTATGCTTGGCCATCTGCTGGGCAACACCATTGAAGATGCCCATGGCCCCGCACTTTTAGAAAAAGTTGAGGAAATTCGTCAGCTCTCAAAATCGGCTGCAGCAGGTAATCAGGATGATCATGCTAAGCTGAAAACCGTGCTGCAAAACTTACCCGCAGACCAACTGCTTCCGGTCGCCCGCGCCTTTAGCCAATTTTTGAATCTGACTAATATTGCTGAGCAATACCATACGGTGTCGCGCCAATCTGACACCCATGAGTGTAGCCCCGATGCGATTGATAACCTGCTCCGACGCGTCAGCCAAGGTGAGATTGATGCCAATGACGCGCAGAAGGCGATCGCCGATTTAAAAATTGAGTTAGTCCTGACCGCGCACCCCACTGAAATTGCGCGCCGCACCACCATTCATAACTTGGTGCAAATCAATAAATGCTTATCCAAACTCGAGCTGAGCGACTATTTAGGCGCCGACGAGCGAGCCAAAACCGAGAAACGCCTTGAACAGTTGATTGCACAAGCCTGGCATACCGATGTGATTCGCCAAGAGCGCCCGACACCGCTCGACGAGGCCAAGTGGGGCTTCGCGGTGATTGAAAATTCATTATGGCAAGCAGTGCCCGCATTTTTACGCCAATTCGATCAGCAGCTTGAGAGCCACTTAGACATCAACTTGCCCATTGATGCCAAGCCAGTACAAATTTCCTCTTGGATGGGCGGCGATCGCGACGGCAACCCGTATGTCACCAGCGAGGTCACCCGTGAAGTGATGCTGCTTTCACGCTGGAAAGCCGCCGACCTGTATTTGCGTGATGTGCAAGATCTGATCAGCGAACTGTCGATGACTCAGTGTGATGACACCGTGCGCGAGATGGCCGGCGAGGCGCACGAACCGTATCGCGCGATCTTGAAAACGCTGCGCAGTCAGCTCAATCACACATTAAGTTATTTAGATGCCAAGCTGAAAGGCGAACGCACGTCATCACAGGGCATTCTGACCGACACCCAGCAGCTGTGGCAGCCATTACTGGCGTGTTATCAGTCACTCCACCAATGCGGCATGGGCATTATTGCCGACGGCAAGTTGCTTGATTTGCTTCGCTGCGTGCAATGTTTTGGCGTTCACTTAATCAAGCTCGATATTCGCCAAGAAAGCACTCGTCATGCCGATGTGCTCTCAGAAGTGACCCGCTATTTGGGGATGGGCGATTACGCGCAATGGAGCGAGCAAGACAAACAAGCCTTCTTGATCCGTGAATTGTCCTCGAAACGGCCGCTATTACCCCGTGATTGGACCCCGTCGGATGACGTCAAAGAAGTGATCGACACCTGCCGGGTGATTGCCCAGCAGCCGCGTGAAGCGCTGGGTGCCTATGTGATTTCAATGGCGAGGACCGCCTCGGACGTGCTGGCGGTACATTTGATACTCCAAGAAGCCGGCTGCCCATTCCGCATGGATGTGTGCCCGTTATTCGAAACCTTGGACGACCTGAACAACGCGGAATCAGTCATTGGCGAGCTCATGGCGATTGATTGGTACCGTGGCTTTACTCAGAACTTCCAAATGGTGATGATAGGCTATTCGGACTCAGCTAAAGATGCCGGGGTGATGGCAGCCGGTTGGGCGCAATATCGCGCCATGGAAGCACTGGTCAACTTATGCGATGACCAAGGGGTTGATCTAACTCTCTTCCATGGCCGTGGCGGCACCGTAGGCCGTGGCGGTGCGCCCGCCCATGCCGCCTTGTTGTCACAGCCCCCTCGTAGTTTAAAAGGTGGCCTCCGTGTGACCGAACAAGGCGAGATGATCCGCTTTAAACTGGGGCTGCCCGATGTCGCGGTCAACAGTTTGAACCTCTACACCAGCGCCATTTTGGAAGCTAACCTGCTACCGCCACCAGAGCCCAAACAAGAGTGGCGTGCGCTGATGGATACCTTGAGTGACATTTCTTGCCAAGCCTATCGCGATGTGGTTCGCGGCCATGAGCAATTTGTGCCTTACTTCCGCTCCACCACACCAGAGCTTGAGCTCGGTAAGTTACCACTGGGCTCACGCCCTTCTAAGCGCAACCCGCAAGGCGGGGTGGAAAGCTTACGGGCAATTCCTTGGATTTTCGCCTGGAGTCAAAATCGCCTCTTACTTCCGGCTTGGCTAGGCGCTGGACAAGCGATCGATCATGCCATTTCCAAAGGCCATAAAGCCCAGCTAGAAGAAATGTGTCGTGAGTGGCCATTCTTCTCCACCCGGCTTGGCATGCTGGAGATGGTGTTTACCAAAACCAACCTCGATATTGCCAAATACTATGATCAGCGTTTGGTCGATGAAAGCCTCTGGCCTTTGGGTGAATCACTCCGCGATCAATTACGCCAAGACATTCAAGTGATTTTGGCGGTGGAAAACAGCGATAACCTGATGGAGCAAAACCCATGGGGCGCTGAGGCGATTCGCTTACGTAATATTTACGTCGAGCCACTGAATATGCTGCAAGCTGAGCTGTTATACCGTACACGGCAATGTGAAGAGGACGATCAGTCGCTTGACGATGCCTTGATGATCTCCATCGCGGGCATTGCCGCAGGCCTGCGTAACACCGGCTAATCGACCCAAGCCGTACCCTCTGGTGCGGCTTTTTTTTGTATCAAGCAAGCAAATAGAAACCGACGCACACGCGAGATTTTTTATCCATAGCCACGTCTAAGGCTTGCTGTTACATTGATAGTATTATTACTATGGAAGGTCGCGGTGACGCGATTTAACAACGCAAAGGAAAACGCAAAGGAATTGCCATGAAAGACGAAACCCTCTCGATTCATCACGGTTATCAGACCGATCCGACCACCAAATCAGTCGCTACCCCCATCTATCAAACCGTCGCCTATGAGTTTGATAACGCCCAACATGGTGCTGATCTGTTTAACCTCGATGTGCCGGGCAATATCTATTCGCGGATCATGAATCCCACCAACGATGTATTAGAACAACGTGTGGCGGCATTAGAGGGCGGTATCGCAGGCCTATGCGTCAGTGCTGGCGCCGCGGCAATTACCTATGCAATCCAAACCCTGGCCAAGGCCGGTGATAACATTGTCGCCACACCACAGCTTTACGGCGGCACCTATACCTTGTTTGCTCATATGCTCCCCGAACAAGGCATTGAAGTACGTTTTGCCCAAAGTGACGACGCCAGTGCGATTGAAGCGCTGATTGATGCCAATACCAAAGCGGTGTATTGCGAATCAGTTGGTAATCCGGCCGGCAATATTGCCGATATCCCCGGTCTTGCCAAGGTTGCCCACGCGCACGGTGTCCCTTTGGTGGTCGACAATACCGTGGCCACGCCCGTGCTATGCAAACCGATTGAACATGGCGCCGATATCGTGGTGCACTCGCTAACCAAATACATTGGCGGCCATGGCACCACCCTAGGCGGTATGATCGTTGATGGCGGCACCTTTGATTGGGTGGCACATCAAGCCCGCTTCCCGCAATTTTCACAGCCCGAGCCGGCGTATCACGGCGTGGTCTATAGCGATACCTTTGGTCCGGCGGCATTTATTGCCCGCGCGCGTACCGTGCCTTTACGTAACAGCGGCGCCGCCTTATCGCCGATGAACGCCTTTATGTTGATGCAAGGTCTCGAAACCTTGAGCCTGCGTATGGAGCGTCACTGCGAGAATGCCAAAGCGGTGGCGGATTACCTTGCCAGTCATTCAGCGGTGGCATGGGTGAACTATGCCGGTCAACAAAATCATCCTCATTACCAACGTGCCCAGTCGCTTATCCGCGGTGGACTGCCCGCATCACTGCTGTCTTTCGGCTTAAAAGGTGGCTTTGATGAGGGGGTACAGTTTTATGATGCGCTGAATGTATTTAAACGCCTGGTCAATATTGGTGATGCTAAGTCACTTGCTTGCCATCCCGCCTCTACCACCCATCGTCAACTGAATGAGCAAGAGCAAGCGAAAGCCGGGGTGACCCCAGAAATGATCCGTCTTTGTGTCGGCATTGAGCATATTGATGACATCATTGCCGACCTTGAACAAGCATTGAGTGCAGTAAAATAGCCCGAGATAGGCGACTCATGCGAACCGATTGTCATAAATAAATGTGGATATAAAAGATGTCACTTCCCCATGTCATACTGACGGTACTCAGCAACTGCGAAGCCACGGGTTATGATATTACCAAGGCGTTTTCTACCACTATCAGTAATGTGTGGAAAGCCAGCCATCAACAGGTATATCGTGAACTGACTAAGCTCGCCGAGCGAGGCGCTGTGACCTATCGACTTGAGCCGCAAGTCGGCAAACCAGATAGAAAAGTCTATGCTATCACCCCTGTCGGCACCGAGGTGTTAGAGGCGTGGTTTATCCAAGCGCCTAAGCTGGCCCCGCCTCGCGACGAGTACGTCGCACGCCTACTCAGCTGTGAGGTCTTGGATCCCGCGCCGATGCTCGAGCATATCAATAACTTGATTGCGGAATCACAACAACTACTTAATCATTATGCTCTGCTTGAGCAGCGTGATTACGGTCAATCCACATCATTAACGCAACAGCAACGCCTCATGCGATTAGCATTACGACGCAGCATTCATCAACGTCGCGCTTGGATGGCCTGGGCGCAAGAAGTGCGCGATGAGCTTACGATGCTGGCGGCCAGCGCCTAATCAAAACAATAAACACAACTCGCAACCTAGGCGCCCCACGAAACGGGGCGCTTTTTTTGGCTCAAGGTAAACCGGTTTAGCGGTTTAGCGGTTTAGCTAAGGTGCGACAGCCAATGGGCGAACCCCCAAAGTATGGCAAAGTGCATAGGTCAATTCGGCCCGATTGAGCGTATAAAAATGAAAATCTTTTACTCCTTCACGGCTGAGCACGCGCACCATATCGATAGCAATCGAGGCACCGACCATCTGCCGGGTCACAGGGTCATCCTCAAGACCTTGATACTGTTTGTGCATCCACTGTGGGACACGCACATGCGTCATTTGCGCAAACCGAGAAGCTTGCTTAAAGTTGGAGACGGGCAAAATCCCCGGCACAATCTCGACATCAATCCCCGCCGCCACACAGCGGTCACGAAAACGTAGGTAGCTTTCCACATCAAAGAAAAACTGGGTAATGGCACGACTGGCACCGGCATCGACTTTCCGTTTCAGATTAATGAGATCCGCTTGCGCACTTTTCGCTTCCGGGTGCACTTCAGGATAAGCGGCGACAGAAATATCAAAGTCATGTTCTTCTTTGAGCAACCGCACCAAGTCCGCCGCATACATAGTCGGCTTTTTCTCCGGCGACGGTAAGTCTCCGCGCAAAGCCACAATGTCACGAATACCATTTTGCCAGTAGTCACGGGCAATATGGCGCAGCTCATCTTCAGTGGCATCGATACAGGTTAGATGGGGCGCCGCCGCGACCCCCGTTTGATCATGAATACTTTTCACGATGTCATGGGTGCGATCACGCTCACCAGAATTGGCGCCATAAGTCACTGACATAAACTTAGGTTTAAGCCCTTTGAGGCGGTGCACGGAATTCCAGAGGGTTTCTTCCATACTGGGCGTGCTGGGCGGAAAAAACTCAAATGAGACGTTAATATCACCGTCTAAGTCGGCAATATTCTGATTAAGTGCATCAATGTGGCCTGCGTGCGTATAGCTCATACCCTCTCCCTGCAACCGGTTTTATTCGCGATGATGTGCGTTTTTGGTTTATACGTTTAGACGTCCATATGTCTAAAGGTTGTCGTTATCTGGGTGAAATGTCAACGATCTCAGCCATGAAAAGAACTCATAGTATTATGAAGATAGTCAACATGCAGGAAGCAACCGAGAGCAGCAGCCAAAAGCACGTCATATAACGTGATCTTCAGATAAAAAAAAGCTGTCTTATGTGGAGTAAGACAGCTTTCACGTTTGCGAAGATCACGTTTACTAAAAGGACATTAGTGAAGACGCCCAATTAAGCGATTCAGATCAGATTGTATCGCCCCAGCGGTGACATCCCGCCCCGCCCCCGGTCCGCGGATCACTAATGGATTTTCACGATACCATTGGCTTTCAATCGCAAACACATTATCACAGGGTAGTAGATGCGCCAGCGGATGCTCACTCGGTAAGGTTTCTAAGCTCACCTGCGCATTACCATTGGCTTCTAGACGCGCCACATAGCGCAACACGGCGCGATCTTGCTGCGCTTTTTCCAATCGCTCCTGTAAACACGCATCCATTTGATGGGCGTTATCGAGAAACGCATCTAACGACAAAGATTGCAGCGCTGGCGGTATCAGTGACTCAACCTTGACCTGCTCGGGCTCCAATGACAGGCCCGCCTCCCTTGCGAGAATCACTAATTTACGCACCACGTCGGCACCCGACAGATCGTCACGCGGATCAGGTTCAGTTAGCCCTTGCTGCCATGCCTGTTCAAGTAAAGCACTGAACGGGACCTCGCCGGTGAATTGCAAAAAAAGCCAGGATAACGTGCCGGAAAAGATCCCTGAGAGTGCGAGGATATGATCACCGCTTTCACGTAAGTCTTGAACCGCATAGTTAATCGGCAGCCCAGCGCCTACCGTGGCGTTATATAACCAATGGCGCCCCGTTTTCGCAAACGCATGTTGAATCGCATGGTATTGTTCGGCCGGTGCCGCGCCGGCTTCTTTGTTGGCGGAGATTAAATGAAAACCATGCTCGGCGAGACGCGGATAGAGAGCTGCCAGTGAGGTATTGGCCGTGACATCCAAAATCACCACATCATCATAAGGATGATTCAATAAGCGTGTTAACCATTCATCATCAAAGTATGGCGTGCCATTGTCATCAAAGTCATCCCTGATCTGCATTGGATCGATGCCAGCAAAATCTAACCATTGATTACGACTATCTACCACAGAAATCAGCGACACCTCCTTGCCATGACGCTTTTCGAGGTGCGATTTTTGCTCGGCAAACAAGCTGAGCCAACGCGCGCCAATGTTTCCTTTTCCTACCAACACCAAGCCAATGCGACGTTGGGCTTGGAACAGCGCATCATGCAAGCTGGCCACAAGGGCAGGCGTATGCACCTGACGCAAAATCGCCACCATGCTCAGTCCAGATGCAGATTCACTGATAAACTCTACAGGCTGTGACTTCAGCTGCTGATAAAAACCATGACAGTGCACGGGATTATTCACCACGCCGGCTCCGACGGCAGCAACCATGTTAAACCCTTCGCGCAGCTTCAACTCCGCGGATAGCCCGGCATCCTGGATCTGGGCCATGACCGAGGCCACGACCTCCGCCGTAAAGGCCAGCAAGATACGATACTGATCATCTTGATAATCCGTCGCCAGTGGTTGCACTTTCAGCTGAGAGAGGATACGGCTCAACTCTTGTTTAATTGCCTGAAAATCTTGCCCGCGGGCGACATCAAACTGCAATAGGCACACATCATCCAAAGATGTAATGATTTTTGCCCCGCGTCCGGTAGCCAGTACACGCTCTATATGGGTCGAGCCACTATCGGGGGCCTGGGTACAACGTAAGGTCAGATCGGTCGCACTTTGCGCCACTGGCTGTAAAGTACGGCTATGAAGCACGGGCGCCGCCAAGCGTGCCAATTCGCCTGCTTCATCCAATCGGATTAAGGGTAACAAGCAAGCATTCTCGACGTGGCGTGGATCCGCACTGTATACACCGGCAACATCACTCCATATAGTCACGCGGCGGACCCCCGCTAACGCACCGAGTACCGTGGCCGAATAATCTGACCCGTTACGCCCCAAAAGCACGGTTTCCCCAGCTTGATTTTGCGCCATAAATCCCGTAATCACGACGTGAGATTGCGTGTGCTGAGAAAGTTGCTGCCGTAATAGTGGCCATGATGCGCCGCGATCGACCTCGGGTTGAGCCGCACGTTCCGCGCGTAAACAGTGGCGCGAGTCCAACATCACCGCCTGACGACACTGCTGATTAAGCAGCGCGGCTAATAAACGCGCCGACCAAACCTCTCCGAACCCTTGCACATCGGCTTGTACGCTGTCGCTCAGCGCTGTCTCCCCGAGCGACGCGAGCGTCGCGATGTCAGCAGATAAGGCATCAACCAACTGTTGTTTGTGATCACCGTTGATCAGATTTTCAATCAAGTCTTGCTGAAAGGCACGAACGCCTTGCAAGGTCTCATGCGCCAACCGGCCATCTTTGCCCAGTTGAGCGAGCCAAGCAATGAGCTGATTGGTCGTTTTCCCCGCCGCAGAGACCACAATTAAGTCGTGCGCCTTTGCATGCCCCGTCAGCACATCGACCACACGGCGATAACAATCTGGGCTCGCTAAACTGCTGCCACCAAATTTATGCAATTGGCGTTGTGATTCGGGGGCGGTGTCCATCGGTTGCGCGTGCATGGCGAGGTCTCTCTTGGTCTCAATAAATATCAATAAAGCGGCGTGCTATGACAGCAACACCTATAGCAATCGGTTTTACTGGTTAGCTAAATGGGCGAAGGCATGCGCCAAATCGGCCACTAAGTCTTCTGCGTCTTCTAGTCCAATAGAAAAACGCAACAACGTCGGGGTAATGCCAGCCTCGGCTTGCGCGTCATCACTCATCGCACGATGGGTCATTGACCCTGGATGCGTGACCAGACTTTCTACCCCGCCCAGCGACTCGGCAAGCGCAAATAAAGATAAGCCTTCAATAAAACGTGCGATCCCAGCGGAGTCCGTGTCCAGCTCGAGGCTGAGCATACTACCAAATCCAAACTGCTGACGGGCGGCAATCTCATGGCCTGGATGTGTCGCCAAACCGGGATAGTAGAGTTGCCGCACCGCAGGGACTGTTTGCAAATAGGTTAATACCGCTTGCGTATTTTGCTGATGTTGTTTAACCCGAGCGCCCAAGGTACGCAACCCTCGCAATGTCATATAACTGTCAAAGGCGTTGCCTGTCGCGCCCAAGCAGTTGCCCCACCACGCTAATGTTGCAGCCAATTCAGGCGTCTTCGCCACTACAGCGCCACCGACAATATCAGAGTGACCATTAATAAATTTAGTAGTGGAATGCACGATGATGTCCGCACCCAGTGAAAAAGGCTGTTGGAGTGCTGGCGATAAAAAGGTGTTATCGACCACCACCCATGCCCCCACTTGGTGGGCCTGTTGGCAGATTTTAGCAATATCGACCACACGCAATAGCGGATTAGAGGGTGTTTCAACTAACACCAGTTTCGGCTGTTTTGCCAGCGCAGCGGTTAACGCCTGGTGATCAGATTGATCGACAAAACTGACCTGCCAAATCCCTTGCTTGGCGCGTGACTCTAACAAGCGATAGGTACCACCATAACAGTCGTGCGGTGCAACAATATGATCCCCTGCATCCAGTAAAGACAACACCAAGTTAATGGCTGCCATCCCACAGTTCGTCACCACGGCACCGGCTCCGCCCTCCAGTTCCGTTAACGCTTGCTCTAACTGAGCTCGAGTTGGATTGCCCCCACGGGCATAATCATAAGTGGGAACGTCGCCAAAAGCAGGAAAACGATAGTTGGTTGATAAATACAAAGGCGGCACAACCGCATGATGTTGCGTGTCAGTGCCAATTCCTGTTCGAACGGCAATGGTGTCGGTTTTTTTACCTGTCATGGTTCATCCTTGCTCTTGTTGCGCTGGCACGATTTACGTGATCCAGTCGTCATCATACTACCTTACCTCTGTACTTTTAGGACGTCAACACTTCTAGACGTCTAAACACCTTTGCATGTGGCGGTTAATATAGCTAAAATCTCCGCAGCATCATTCTGGGTATTCCATAATCAAGATAGGTGAGACATGGCGCAGTGGAACGGCGATTACATTAATCCGTATGCCGAACATGGTAAAAAGAAAGAGCAGGTAAAGAAGATCACCGTCTCTATCCCACTTAAAGTATTAAAAATTCTTACTGATGAGCGCACTCGCCGTCAGGTTCATAACCTGCGTCATGCGACCAACAGTGAGCTATTGTGTGAGGCATTTTTACATGCCTATACCGGGCAGCCTCTGCCAACCGATGACGACATCCGTAAGGATAAACCCGATAGCATTCCTGCCGAGGCACGTCGGATCATGGAAGAGTTAGGTATTGAGTTTGACGACAGTGAATACTAAACAAAAAAACCGCCATCGGCGGTTTTTTTATGGTAAGACACTGTTTTCTAATTACAACATGTTTTCTTTACAGCATGTTTTCTTTACAACATATAGTTGTCTGGCATCTCAATACGGGCTACGCCGGTTTCGACGGCCGCAAGCGCCACGGCACGTGCTACCTTGGGCAGTAAACGGGCATCCATCGGCTTGGGAATGATGTAATCCGGGCCAAAACTGAGTGAAGACAAGCCCGCGGCATCCAAGACAGATTGTGGTACAGGCTCTTTCGCCAAACCACGAATCGCTTCAACGGCGGCCAACTTCATCGCATCATTAATTTCACTGGCACGCACATCTAATGCTCCCCGGAAAATAAACGGAAAACACAAGACGTTATTCACCTGATTCGGGTAATCCGAACGCCCCGTTCCAATGATCAGATCATCCCGGACTTGGTGCGCAACCTCTGGGTTAATTTCAGGATCTGGGTTTGAGCAGGCAAACACGACAGGCTTATCAGCCATCAGTTTTAATGCCTCAGGCGAGAGCAAATCCGGGCCTGATACGCCAACAAAGAGATCCGCACCTTCAATCACATCTTCGAGGGTACGCTTATCCGTGTTATTGGCAAACAACTGCTTATACTTGTTAATGTCATCACGACGGGTGTGAAT
>CEGE01002309.1_pt1 | contig 11188 bp, 10 predicted proteins | sample 306311 | NCBI WGS metagenome assembly CEGE01 (sample SAMEA2755654, study PRJEB7226) | microbial mat metagenome | biome: microbial mat; feature: hypersaline; material: grass silage | place: USA | collected 2014-02-19 | depth 0 m | reverse complement strand
ATCGGGATCGCGCGCAGCAATAATTTCTCTCACAAGTAACGTGAACAGCGCTTTGCCGGCCTTTGTCGAAAAAGGCACGATATCAAACGAGTACTTTGTTACTGCCTTATTTTTTCGCTTCGCTAGCTCATTTTGGTGCAATTGCCGTAGTTCGATTGCCTGATGCAAAAGCTCTGGGTAGCGGTTCGGATTACCGATGTTTCTTAAAAAACTCAAGTCGTCCGCAGTAAGGTCTTTATCAGTGGATGCTAAAAATTTGTGCAGGTTCATTGTGCAAACTCCTTATTTTCAAATGACCAAAGTGGGTTTTCCCAAGTAACCCAAATCTCATCTAGCTTCTGTTGCAAAAATGGTGTCGCTGATGAGTTGAAGGGTAAGCCGTAAAAATATAGCGCTTTACGTACCCAAGTTTTTATTGCTTCGCGATTGTTCTTCTCATGCCCGTCACCGACCAGCATCACTGCGTCGTCACTGTCTAACTCCATGTATGTCTTACACAAGCAGCGCGCAATCCTATCTGCCATTGCCTGTTCATCATCGCTCAGAACAATTTGGTGGCGTTTAAAAACATAAGCTTCTTCAAGTCGTGGTTTCATACAAAATTCCTCGAAAACTTCTGGTGTGATAGTACCTGGAAAAGATCCCGGGTACCGTAAGCGGTGGAAAATGGCAGCTTCTGACAGTTCGAACTTGGCAGTATCGAATTCATAGCTATGCTTAAAATGTTTGTACAAATCAATAGCCAGCGATGGAAACTCGAGCGTTGAACGCACTTCGCTTTGTTGTGCAAGCTTTGCTTGCCACCACCCTTGTGCAAAGGCAACAGCATTAATTGACGCGTCGTTAAACATATATTGAATAATGCGCGACTTAACCAATAGCGCTGCAATAAGACGGCGGTTCTTAACTTCAAAATTAATAACAGGCATGCTCTTCTCTCTTTACAGTGTGAAAACGAAACACTGTAAATTTGATCAGTGAGGATCTTTAGAGTCAATAGTCCGGGTAGCCGACTTGATCCGTTTTGATCCGACATCGGTTCAAAACGACCAAAATAATTAAATTTATTCTCCGTACACATGTTTACGCACCTCAGGTCGAGATTTTTTGGTGCTTCGTATCTCACAAATACTGAGCAAATTAGGCAGGTATGTTTTTGAAATACGGAGCTCTACATCATTGATGAGAACGATATTGTTAAACCGGCCCAACTCACTATGGGCGTAATCTATAAACGCTACATTGACGATAGTGCGACGGGAGATGCGAATGAATGAACTAAGGCTTGCCTGCTCAACGTGTTTTAACGTCATCCTGCTTAAATAGCGCTTGCCAGAACCAAGATGAAACTCGACATAGTTGCCACAAGACGTAATGTGAGTAATATCGCCAAGCCTTAGAAACTTGATTTTGCCAAGTTGTGTTACTGCAATAATCCCGCTCATTTAGTCCCTCCCAACCGATCAAGAAGCTTCGACCAACGTTCTAAAATCTCTAACTTTTCGTCACGGTAGTCGTAGCGGTTGTAGTGACGGTTAGATACGTCCGAAAAGGCGTGGTTGTGGAGCCGATTTAGATGATTTTCGGTACCCATTTTATGGCGTAGCATTAATGTTTTTGCGGTACGCCGCAGATCGCGAGGCTGGAAGTCTGCAATGCCGTAACGCTTCTGAATTTTTTTGTAAGCGTGCGCCAAGCTGCTGGAAGGGGCTGCTTCGGTAAAAATATTTCGTTTCGGCATAACCAAGTCACTGATTCCAGCAAAGCTTTTGAGCTGCTCTAAGTAATTTGTTAGTTGCGGAGTGAGTGGAACAATGTGGTCTCGCCCATTTTTCGTAATATCACCGCGCATTAACCAGTCGCCAGATTCAAAATCGATATCACTCCACTTGGAGTTCATAACCTCAAAAGGACGCTGCCCACCAGAATAAAGATGAACCTTAATTAACAGTCTGAAATCTGTACTGACACGGTTTTTCTGCGAGTCGTTAACCGCTTCGAAAACTTTTTCGAGTTCATTTTCGGTTAATAACCGATCGCGGGGAATTTCAGCATGGCGCTGCGTTGGGATGATAGCTACGGGGTTCTTTTCTAAACGAAATAAAAACGACGAACTTTGATCCGCTGGGTTGTTGTCGTGCTTCAGCCCAGCTGAAAAAGCAGCATGCAGATATGCTCTGACTCGGTTTGAATGAGCGACAGCACCTCGACGTATCATTACCGCTAGCACTCGCTTTATTTGTTCTGAAGATACTTGATTCGCAGGCTGGCCCGCAGGAATAATCTGCAGGGCATTGCGTTCAAGGTCTGCTTTTACTTCGTCCGCTGTGCGCCTTCCTTTACGGCGCATGTCGCTTACATAGTATTCAATTAATTCGCCAAAAGTCCCGGTAGTGACACTTTTCGCTTTTGCTGAAATGGCCGTTGGTCCCAAGGTTTTAGGATCAACCCCGTTTGCTACCGACTGAGATAGCAGGTTGGCCTTTGCACGGGCCTTTGTTAATGAAAGATCAGGGAATGCACCAAGCGTGATATAGCTGCGCTTTCCACTAACGTAATAGCGGAATACAAACGTTTTGGTTCCGCTAGGGTAAACAACAACCCCCAGTCGCCCGGTGTTACGTTGCGACGATGTTTCCCATTCCTCATATTTCTTTGAGTGAGGCTCCAGCCCTTTTAGGTGCTTAACTGTGAATTGAACGTACTTCATTTATTCTAAGCGTGATAAACCGAACACGGAGAGAGATATATAAAACTTTTTAAGGGGTGGACAAGAACTTCGGATCAAAATGGGCCAAGTCGGTGCAAAATTGCCGGTTTTTGTTTAATTTGTCAGTAAGTAATTAGTCTTTTCTGTTTATCTCTTAATCCTCTATGAGGTAGCATTGACTACAATCGGTCTTATCGCCCCGTTTACTTCTAACGATGCAGGGATGGTTATGGAAGATGTTACTGTAAGAAAAGTAAGAAGAAGCCTTCAGCGGTTCACAGATTATGCGGATGATTTGTCTAGATCGGACATGAATACGTTTGACGATCGGTTATCACTACTGATGGATTACTGCCAGAACGATGAAGTATTTCAAACTATCCACAAACAATTGACTGAAGACCACTTTAGCGACTTTGATAGCTGGTATAAGGAAAGAAAATCTACTATGGGTAGCATGGTTGGAAGCGGTCAGCTTGCTTTTCCTACCAATCTAGATGAGCGTTTGTCCTTAATGTATCAGTTGTTATGCCGTATAAACTCAGGTGAGATCAATCTCATCGATTTTTCTCACACATTTTTTGCTATAGGTGACAATCGTATAGATTCTTCAATCTATGCATTTAATGAAGCGATCGTTGACCCATTGACACGAGAGCTTCGCTACCGATTTGATGATATTGAGGAACAACTACCTGCAGATCAAAAAGATACTGTCCCACTCACAAATATACAAGTTATTCATAGTGCACAGAATGTAATTCAGCAGTCTGCGGCGGGCTCTAATATTTCACAAAGTGCGGTTATTGAAAAGAACAGCGAACTAGAAGCTCTTTTTGAAGAGCTCAAACAAGAGATTAATGCCGCAATTGATGATCACGTAGAGAAAAGAGAATATCGGGAAATAGCGGAATCAGCGCGTGACCTGCTGTGCTCTGACAAACCAAAAGTAACTGCAGCAAAAACATTGCTTAACAATTTACCAACTCTTGGCAATATTGGTTCTGTTGTTTCGGCGATTTTTGCTGCTATTAGTACGTTTGGTTAGTGAACGCTATAACTAATTCCATTAGTTATTATGATTTTATAGTTGGCTCTGCCACGGAATCTCATCTGCAGAATAACGAATATAAAAAATTAAGAACGGAGTCACGGTGAGCAAAATATAAGCTCCGGTCTCATAAAAGAAAGACAGAACAAAGCTGGTGAACAAAATGCAGAAGCCAAACTTAGTCCTCTGCATTCTGGTAAGTGCCGTAGCTACCTCTCGTTTGTCGTAGCTAGTTGAATAAACACGAAAGTAATCTGTGCGCTCTTTACGGGCATGCCAGCGGATTGTGTGTTTCCATTTCTCCACCACAGAGCTAGCACCGTAGAAAGCAACGTAAACGGTATAAAAAGCTCCAGCTGCTGCGAAGTAAAAAAATTCAAAATACAGTAAAACACTTACAAAAACTAACCCAGCTACTATACTTGAAGCTCGTTGCTTTTCAACTTCCTTGTTTATAATCTCTGGAGTTCTAGTGTCCATAATAAACCCTTTTCAAATCACCCAGTCCAAGCACTAGAAAGCACTTCCGCCTGTTTTAAAATCAGCTCGACTGCTGCGGGGGCTCGATCGGGTGGGTACTTGTATCGGCGCAAGGTTCTGCGTACCAGGATACGAAGTTTAGCCCGAACACTTTCCCGGACTTGCCAGTCTACGGTAGTGGATTTTCGTAGTTTGTCCGTAATTTCGACGGCAATTTTCTTCAGTGTGTCGTCGCCGAGTTCGCGAACAGCGCTTTCATTTTCGGCAAGGGCGTCATAGAAGGCAACTTCATCGGGGTTTAGACCCAAGGCTTCGTCGCGGGCAAGCTCTTCCTGGAATTGCTTAGCCATGGCAATTAGCTCTTCAATAACCTGGGCAGTTTCGATGCCACGGTTGTTGTATTTACGCAACGTCTCCTGCAGGCGCTCAGCGTATTTCTTCTCTTGTACCACGTTGTTACGTGTCTTGGCCTTAATATCGTCTTTAAGCAGCTTCTCAAGCAGCTCAACAGCAAAGTTCTTGTAAGGCATCTGCCGCACGTCCTCTAAGAACTCCTCAGACAATAACCCGATATTGGGCTTATCCAGTCCGCACAACGCAAATACATCAGAGACACCTTCAGCGCAAACGGCATTATCTAATATCTGCTTCAATGCGGAATTCTTTTCTTCCTGCGTTAGCTTTTTATCAACACTGGTGAACTTGGTAATCGCAGTCTTCACAGAGGTTAAAAACGCCACTTCCTTTTGATAGTTCTGCGCTTCGTCCAACGTGCTGCACAACGAAAACGCCTTATTCATGGCAAGCACCGTGTCCAAAAAGCGCTTTTTACCGTCCTCAAGGCTGAGTACGTAGTTGGCTGTTGCTAACAGCAACTCATTAGGATTGTCCTCGTAACTTTTACCGTTGTAGTTGGTGTAATCAAACCCTTTAGAATTCGGACCTTTGGCAAACATGCCGTGAATGACATCCAGCTTTTCCAGTAGCAGCGCAAATGCCTCTTCGGCGCTATGTGTCGGCTGGCCTTTACCTTGCGAGTCGGTATAGGTTTTCAGTGCTTGTTTCAGCTCGTTAGCAATACCGATGTAATCAACAACCAGGCCACCGGGTTTGTTCTTAAACACGCGGTTTACCCGGGCAATGGCCTGCATCAGGTTGTGCCCTTTCATTGGCTTATCGACATACATTGTATGGCAACAAGGCGCATCGAATCCGGTCAGCCACATATCACGCACGATAACCAGCTTCAGCGGGTCGTTAATGTCTTTAAAGCGCTTTTCCAGTCGCTTCTTGGTTTGCTTATTGTAGATGTGTGGCTGCAACAACGGCTTGTCTGACGCAGAGCCGGTCATGACGATTTTAATCGCGCCTTTTTCAGGATCCGAGTCGTGCCAGTCAGGGCGTAATTTCACAATTTCGTTGTACAGATGCGCACAAATATCGCGGCTCATCGCCACAATCATGGCTTTACCTTCAATGCTTTTTGCGCGGGTTTCGTAGTGGTTAATCAGGTCTTCTGCTACTTGAGCCAAACGAGGGCCAGAGCCAACCAGTTTTTCCAGACGGCTCCATTCACTTTTAGTTTTCTCACGGGCACCCACGTCTTCTTCGTCTTCGACCACCTCATCGACCTGATCAGAGAGCTCTTCGATAACGTCCTGGTTGATGTCCAGCTTGGCAAGGCGTGATTCGTAATAAATGGGGACCGTAGCGCCGTCGTCCACCGCGTCCTGAATGTCATAAATGGACACGTAGCTGCCGAACACGGCGCGGGTATCTTTGTCTTCGCTGGCAATGGGGGTGCCGGTGAAACCAATGAACGAGGCGTTGGGTAAAGCGTCACGCATGTGTTTCGCATAACCAAACTTATATTTTCCGTCCTTCTTCAACGTGGCTTTTAAACCATACTGACTGCGGTGTGCCTCGTCCGAAATCACCACAATGTTGTGACGGTCGTTTAAAATGGGGTGGCCGTTTTCATCTTCCAGTAGCGCAAACTTTTGTACCGTGGTGAAAATAATTCCACCGGACTCGCGCTCGGCTAACAGCTGTCGAAGTTTGTCCCGATTATCGGCCTGCACGGGCTCTTGTTTCAGCAAATCCTTAGCGGCGCTAAAGGTTGCAAAAAGCTGGCCGTCCAGGTCATTGCGGTCGGTAACGACAATTAAGGTCGGGTTATTCATTGCCGGTTGTTGCAATAGTTTACCGGCATAACAGCACATGGAAATGCTTTTGCCTGAGCCTTGTGTGTGCCAGACAACACCGGCTTTTTTACTGCCGGGAACAACCTCATCGGCATAGGTTGCGCGTTTCTCCGCAACTTCGCTTAAGCTTTGCTGTTCTGCCGCAACAACGGTGGCACGAACCGCTTCGCGCACCGCATGAAACTGATGGTAACCCGCTATTTTTTTTATCAGGTTATCGGCGTCGTTTTCAAAAATCACGAAATAGCGAATGTAATCTAAAAACAGTTCGCGCTTAAAAAAGCCGCGCACCATAGTTTCCATACGCCATTCCAGCAAAGGCTTGTCGTCTTCGTGGTTGACGGTGCGCCAGGGCATAAACCGCTCTTGGTTAGCGGTGAGTGAGCCGACTCTGGCATTGTAGCCATCACTGATAACCAAGGCTTCGCTGTAGGCGAATAAGTCTGGAATTTCGTCTTTATAGGTTTGTATCTGGTTAAAGGCGTCCCAAATACTAACGTTCTCGGCGCTAGGGCTTTTAAGTTCGATAACAGCGACGGGTAAGCCATTAATAAAACAGATAATGTCCGGCCGACGCAGTTGTTTAGAGCCTTCAATAGTAAATTGGTTAATTGCACGAAAGCGGTTGGCATCTATGTCGCCAAAATCCATTAAAAACGCACGGTCGTGGACAACTTTATCCTGTTTTTTGTACTCAACCGGTACGCCGTCAATCAATAACCGGTGGAATTCACGGTTATTAGTTACACAGTCCAGGCTCTCGGGTTTACGGACTACAGCAATGACTTGCTCAATGGCGCTATCAGGTAAGTGTGGATTAATGCGGCGGAGTGCGGCTTCAAGATCAGCGAACAACAAAATTTGCTTGTAATCGACCCGTTCTGGAAAAGGACCGTCATGGGCAATGTCGGGACCGTTGGCAATTTCCCAGCCATCCGCGGCAAACCATTCCAGGCATTGTTGTTCTAACTGGTCTTCGGTCATTCCATTAGTCCTTTTTATCTGCCGGCCCCTTGAGCAGGATAAAGTGTTCTATCAGCCTAATCATGAGTTCTTTTTGGTTGGGTAGGCTTTCTGCTACTAATAGTGCCAGAGCAACCAGGGTGTTGTCATTAATCAGTTGCTCCACCGGTTTCGCGAGCAAATGCTGGTTTAAGCGCAAGTACCATAAAAATAAGAACGAACCAGAGCGTTTGTTACCGTCGGCGAACGGATGGTTTTTGATAACGAAATACAATAAATGGGCGGCTCGGCTGGCTACATTGGGGTAAAAAAGCTCATCCGCGAAGCCTTGTTCAATTGTCGCTAAGGCTGAAGCAAGCCCATTTCCTCTAACTTGGCCAAACAGCTCAGTGGCCTCTCCTTTTTTGATCAGGGTTTCGCGTAAAGACTGGATGGCGTTAGTGGCGTCCTGCAAATCTAACGCTTTCATATCAATTTGCTTGGTACCCACTTCGGCTAAAACTTGCTCGTCGTACCCTTGCAGTAACGACCACGAGCGTGCGTAGTCGCTAATGACTTGGGCGACCGCTTCGCCGGCTTCCGTCACAAGTCCTTGATTGCTGAGCGTTCGGCTTAATAGACTTAATGCTTGTTCAAACTCAATGCCACGTTCTTGCAAGCGGCGCTCATTGAGGGTGTAGCCTTGGATCAAATGCTCTTTAAGCGTTCTTGTAGCCCACTGTCTAAACTGAACACCATATTGAGACTTTACTCGATAACCGACGGAAATGATGACATCCAGATTGTAATGCTCAATATCTCGCTGAACTTGGCGTTTTCCCTCTGGGCGAACTATCCGGAATTTCCGGATAGTTGAACTTTTTTCGAGTTCGCCCTCTGAAAAAACATTGCTAATGTGCTCGCTTATGGTTCTCACATCTTTACCGAAAAGCTCGGCCATTTGGGCTTGGCTCAGCCAGACGGTATCCTGCTCTAACGCCACTTCGAGCTGGGCTTTGCCATCTTTACTTTCAAAAATTTGCACCTGAGTGTTGCTCATAGCTAGTTTCGCTCCGTAAGTTCTTTTTGGCCGGCCAATCGCTCCAGCAGAGTCAACATAGCATCTTTTGGCCATAGCACCGTCTTTTGACCTTTTACTGAGCGTGGCGTGTCGGCGAGCCAGGCGCCGGAGTTATATCCGGTCATGTCGGCTATATTCAGTCGGTCGTAATAGAGCTGATGCTCGAACTCGTCTTTCATTCGGTTAAGGGTGCCTTGTACAGAGCGGCTGCAGTCTGTATCGACTTGCAATGGACGCAGGTATTTATCCGCTGTTTCAAGGAGAACCTCATTAGCGCCACATTTAAGCAGGGTATTCATAAAGGCATCGACAAAGCGGTCGTTAAGCTCAGCGAAGTCCGGCTTAGTCAGCGCCGGCAACACCAGCGGGAAGCGTGTGCTGTCATGCGCCATTAATACGCAATTTCTACGTTGCAGCGTAACCAGGTGACCATGCCATCCGCTTAACGGGTTGATATCAAGGTTGGACTTTTGATAGAGCCACTCGCTCATCGGTGTGACGGGGAGTGTACCGTCGCTGGCAAGTTTCAGTTTTTCGAAAAGTTTGTGGGTGGCGTGTAGTTTTAGCATTAATGGCACCAACAACCTTTGCTATCGGCGTCAAAGAAGTAAATACTCTCCTCTGAGACGAGATTCGATAACTTATCGGTAATGTATCCCTGTTCTTTCGAAATTGATTGCTCTGAGCGATCTTTGCGAACAATTGATATTGCAACTTTACTGATAGATTCACGCTTCAGTTGACGAATGATGTGCTCATCTTCTTCTCCCATACTCCAACCGTAAATGACGAATGAATTCTTAAGACGAGGAATGACTTTTTGGTAAACGCTTGTCAGGTAGTTAGAGCCGCTTATAGACGCTAGTTTTTCGTCAGATGAACCTTCGCAAACGAAAAGTGGTTGGTTGTCGTTTTTTGCCCAAAACTCAGTAATGGTGTCTAGCATATCATCGCCCGCTAAACCTAACTTTCGCTCCTCATGCCTTGCTCTAGTTTGGTATAGCATAAGACTACCATGCGGATAGAAAATTGCGGTTGAGGCCGAATTACCATTATAGGGTTCCCAAATTTTTTCGAGATCTTCTGAAAACTTTAAACGGCTTATACTTGTTCGCTTATTAGATGCCTTGCTTGAAAACCCGTCTTTACAGCGATGTTTTTCCTTAGAATTCACCTTTAGGCTGGCCCAGTAAAGAATCAGGTCGTAGTTAAGGTATAGGACGTTAGAAAAGTTACATATGAAACGACCGATTTGCTGTAGCTTTGACTCAATTTGAGCTTGCTTGGGATGGATATCCTTTACGGTATTAATTAATGCTCGTCGTACAAGCGTATATCCCTCACGCACGCGCTCACGCTCTGACTTTTCAACGTCAAATTTTTTATTTATGAAGTCAGCTAGCCACAGTTGATAAAGCACTTTTTCAAAGTCGGGATTACGAGGAGTCGCCTTTTTAAAGACGTCTATGACGTTACTTTTTAATAATTCGTTGTTTACAGCATAAGCGTGCAAATCTTTGTAGCGAAAACGGTCAGGACAAACCGCTATTGAGCCTCCATTGCCGACTATTAGGTTATCAGTAAAGTGAGCAGCAATTTCTCGCCACTTATGGACTTTCTTAATCATCAGCAAGAACTACCGACCAAACTCTTTTAAGTGGTAATTGAGCTTTGAGTTCGTCGTCCAATTTGTCGTAGACAGCGAATAACTCATCGAGGAAATCATCTTGAGACCACAAACGTAACCTGAAAAAACTGCTTGCCATATCCTTTTGAACATTTTGTTTAAAGCCGCCCCATGATACGAATAAACCTTGCTCTGCATTAAATTTCGACATAGCTCCTAAAAGCTTATCGACAGTTGGTCTGTCAACGGTTCCTGAACCTGATTTAACCTCTACGCAAATAGATTGGTCACCAAACCCCATCATCCCGTTCGATGCTAATATATCAGCACCGCCATCGGCACCCTCCGGGCTCTGCCATATTGTATATCCTTTGGCTTTTAAAACGGCCGCCACTAGTCTTGTGAGATCGTGGCCTTTAAATTTTTGCTCAATTAGATTAACAACCTGCTGTTTCGCAAGATCGACTAAATTAAATTCGAGACTATCATCGTTAGAAACGTCGTTTATGTCAGTGCCGTTTACTTGCCCAGAATGTTGAACAGCTGACTTTACATTTTCCGGTTGCCAACCACTTTTAGACATTGATTTTAAACGTTCTAAAGCATTATTCCGCCGCACTCGACAAATCGTCATAAAAGCGCCAAAGCTGTATAGAAGATCCTGTCCGAAATTCGAACGAGGTATTTCCTGTCCGAACCATTTTACTTTTCTTGAATGATAAAAAGGGTCTTCAGCATTTTTATCGTGTCGGTATTCACTAGTAATTTCGCCCACGTATATAACGGGTTGCTTTTTTGAAGGCAAAACTACCCAATCTCCGACTTGCATTGTCTTGGCAAAAGGCCAAATTTGACTGCTATGATTTTGTAGCCGCTTGAGCTTTTCATTGGGGTAATTGTCTTCGAGTAAATCAAGTAAGAGCTCGCGACTTTCAAGGGCCGAAAGGTCTTGGTTTAGTCCATCCCAGGTTAGAAAAATTCGTCCCTCATCGAGAAACTTTTGCTCATACTCTCCGTGAGACCCTGCTCGCGTTAACCAAAGCTCCATTGTTACGACTCCTTATTAAATTCATCTGTAAACTGGTTGTTAGAC
>CEGE01001184.1_pt1 | contig 11226 bp, 10 predicted proteins | sample 306311 | NCBI WGS metagenome assembly CEGE01 (sample SAMEA2755654, study PRJEB7226) | microbial mat metagenome | biome: microbial mat; feature: hypersaline; material: grass silage | place: USA | collected 2014-02-19 | depth 0 m | reverse complement strand
CCCCGTGATTGGCATGTCGTTACTCTACGTTGCCACGTTTGCGCGTGTGACCCGTGGCAGTATGATTGAAACCCTGAACAGTAATTTTATTCGTACTGCACGCGCCAAAGGATTGAGTTACCCGACCATTATTGTCAAGCATGCGCTTAAGCCAGCGATGTTGCCGGTGGTGTCTTATATGGGGCCAGCCTTTGTTGGGATTATTACCGGCTCGGTGGTGATCGAGACCATCTTTGGGCTACCTGGCATCGGTAAGCTATTTGTTAACGCTGCGTTTAACCGTGACTATTCACTGGTACTGGGTTGTACGATTTTAATCGGGACGCTGACCATTCTTTTCAACGCCATTGTCGATATCCTACTTGCGTATATCGATCCTAAGATCCGTTACTAGGGGTGACATGATGCTGACGAAAAAAGAAAACATTGACGCCCTAGAAAACTTCGCAGAAGAAGTGGATGTAAAAGGGCGAAGCCTTTGGCAGGACGCAGCGATACGCTTTAAACGTAACCGAGCCGCGATGGCCAGCTTGGTGATCCTTGTCATTATTGGTTTGAGTGTTCTATTGGGTCCGTCCCTGAGTGCTTATGCTTATGATGCGACCGACTGGTACGCCATCCATGCGGCCCCGACATTAGGTCTTGATGGCCACTGGTTTGGCACTGACGCCCTTGGACGAGATCTGTTTACGCGCACCATGATGGGCGGGCGTATATCGATTATGGTTGGCGTGATGGGCGCCTTTGTCGCCGTCCTGATTGGTACACTATATGGTGCAACTTCTGGCTTTATTGGCGGCCGTACCGATGCGGTAATGATGCGCTTGGTTGAGATCTTACAATCGATTCCATTCATGTTCTTCGTGATTGTGTTGGTGACCTTCTTTGGTCGGAATATCGTACTGATCTTTGTGGCGATTGGTTGTATTGCCTGGCTGGATATGGCCCGTATCGTTCGTGGTCAAACGCTCAGCTTACGCAGTAAAGAATTTGTTGAGGCGGCGCATGTTTCAGGGGTGAGCACACGTCATATTATTACCCGCCACATCGTGCCGAACGTATTAGGGATTGTCGCAGTGTATTCGACCTTGTTGGTGCCGAACATGATTTTGTTCGAATCCTTCCTCAGTTTCTTGGGTCTGGGCGTGCAAGAGCCAATGACCAGCTGGGGTGCCTTGCTACAAGAAGGGGCACAAACGATGGAAATAGCAATCTGGCAGCTGCTGTTCCCAGCGACCTTTATGGTGCTGACGCTATTCTGTTTTAACTATGTCGGTGATGGTTTGCGTGATGCGCTGGATCCAAAAGATAGATAATCGACAACTTTTGGCGTCGTAAAAAACGTAATAAGAAAAAAAGCGCAGGTTTGTTTCCTGCGCTTTTTTATCAATCATCGAGCGCGATCTTTTGCAAAAAATCGCGGTTATTCTGGTGCCTCGTCTAAAGGATACCAGTAGCCGCGGTTTACCCACAGCGTGAGCATCGGCCAAAATAGGCTATTTTCAGCGGCTTCACCGAGCATTTCCCAATCGATAAAACGCTGATTGCACAGCTTAGGAGTCAGTGACTCACAGCCTTCCGGTAAGTCAAAGCTTTCACCGAGCATAAAAATTATTTCTGACTGATCAGCGTGATAAAAAGCACGTAAGCCACTGAGTTTTTCTAAACACAGACCATCTTGCATGGCGGCTTTGAGGCTATCAGGCTGCCACTGCGGATCGGGGCTGAGCAAATCGAGCTCGTGTCGAGCCTGAGAGAGAAACTCGCCAACCCAGCGTTTTTTAAGGGTTTCGTCCTGCATTAATGCCATCATCATCTCATCCATTTGGGCGAGATGTTGTGGGTCGAGTGCCGCTGGCGCATCGGGTTGCGCTGGCATGGCTGGCCAATGGAAATGGTTATCGCCCGCTTCATCAACAATCACTTGATCCGCGTAGCTACTGAGTAGCTCGCGCGCTTTTGGCGATCGATAACCAATCGAGTAACTGAGCGAAGGTTCTAGGGTATCGCCCTCGTGCGGGAAACCGGGTGGAATATAAAGAATATCCCCAGGGGCTAGTTCGACATCGATAATGGCATCAAAGCCAGTAATTTGCTTGAGACCGGTCTCGAGATTGGCATCTTGATAATCGCCTTTCGGCCCAACGCGCCAGCGACGACGCCCTTGCCCTTGAACAATAAAGACATCGTATTGATCGATATGGGGTCCCACGCCACCTTGCGGCTGGGAATAGCACACCATAAGATCGTCGAATAACCACTGAGGCAGTGTCGAAAAGGCACTGGCTAACTCGCGGGCGCCTGGGTGCCAGTGGTTGGCTGCCTGAACAATTAGTTGCGCGTGAGTATCAGGAAAGTTGCTAAAATCCGCAAACGGTCCGTGGGCAACCTGCCATTGACCATTCGCGTGTGTCACCATGCGAGAATCAATATCGGCTTCCATCGCCAAGCCTGCGACTTCCTCTGGGTCGATGGGATCCTCGAAGTCTATAAAGCCTTGACGGATAACGGTAGGCGCTTGGTGCCAATAGGTGGACATAAAGTCGGCAATGGAAAATTGAAACTGATACATAGCATCACAGGTTAAGAAATTTGCGGCAGTATAACGCGCTGAGCGGGGCGGTGCGAGGGGGATAAAAAACGGCCCCCAATGGAGGCCGTGAGGTATGAGAACGTTTTGCTTAAAGTTTGTCAGTGAGCTTGACCGCATCACCAATGTAGTTAGCTGGTGTCATTTGCTTCAAGCGCGCTTTTTCATGCTCAGGTAAGTCGAGGCCATCAACAAAAGCACGCATGCCTTCGCCATCCACCCGTTTACCGCGCGTGAGGTCTTTCAACTTCTCGTACGGCTTTTCAATGCCGTAGCGACGCATTACGGTTTGAATCGGTTCGGCAAGCACTTCCCAGTTCTTATCCAGCTCGGCTTCTAGCGCGGCTTGGTTGACTTCTAGCTTGCTGATCCCTTTAAGGGTCGAGGCATAAGCAATTAGGGTGTAACCCACGCCGACACCCAGGTTACGTAATACTGTCGAATCGGTCAGATCACGCTGCCAGCGAGAAATCGGCAACTTTTGCCCCAGGTGAGAGAAAATTGCATTCGCTAGGCCGAGGTTACCTTCCGAGTTTTCGAAATCAATCGGATTGACTTTATGTGGCATGGTCGACGAGCCAATTTCACCTTCAACCGTTTTTTGCTTGAAGTGACCCAGCGCGATATAGCCCCAGATATCACGATCAAAATCGATCAAAATGGTGTTAAAACGCGCCACGGCATCAAAGAGCTCAGCAATGTAGTCATGCGGCTCAATTTGAGTGGTGTACGGGTTCCAGTCGATACCGAGCGAAGTGACAAAGGCTTCGCTGTAGGCGTGCCAATCAATCTCTGGGTAGGCCGACAAATGGGCGTTGTAGTTACCCACTGCACCATTGATTTTGCCGAGAATTTCAGTGCTTTCGACTTGCTTAATCTGACGCGCCATGCGGTAGGCAACGTTCGCCATTTCTTTACCCATGGTCGACGGCGAAGCCGGTTGGCCGTGGGTGCGAGAGAGCATCGGCACATCGCGGAACTGTTGTGACAAGTCTTTAACTGCATCGGCAAGCTGTTGCATTTCCGGTAAGATCACCGTATCACGCGCGTCTTTAAGCATCAGTGCGTGAGATAGGTTATTGATATCTTCCGAGGTACAGGCAAAGTGAATAAACTCGCTAACCGCATGAATCTCTGGGTGATGAGCAATTTTTTCTTTTAAAAAGTATTCAACCGCTTTGACGTCGTGATTAGTGGTGCGCTCAATCTCTTTGATTCGGGCGGCGTCTTGCTCATCAAATTCAGCGGCAATCCGATCGAGGAGGGCGTTGGCGTCATCACTAAATGCAGGCACTTCTTTGATGCTGTCAGTGGCTGCCAAGCTTTGCAGCCAGCGGATTTCAACGATGGTGCGATACTTTAGCAATCCAAATTCACTGAAAATCGATCGTAACGCAATCGTTTTCGTACCATATCGGCCATCGACCGGGGAAACAGCAGTCAGCGCTGACAGTTCCATTTTATGTCTCCTGAGTTCAATCTGATTAGCTACGGGCTAGAATAGTTTTGGCCTGCTCAACCATTTGTTTACGACCAAAAATGAGATGTCGGCGTTTGCCGCCTACTTGGCGCCATAGTACGGTACTACGGATACCAGATAACAAGAGGGCACGCACACGATGCTGCACGCCGGTTTGTTGTAGGTGTTGCGGGTCGCCAGAAACCTGAATACGCGGGCCCAGTGGGCTGATGACGTCGAGATAAATACTGGCAAGATTACTGATCATTTGCTCATCAAGCAGATCAAAGTGGCTCGATTGGCGCTCGATGGTTTCGATCCGATCGCCCAATTGCGCCATGGCATCACGACGGCTGGCAAGCTTGCGCTCTAAGGCGAGCAAATTGATCAGATAACGCATTAGCTCGCTACCGTTGCTGCTATTATCCAGCTGGCTGATCAGCGCTTCCAAGCCTAAATGGAGCCCTGACTCACCGCCGCCAGTGACATTACCGACCTCACCGCGAAACACATCGAGCGTCGAGGACGGGTTCGTCATCACGATGCTGCTTAAGCTGGTACTGAGCGCGTCTTGGTCACAATAGCCCTGACGGGACACATCTTGCACCAGTTTCGCTGCCTGACAAATGCTCGCAAAAGCGAGGGTGCGATCATAAATCGTCTCTGCCACTGATCACGGCTCCTTAAATACGTTGCTCGATAATACCACCACCTAAACACACGTCGCCGTCATAAAAAACAGCGGATTGGCCAGGGGTGACCGCAATTTGCGGCTCGTCGAATGTCACTTTTATGGTGTCATTATCAACAGGCGTGATAGTACATGATATATCGTGTTGACGATATCGGGTTTTGACTGTGCAACGGCGTGTCTCGGTCACATTCTCGCGATCGACCCAGTGTAATTGGGCTGCTATTAAGCCTGCAGAGAATAAGCGTGGATGATCATGGCCTTGACCTACAATCAGTACATTGCGCTCAACGTCTTTATCGACCACATACCAGGGCGCTTCGCTACCGTTACCGCCTTTTAATCCGCCAATCCCTAAACCTTTACGTTGGCCCAGGGTATGATACATCAGGCCTTGGTGCTCACCGATGTTCTCGCCATCGGTCGTTTCGATGGGCCCCGGTTGCGCGGGTAAGTACTGCGATAAAAAGTCAGTAAATTTGCGCTCACCAATAAAGCAGATCCCAGTGGAGTCTTTTTTCTTTGCGGTCACCAAGCCTTGTTCTTCGGCAATTTGGCGCACTTGTGGCTTTTCGAGATCGCCGACTGGGAATAAGCTACGTGCAATCTGATCGTGGCTGAGTGTATATAAGAAGTAGCTTTGGTCTTTATTGCTATCAAGGCCACGCAGCATCTGTGCTTTTTCACCATTGTCGGGGAAAGATCGACGCACATAATGGCCCATAGCAATATAATCGGCGTCTAGCACTTCGTCGGCAAACTCGAGAAATGCCTTAAATTTGATTTCTTTATTGCACAGAATATCTGGATTCGGCGTACGGCCTGCTTTGTACTCGGTCAAAAAATGCTCGAACACATTGTCCCAATACTCAGCGGCAAAATTAATGGTATGTAGCTCAATGCCCAACTTATCGCAGACATCTTGCGCATCGGCCAAGTCTTCTGCAGCAGAGCAGTATTCTTCGTTGTCATCTTCTTCCCAGTTTTTCATAAACAGGCCTTCGACCTGATAACCCTGTTGTTTCAACAAGTAGGCAGAAACGGACGAATCAACACCGCCGGACATTCCGACAATCACTTTTTTGCTGCTGTTATCTGACATGGTGATCACAAATGCTGCTATCAATAAACGGACGCTGAGTTTAACAGAATCAAATCGCCGGATACAGATGTGATAAGGCTCACACGTTAACCGTTATCTAAAGTAGATAGATGGTTGCGTGGACGGCGACCGATGCAGCTTATGTTGATGCGATTAAATATCAATGGCGGACATAGTCTGTGATTGGGTGCCGCGCAAAGACCCTCCGCGCCATGGATGGCGCGGCGGAGCCTCCAGGGATGGATTCACGGCGTGTCTGTGCGTGGTATCTAATCTCAGAGCGGTGACGACAATTGCTGTGAAGCTTGGCTTTATCGAGCCTTCTTCGACGGTGCGCGCTTGGACGATCGAGTGCGCCCACGCGGTGCTTTCCCTTTTGGCCCTTTGGGTTTAGGGGTGAACTGCTCAAAGCCTTTCGGCGGATCAACCTCACACCACTGGCCTGGCTGCAAATCATCCAGCTGCCAGGCTCCGAGTTGGGCGCGAATCAAGCGCAGCGTCGGGTGGCCAATATGGGCAGTCATCCGGCGTACTTGTCGATTTCGCCCCTCGTGCAGCACCACCTTTAACCAGGTAGTGGGAATGTTGGCGCGATAGCGTACCGGAGGATGGCGTTCCCACACGGCGGGTGACGCCATTTTTGATACCTCAGCGGGTAGCGTTAGACCATCTTTTAGCTCCACACCGTCGCAAAGCGCTTGAATCGCTTCATCGCTGGGCTCACCTTCCACTTGGACCCAATAGGTTTTGGGAGATTTAGATGAAGGCTGGGTTAATCTGGCTTGTAAGGCACCGTTATTGGTGAGTACCAGTAAGCCTTCGCTGTCCTTGTCGAGTCGACCGGCCGGGTACACGTCTTTTACGGAGACGATGTCGGCTAATGTGCTGTCACCGGGCTCACCGCTAAACTGGGTCAACATGTTATAAGGTTTGTTAACAAGTATCACTTTAGTGGTCATCGCCGTCGCGCGTGAATCCTGTGCGTGTTGAGATGATTTGGCAGTGGTGTTTGAAACAGCCTTTGACGCTGGCTGAGAGCGGGATTTATATGGCATACGGGCTGTCAAATAGATTAAACGGCAAATGAGACTTTGGTATTATACACGTAATAATCTGTTTGGCGTGTTGTATGAATTCGAGTATCCTCGTTGCGCATCTTACACAAAGATAACAAATGGACGCTAGGAGATTAAAATGGAAAGTAAAGTAGTTGTACCGGCGGAAGGTGAAAAAATTACACTCGACGGCACAAAACTGGTAGTCCCTAACCACCCTGTGATCCCTTACATTGAAGGGGATGGCATCGGGATGGATGTTAGCCCTGCAATGATCAAAGTTGTTGATGCCGCAGTTGCTAAAGCCTACAACGGTGAGCGTAAGATTTCATGGATGGAAATCTACACCGGTGAAAAATCCACCAAGGTATACGGTGATGATCAATGGCTACCGGCTGAAACACTCGACTTTATTCGTGAATACAAAGTGGCGATTAAAGGCCCACTGACAACGCCTGTTGGCGGTGGTATTCGTTCTCTGAATGTGGCCCTTCGCCAAGAGCTCGATCTCTACATTTGTGCGCGTCCGGTACGTTACTTCACTGGCGTTCCTAGCCCTCTGAAAAAGCCAGAAGATACCGATATGGTGATCTTCCGTGAAAACTCAGAAGACATCTACGCGGGTGTCGAGTTTAAAGCGGGCACCGCAGAAGCCGATAAAGTGATTAAATTCCTGCGCGAAGAAATGGGTGCCAACAAAATCCGTTTCCCAGAGCAGTGTGGTATCGGTATCAAGCCGATTTCTGAAGAAGGTACCAAGCGTCTGGTTCGTGCGGCTATCGAGTACACCATCGATAACGATCGCGACTCACTGACCATCGTCCACAAAGGTAACATCATGAAGTTTACCGAAGGGGCGTTTAAAGATTGGGCATACGAAGTAGCCAATAAAGAGTTTGGTGCCGAGTTGCTTGATGGCGGTCCGTGGATGACGATGATAAATCCAAAAACCGGTAAAGAAATCATTATTAAAGATTCCATCGCAGATGCTTTCTTGCAGCAAATTCTGTTGCGCCCTGCAGAGTATGATGTGATTGCCACCATGAACTTGAATGGTGATTACGTATCTGATGCTTTGGCAGCGCAGGTTGGTGGTATTGGTATCGCCCCAGGTGCCAACATTGGTGACGGTGTGGCACTGTTTGAAGCTACCCACGGCACGGCGCCAAAATACGCGGGCCAAGACAAGGTAAATCCAGGCTCGCTTATCCTGTCAGCAGAAATGATGCTGCGTCACATGGGCTGGTTTGAAGCCGCTGATCTGGTGATCAAATCAATGGAAAAAACCATCGCCAACAAAACTGTGACATATGACTTCGAGCGTCAAATGGAAGGTGCGAGCCTACGTAAGTGCTCTGAGTTTGCAGACGACATGATCGCTCAAATGTAATAATAGTGTTATCGCACGATGATAAAACCCGGCTCATTCGCCGGGTTTTTTTGTTTGTGGTCTCGGGAATGACCCACTTAGACAATCAGTTTATATCCTCCCACGACAACGCGGTGCCTTTGGTTAACGCGCGTGTCGCTCGTTTTCCGAGCACCGCATCATAGTGTTTCGGCGCCAACCCAAAGCCAGGACGAATACTGCGCACATTATCGGGCGTGAGTGGCTCACCGGGCGCGATATCCTCACAGACATACAAAGAGCGCCTAAATTGACGGTTGCTTGCTTCGGCCTCTCGGGTGGTGAGGGCGCTTTCTCCTAACGCTTGCCACGCCGCGTGGGTTTGCTCGCAAAGCGCACTGAGTGCAGGTGGCGTAAGCGAGAAAGCGGCATCTGGCCCTCCCGAGTCTTCAGAGAGCATCACATGCTTTTCAATCACGCACGCGCCGAGTGCCACGGCTGCGATCGCGGCGGTATTGGTCAGCGAATGATCGGATAAACCCGTCAATGCTTGATAGCGGCTGGCTAAGGTTGGAATGGTTCGCAGATGGCTTTGTTCAATCGGCGCAGGGTAGGCGCTGATACAATGAAGCAACACCAGCTCACGACAGCCGTTATCACGGGCAGTCGCCACCGCCTCGGCGATCTCTGTCTCGTCAGCCATGCCGGTTGAGATGATCATCGGTTTACCGGTTTGCGCAGCATAGCGAATCAAGGACAAATCAATCGCCTCGAACGAGGCAATTTTATAGGCGGGCGCATTAAGGTCTTCGAGCAAGTCAATCGCTGAGCAATCAAAAGGAGAAGAGAATAGGGTGATACCCTCCTTTCGTGCGTGATCAAATAACGGCTTGTGCCACTCAAACGGGGTTTGTGCCCAGCGATATAGCTGGTGGAGACTATAACCATCCCACAGCCCGCCTTTGATTTGAAACTCATCGTGGTCGCAATCAAGGGTAATGGTATCGGCGGTATAGCTTTGCATTTTCACAGCATCGGCACCGCAGGCTTTGGCCATGGAAATGGTTTGTTTGGCAAGCTCAAGGCTACCATTATGGTTCGCCGACATTTCGGCAATGATATAGGGGGGATGCTGGGGGCCGATCAAACGGCCTGCAATCTTAATGTCGTTGTTCATAAACCGCATCGATATTCAGTTTGGTTTGAAGGACACTGGCGCCTTGCTGCCACTCATCAGCGGACAAAGACAGGCACACAATCTCGACTGTTTTTCCCTCAGGCAGGGAAAAGGTGCGTTGCCGACTTTGCGGCGTTTCACGAAAGCCAAAGCGTTGATGTAGCCGAACCACCCCCTGATTATGACTGAGCACTTCACAGTTCAATCGGGTCACGCCCAAGGTCTCAAATGCTAAACTTAATGCGCCAAATTCCATGAGCGCCCCGCTGCCACGCGGTGCATCCGGCGCCGCATAAAAAGCCCAGGTCGCACTTGTACTATTGTCGCTATTTAGGTCAAGGTTTACCACGCCAAGCGGGGTGTCCGGTTGGCTGTCTACGCGCTTGTAGACGATATAGAAATAACAGTGCGTATTGGCGAGCATATGGCTGAACCATGCCTTGTGCTCATCATGGCTAATTTCATGCTGAGTGTACATAAACTGGCGGACAGCGGGACGATTGCGCCAATGCCATAAGGTATCACTGTCCGCGTGACTCACCGCTTTAAAAATCAGTTGCATAAGTCATGCTCCAAGGCCGCGACCACGCGCTCTGCGCCTTTTCCATCGGTGATCGCTGGCAGAGTAGGAAGCTGATACCAATTTGCGGCAAGGTGCTGCAGTGCAGACGCGTAATCTTGCCAGCGGGTGTGCTCACCGCGTCCTAAGTATTGATAGCCCGGTTGTCCGGCGAGATACTCGGCCATGGCGTGTTGGTTTTCCGCCACACACACCAAGGTGCTCGGGACCCCCAAGCAGCTGCGCTCAATGGCGGTCACACCGGCCGCCCCAAACGCATAGCGTGCCCGTGCCATGTGGGTATCAAAATCCGACAGTGCTTCCACTACGCTAACCCCATCGGGGACAGGCTCTTTACACAATGCATCGCGGTCTGGGTTACGCCGGCCGGTGACAATTAATAGCGAGAAAGGCAGCCTATCGAGCTTCTGCCCTTCTTCTAGGTGTTGAACGGCTTCTAGGTGCTTCACCGCGTCCACGAGCTTGCGGCTTTCACCGGTCGGGTCCGTGCCGGAGAAAAAGGCGATCACCTTATCTTCCCGCGGCGGCGGAGACTGATGTAAGGCGGCAAATGCTGGACGCAATAGTGCATAGTAGGGCCCCAGTAAGCATCGGGTCTGTGGATTTACAAGCTGTGACACGTAGCGCGTGGTGAAATCAGGCCAAGGATTTTGATCGAGCAAAAACGCGCAATCGTGGGGCCGATTGGCTAAATCATCGACCACCATCACCGGACAGCCCAATTGGGTATGAATCGATTGCTCCCAGCGGGCATCTAAGGCGTAATGATCCACCACCATCAAATCCACCGGCTGGTTAGCCACGCATGCGGTTGCCTCTTCGGCATCTTGCCGCTGGCTCACACCAAGCCAGTCGGTGTTGCTAAGCGAGTTTTTGGGAGCAGGCAACACCGCCACCGTTAAGCCTTGTTCATGGCTGACCGCTATCAAATTGCCGGGCAAGTCGCGACATACCAAGGTTACCTGATGACCCGACGTTTGTAGCATGCTAGCCAACACGTGCATGCGGCTGACGTGCCCGGTACCTATCGCTTGGGAGGCATCGACTCGAATGGCAATATGGCTCATAGCAAGGCTTGTTGCTCCAACAGTTGATACATTAGCTCGGCGCGTAGCCAGTCATCCGGCTCATCAATGTCTTGCACGCGGTAATGAGGGATCAACACGGCTTTCGAGTGAGGGGCAAAAACCGGTTCGCGCGCTAAAAAAGCACTTGGTGTGCCCC
>CEGE01000696.1_pt1 | contig 11260 bp, 10 predicted proteins | sample 306311 | NCBI WGS metagenome assembly CEGE01 (sample SAMEA2755654, study PRJEB7226) | microbial mat metagenome | biome: microbial mat; feature: hypersaline; material: grass silage | place: USA | collected 2014-02-19 | depth 0 m | reverse complement strand
TTATAGAGGGAATCCGCAATGGCGGGTGTGTCGGTTGTCAAAACGGCTTTTCTTGCTTCTCGGATTCCTTTATAAAGCTATTTATAGATGTTAGATCTAATGATTGTGGCACTTTTGTTTGAAGTTAAGGTCAGATTTCTCTGGCCTAAAGAGAGGCAGAATTCTGCCATGGCGTGAAAATCGCGTTAAATGCAGCAAAAATTGGCCCTTTTGGTAGTAATCGCGCTATGCTTGGCTTTATTGATAGCAGGTAATTATTCAATAGCCGTTACCTATATTCAGGCATGACATTTTAGACACCGTGCCTTAGCAACCGGCAAGACGACCATGGAACGTTCGACATGGAACTAAGAGAGTGGCTAATCATTTTAGGGCTGGCGTTGGTATCGCTCATCGTTATTGACGGTGTGCGAAGACTTCAACGGCAGCGTCGTGTACCCCGTCTGGATCAGGCGGAGAAAGACCTATCCGGGAGTTCGCTAGATGATCCCGAGGAGGCTGCTAAAGCTGCGGAGATCAATTGGGAACTTCCAAATGGCGGTGCTCGAGTTGTTAAACCCGCAGACTATAGTGGCTTAGGTAATAAACCAAAGTTAGAACGTCAAGAGCATCCTGGGCCTTCTAGAGTGCTTTCAGAGTTTAGACGTTCCGCCTCTGCTAAAGCCGCCAAGCGCAAAGCTGATAAGGCAGATAAACTCGATAAAGCAGCATCAGTTGCTAAGCCAGCACCAAGCGTAGCCGTTAAGACAGAGCCGCCAGCCACTTCTGCGGCGACGTCTTCTGCTAGTTATGCTGCCCACAATGCGCCCACTGAACATGAGCGCCGCGAGCCCAGTATCTCAATGACTGACTCTGCACAAACTGGTTCTCCTCAAACTGGCTCTCCTCAAACTGAGAGGCCGCAGGTCAAGGCGACAGCACCTTCGCAGCCGGAACCACAAATCGAGCAGCCTGCGTATTCTGCTGCAACGCCTAGCTCTCCGGTGGCAGAAGAGAACGTTGAAGCGTCTCAACCTGCTGCTTCAGATGCTATCTCGTTCACCGCCAGTGACACAGCTGCCACTGAAACAGACAGCGAAATGGCGGCACAGCCTCGCACTCAGCAGGAGCCAGAGCACAGCCAAGAGCCGGTACTGCGGGCAGAGCCAGAAGATGCCGTATTTGCTAAACACGCCAATGAGCATTCGCCGAAACGTCGTCAGTTGCGTTCTGATACCGCGGGCGAATACGACGAGTTGGATGATGACGAAGTCGATGAGTATCGCCTGGTCGACTTTGAAGGCATGGGGCGCTCGCTGAAGCGTCGTTTGATTGCGCGGCGTAAAGAGAAGCAGCGCAAGAAAGCTGAGAAAGCGGTGCGTGATCAAGCCTTGGCCCAACAGAAGGCCGAGCGCAAAGCGCTGGAAGCAGAGCAGAAGCGTGAAGCCAAAGAAGCCGCTGACGCAGAGCGTGCCCGCCTTGCTCAAGAGCAGGCCCAAGCTCGTGAAGAAGCGGCTGCCGCTGAAAGGCTAGCCGCCCAGCAGCATGCTGCCGATGAAGAGGCGCGTCGCTACGCAAGCAATGAGTATGCAGCCCACGAAGAAGGTTTTGAAGAAAGCTTCGAGGCAGACGCTTACGACGGCCAAACTGTCGGTGAGCGTGGGATGAACGAGCGAGTCCGCGTACACCCAACGCTAGAAAAAGCTCTGCGCCATGATGTGAACGGTGAACACGCCAAAGAGACGCTGTCCAGTGCTGAAGAAGTCGTGGTGATTAGCGTTCTGTCCCGTGATTCAGAAGGCTTCGATGGCACCAAACTACTTGAGCTGATGATGGTGTGCGGTTTGCGCTACAGCAGTGAAATGGGTGTTTTCCACCGCTTTGAAACTGAGAGCGACGATAGCGAGCTACAGTTCTCGATGGTGAATGTGGTTAAACCGGGTACTTTCCCCATTGAAGAGATGGGTGAGTTTATGACGCCCGGCATCACGCTGTTGATGCCGCTACCTGGTGCCATCGATAGTGCCGCTGCCTTTGAGGCGATGGTAGAAACCGCCATGGTGGTGGTACGCCATATGGGCGGCGAGCTAAAAGACGAAAACCGCAGCGTGATGACCGCACAAACGATCGAATTTGCCCGCCAGCGGGTGCGTGAGTTTGAGCGCCGCCATCGCCTGCATCGTCAACTGCAAGCCCGCTAATCGTCGCCTACTAACCGACGAAGCAGCACTTGCTGTGAAACACCCGCCTCCTTGCCAGGAGGCGGGTGTTTCTGTTCAATACACTGTCGTTTTGTCATTTTTATGTTTTTGAAATTTAGCTTTTGCGTTTTCGCTGCCGCTTTTAGCTAGTACTGGAACCCACCCCAATGAGTCAGTCTGATTCTCAATCTCTGGAAGAGATTACCCAACTGCGGGCCGCCCTGGACGAGGCCAACTACCGTTACTACGTGCTGGATGAACCGACGCTGACGGATGCCGACTATGATCGTAAATTTCAGCGTTTACAGCAGTTGGAGGCTGAGCATCCGGAGTTGGTCACTCCCGATTCACCCACTCAGCGTGTGGGCGCTGCCCCTGCGGATGGCTTTCCATCGGTGGCCCACGCTATCCCCATGCTGTCGCTGGATAACGCCTTTAGCCGTGACGATATCCTCGCCTTTGCTGAACGGGTGGCCGAACGCCTCGAATGCACGGCAGACGATCTTGAGTTTACCTGCGAGCCAAAGTTGGACGGCGCGGCCGTCTCGTTAGTTTATGAGCAGGGCATGCTGGTGAGCGGTGCGACTCGAGGTGATGGTCGCACCGGCGAAGGCATTACCTCTAATCTGCGCACGCTGCGCTCGGTACCGCTCAAGCTGATGGGTAAAAACGTGCCTGCGCTGTTAGAAGTACGGGGTGAGGTCATTATGCGCCATGCGGGCTTTGAGGCGCTGAACGAGCGCGCCCGGGAAGAGGGTAGCAAGGTTTTTGCCAACCCCCGCAACGCGGCGGCAGGCAGCCTGCGCCAGTTGGATCCACGCATCACGGCAAAGCGCCCGCTAGAGTTTCATGCTTATCAGGCTGCGCGCTTGGAGCCAGACTTAGGAGATACTGCGCACAGCGAACTAATGCAGCGTTTGTCCACGTTAGGCTTTCGCGCCAGTTCAGAATTGAAGGTGGTCAAAGGCCCTCAGGCCGTTGCCGATTACTGTGACCAGTTAGGCGAAAGGCGAGATGATTTAGGTTTCGATATCGACGGCGTGGTGATCAAGGTGAACGACCTGCGCCACCAGCGTGAACTTGGCTTTGTTGCCCGCGCGCCGCGCTGGGCGGTGGCGTTCAAGTATCCGGCTCAGGAAGAAGTCACCACGCTTAACGATGTGGAATTCCAGGTCGGCCGAACCGGAGCGATTACGCCCGTGGCGCGCCTGGAACCAGTCACCGTGGCCGGTGTGACGGTGTCTAACGCGACGCTGCACAACGCCGATGAGATCAAACGCTTGGATGTCATGATCGGCGATACGGTGTCGATTCGCCGGGCCGGTGATGTGATTCCTCAAGTCGTGAGCGTGCATACCGAGCTGCGACCAGCGGATGCCAAGGCGATCGTTTTTCCCGAACATTGCCCGGTGTGCGGTTCGGATATCGAGCGTATTGAAGGTGAAGCGGTCGCTCGCTGTTCGGGGGGCCTTTACTGTGCGGCCCAGCGTAAAGAAGCGCTCAAGCATTTCGCCAGTCGCAAAGCGCTGGATATTGACGGCTTGGGCGAAAAGTTGATCGTGCAGTTAGTTGATTTGGGCTGGGTAGAAACACCGGCGGCGCTGTTTCACTTGTCTGTCGAACAGCTTCAAAGCCTGCCGCGTATGGGCGAGAAGTCAGCCACCAACTTGGTCAACGCACTTGAAACCGCTAAATCGACGACGCTGGCGCGGTTTATTTACGCCTTAGGCATTCGTGAAGTAGGCGAGGCGACGGCGGCCAATCTTGCCAACCACTTTGGTACCCTTGAGGCCATTCAAGCCGCTGAGTTGGAAGCGCTGGAAGCCGTCAACGATGTCGGCCCGATTGTGGCCGCCCATGTGCATACTTTCTTCCGCCAACCGCACAACCAGGAAACCATTGCCGCGCTGATTGATGCGGGCATTACCTGGCAAGAAGCGGAAGTCACCCAAGGCCCTACGCCGCTGGAAGGCCAGACCTGGGTGCTCACCGGCTCATTGGAGAGTATGACCCGCGATGAGGGCAAAGCACGCTTGCAGGCGTTGGGTGCTAAGGTAGCGGGTAGTGTATCGAAGAAGACTACCTGCCTGGTCGCAGGCGAGGCGGCGGGCAGTAAACTTACCAAAGCTGAACAGATGGGCGTGGAAGTCGTGGACGAAGCCACTTTTATCGAACGTTTGGCAGAGTGGGAGCAGCGTTAATGAGCCGTTTTATTGAAGTACCTGCCCGAATGCTGCCGCCGGACACCCTCAATGCCCTGCTAGAGGCGTTTGTGACCCGCCAGGGCTACGACACCACTGATACCACGGGCGAGGGCATGCACGGCTGGGTAGCCGAACTGAAAAAGCAGCTTGAGCGCAATGAGCTGATTATCGCCCACGACCTTGAATTAGAGATGACCGAAGTGATGACCCTGGCTCAGTGGCGCTCGTTTGGGCGCGATGTCGCCGACGACGAAGAAGAGGGCGATATTTAGCCTCATCTTGCGAAAAACCTCCCAATATGTCGTTGCGAGGAGCGCAGCGACGCGGCAATCTCAGCCTGTCGGGGCACCCACCCCAGATTGCTTCACTTCGTTCGCAATGACGCCTATGTGTCATTGCGAGGAGTGAAACGACGAAGCAATCGTTGCTGGCATTGGCAGGCAAACCCGAGATCGCCGCGCTTCGCTCGCGATGACAAAAGAATGTTGTAGCCAGGCACCTAGCCAATGTGTCATGGCGAGAGTGAAACGACGAAGCAATCTCAGCCTGTCGGGGCACCCACCCCAGATTGCTTCACTTCGTTCGCAATGACGCCTATGTGTCATTGCGAGGAGTGAAACGACGAAGCAATCTTTGCTGGCATTGGCAGGCAAACCCGAGATCGCCGCGCTTTGCTCGCGATGACAAAAGAATGTTGTAGCCAGGCGCCCAGCCAATGTGTCATGGCGAGAGTGAAACGACGAAGCAATCTTTGCTGGCATTGGCAGGTAAACCCGAGATCGCCGCGCTTCGCTCGCGATGACAAAAGAATGTTGTAGCCAGGCGCCCAGCCAATGTGTCATGGCGAGAGTGAAACGACGAAGCAATCTCAACCTGTCGGGGCCCCCACCCCAGTTTGCTTCACTGCGTTTGCAATGACACCCCATATAATGAGGCGGAGTACTTCGCAGTGACAAAAAAGAGCTGTTACCCGGTTTTCTATTAAGCATTCTCGCCGCGAATAATCGCACTAATAATCCGCCGCCCCGGATGCAGGTGATCGACCAGCGGCGCTTCCAGTGGCATTGGTTCATCGCAGATTCGTGAGGCGATTACCTCGGCACAAAGCGGCGCGCTGGCGAGCCCCCTTGAGCCGTGGGCGGTGGATATCCACAGGCCTGGATGGTGCCTGCCAGGTATCTCCGCCACGCGGGTGGCATCTTTGCTCAGCAGCGAATAATCCGTTCGCCATGCTTCTGCCACCGGCACCGGCCCAGCGTAAGGGGTTTTGTCGGGGCTTGCTGCACGCACGGCGGCACGGCCCTTAAGGCTCTCAGGGCTCAGCTCAATGCCTGCCTGTTCCAACGCCTCTACCAGCGCGGGCAGCGTCTGGCGCAGCTCATCGATATTGCGCTGATGGTCGTCATCCGTCACATCAGTTGTCGCATTGTTGGGTACAAAGCTAGCCCCGAAGGTCAGCACACCCTCTAAAGCGGGCGCCACATAGCCGCCAGCACAGACGACGCGTTTAGGGCCAGCCACCTCATCGGGTAGCGTTAACTCGCTAATTTGACCGCGCACCGACTGTAGCGGCAGCTCAGCCGTTTGCACAAAACGGTTAGCCAAATGCGCGCTGGCAATCACCACCTGATCCGCTCCCAACGTACTGCCATCGGCCAAGTTAAGCTGCCAGCCGTTTTCTAGTTGGGTGAGGGAGCGAACGTTGCCTTGCTGCAAAGTAATGCCTGGGTGGCTAAGCAAGTGCTCACACAGAGCCTTAGGCCTTACCCACCCCGCCTGAGGATAATAAAGCCCGTGGGGTGCATTGAGAGTGATTGCTGCCGTTTCGGTTAACACCGGGTTCTCCATGCCCGTGACGACTTCAGGTGGCAGCGGGTGTTGCTCGATAAAACGCTGCTGGCGGCGCGCCTCTTTATCGCTGCTTGCCAACTGCACCACGCCGCAGGGCTGCCATAAGCTTTGGGGGGAATGTTGCTGCGTTAACCAGCGCTGGCTGTACAACAGCCCAGCGAGGTAAACCCGGCTTTGGTGATTGGTTTCGGCGGCCAGCTTTACATACAGCGCGCCCTGGCGATTACCTGAACCGCCCGCACCGGGTGCTTCGCGCTCCACCACTGTCACCTTAATGCCCCGCCGTGCCAGCGCTGCCGCTACGCTGCTTCCCGCCAACCCGGCGCCGACTATCACAACGTGCTTGGCCGGTGCCGCAGACGGTGGGATAAACCAGGGCGTGGCCTGCCTTCGCTGATCCGCTGGCGGGGTTTCGATATTGCCCGCTAGCATTTCCCGCTTGCGGCCATAGCCCGGCACTTTTTTCCAGTTAAAGCCCGCCGCTTTCAGGCCCCGCTTAACGATGCCTGCGCAGGTAAAAGTGGCGAAAGTCGCGCCGGGGCGTGAACGGGCGGCCATGGCGTTAAACAATTCAGGCTGCCACATATCGGGGTTTTTAGAGGGCGCAAAGCCGTCTAAAAACCAGGCGTCGACCTGACCATCCAACTGCTCCAGGCGCTCAGTGGTATCGCCAAAATGCAGATCAAGGGTGACGCGATCGGTTAAGTGCAGGCGGTGAATACCGCTAACCGCAGCGGGCCACTGGGCACAGAGCGCCTGTGCATAAGTCGCCAGCGAGGACCAGCTAGCTAATGCTTGTTCAAGGGCAGCTAGCTCAAGGGGAAACTTCTCTGTGGATAACAGGTGCAGTCGTGCAGAAGAAGGTGCATGTTGTTCAAAACAGGCCCAGGCGCAGAGCATATTGAGCCCGGTGCCAAAGCCGGTTTCGCCAATCACAAAGGGACGCGCGGCTTCCCAGGCAGCAAAGCGTTCGGGCAGGTGGTTGGCACCCAGAAAGACATGCTCGGTCTCTGCGCGCCCATCACCACGGGTGAAATAGATGTCATCAAACGCTGTTGCGTGGGGGGCTCCCTCGTTCCAGGTAAGGGTTGGCGTCGTTAATGCCGCAAGCGGTGGCAAAGCGTTTGAACGTTGGGTCACGCAAGTATCCGTATTGATGAATAGGTGGTTAAAAAATGATCAATTTGTTAGCGCTGGCGTTATCTCTGGCTTAGCGCAAAGCGTCCGCCGGGTTTGCACAGAGTTTTCCACAGGCTCTGTGAAAAAGCCGACGGACCCTCCATACTCGCCTATTGGCGTCAAGGCATAACTTTCTTGAACGGCTTAACAATTACCTTGGCATACACCCCTGCAATAATGTATGGGTCAGCGTCGGCCCATGCCTTGGCATCTTCCAGGCTGTCGAATTCCGCCACTACCAAGCTGCCGGAAAAGCCTGCATCTCCAGGATTTTCAGCGTCGATGGCAGGGTGGGGGCCAGCCAGTACCAGGCGACCTTCATCGCGCAGCGCTTCCAGGCGTGCCAAGTGGTCGGGCCGAGCCGCTAAGCGGCGCTCTAAGCTATTGGGTACATCTTCACTCATAATGGCATACAGCATTTGGGTATAACTCCTTGATAAGACGAGGATGCAAAGTGACCGTTAATTGACCGCACTGGCATAAGCGCGCACCATATCTTACCCATTGCGAAGGGTTCATTCACAGCTGAAAAGCGCATTCTGACAAACTGGCCACACGGCGTCATGCTTATGCCTCGACTTCCCACTACCTTTGATGCCGATCAGCGCTACCCAGTTGATTTGCACATGCACTCAACCGCTTCCGATGGCGCGTTAACGCCCACCGAGCTGGTAACCCTGTGTGCCGAACGCGGGCTGACGCACATGTCGCTCACCGATCACGATACCATGGACGGCATTGAAGAAGCGGGCCGCGCGGCGGAGCAAGCAGGGCTGTGTCTTATCCCCGGCTGTGAGTTATCCACACGCTGGCAGGGCGTCAATATCCATGTGGTGGCGTTGATGCCCGGTGGCTTGCAGGGGTCAATGGTGGAAGGCCTGATTCAGCAGCGTGAAGCTCGGATACAGCGTGCAGCAGTGATCGCCGAAAGGCTGGAAAAAGTCGGTTTATCCAACGCGCTGGAAAAAGCGCGCCTGCACGCCGGCAGTGACCGCCCGCTAGGCCGCCCGGACTTTGCCCGCGCGCTGGTAGCGGAAGGCGTGGTGCCCGACTGGGCCAGCGCCTTCAAGCGCTATCTGGGCAGCGGCAAAAAGGGCGATGTTAAAGCCCACTGGCCGGAAATCAGCGAAGCCGTGAGCTGGATTGTCGATTCCGGTGGTGTGGCCGTGATTGCCCATCCACTGCGCCACGGCTTAACCCGGCGCAAGCGAGGCCTGTTGATGGATACCTTCCAAGCGGCGGGCGGCCAGGCGGTTGAACTGGTCAGCGGCCAGCAGAACCCGGATAGCACCCGCGATCTGGCGCGTCAGCTAGTGGAGCGCGACCTTTACGCCTCTATGGGCAGCGATTTTCACTTCCCCGGCAGTCATGCGGCCCCCGGCAGCATGAGCCTGGTGCCGCGCACGGCGGCGCCCCCCATATGGCAGCATCCCCGGCTGCTGCACCTGCGCGATGCGTCACCCGGCCTGCTGGCGGTCGGTTAAATCACAGCCGGGTCATTGCAAAGCCCGGTCAGTTAAAAGCCAAGTCGGCTATGCTGTATAGGCAGTGCCTACGGACAGGAGTTACCAATGAGCCAATATTTTCAGATTCACCCGGAAAACCCTCAGAAACGCCTCATTGATCAGTCGATTGCGATCATTCGTAAAGGCGGTGTGGTTGCTTACCCCACTGATTCGGGCTATGCCCTTGGCTGCCATCTGGGTGAGAAGAAAGCCATTGAGAAGATAAAATGGCTACGTTCACTGGACGATAAACACAACTTCACCCTGGTGTGCTCCGATCTCTCGGAAATTGGCACCTACGCCAAGGTGGATAACGATGTATTTCGGTTGCTGAAAGCCCATACCCCAGGGCCTTACACTTATATTCTGGATGCCACTTCAGAAGTGCCGCGCCTGCTACTGCATCCCAAGCGTCGCTCCATTGGCGTGCGCGTACCGGATCACCGCATTACCCACGCGTTACTGGCCGCATTAGGCGAGCCGTTGATGAGCGTAACGTTGATTCCGGTGGGCGATGACCTGCCCATGAACGACCCGGAAGAGATCCGCGAGCGTTTTGGCGCCCACCTGGATGCCATTATCGACGGCGGCCTGCATCAGGGATTGGCCCGCTTCGATCTCCACCACATGAGCGGTACCACTGTGCTCGATAAACGTAATTCGACCCATAACCACCTCGTTTTGTTATTCAGGGGAGTTGTTCTATAAAAGGCAGATTACGTGGCGTGGTTGATCCGGGGCAGGTCATTAATTGACACGACAGGGTCATTTAAAGACACTTCCGAGTGGCGCTGCCATGCGAGCGCAGCCCGAAGACGTGACGGCAACCAGCGGAAACAATAACAACGATGCGCGAAGTCGACCTGAATCTGGCGTGTATACCCTCTAACTACAGCCGATTGATTGCCCGTGAGCTAGGCCTGTTGGCGCGGGATGTGTCGGATTTGCTGACAACGACGCAGTTGTCGGTCGATCAGTTTTTGCAGGAAGACACCCTGCTGACACCTCAACAACAACTGCAAATCCTGCAGAACAGTATGCAGTTGGCCAACGATGACGCCCTGGGATTACGCCTGGGGCAGCGCATGACTTCACCCACCCACGGTGCCATGGGGTTTCTGGTCAACAGTAGCCCGGACTTACTCACCGCGATCCGGGCCTTTCAGGCATTTCTTCCCACCCGAATGAATCTTGCCCGGCTGGAGTTGGTCACGAAGGGCGACTGGCTGGAGTTAACCTGCCAATTCGATATGGAGCTTTCCGAGGGGTTGCTGCGAGTTCTGAGCGAAATTTTTGCGGTTATTTTCTTTGACTGCGCTGAGTTTATTGTCGGCCGTCCCTTGGACGAGGTGGTCAGCTATTTTGCTTATCGGGCGCCTGCATACGGTGATCGTTATGCCGATCATATCCCCGGACGTATCGAGTTCGGTGCCCAATCGCTCTCGCTGAAAATACCCCTTGAGGTGTGTAAGGTCCCCAATGCCTCAGCCAATCATGAAAACTACACAATGGCGCTGCAACAGTGTGAGGCGATGCTTGCGCAGCTGCATTCGGATAAGAAAACCTGCAAGTATCAGGTTCAGAAAATGATGCTTTCGCATCCACCCGGTGTGCTGAGTGAAGACGAAGCCGCCGCAGCGCTTTTCATCTGCAAGCGCACGCTGGCAAGGCGATTAAAGGCGGAGGGAAGCAGTTTCAGACAGCTGCGAGACGACATCCTGTCGCAACAGGCGCTCGGATACCTGCGTGACAGCACAATGTCGATAGAGGCTATGGCCGAAGTGCTGAATTATCACGACAGTGCGAATTTCCGGCGGGCTTTCAAGCGGTGGTTTAACGTGACGCCCGACCAGTATCGGCGGCAGAGGATAGAGCAGGTGTGATGTCTCGTCAGACTGTGTGGGTGCTGGCTAAGCCAGGGAAATACGATAACGAAGCACACCGGCGTCCTCTTCCCTGATCCACTCAATTCGGTGGCCGGTTATCTCGCAAAGGGCCTGTAAATCACGGCGGCCGCTGGCGTCATCCGCCAGAAACTCCACCTGGGTGCCGCTCGGCAGGCCCTGGGTGCGTTTCTTGAATCGCAATACGGGGAGTGGGCACACCAGACCGACGGCGTCGATCTGGTATACCTCTGGTTGATCAGTCAAGGCGCACGCTCGTGGAGCTGCCTTGTTCGGCAGAGGACCAGTCGAACTGGTTCAGCACCACCGGAGCGCAAAAGGCAATGATCAGGGCCGCGACGAAAGCGGCTGCCATTACTTTCATGTTGAACCTCCTTTGCCTTGTTTCGCCTCAACCTCTTCCACCCAAAGGTCGTGATGCTGTCGGGCCCATTCAC
>CEGE01000717.1_pt1 | contig 11384 bp, 9 predicted proteins | sample 306311 | NCBI WGS metagenome assembly CEGE01 (sample SAMEA2755654, study PRJEB7226) | microbial mat metagenome | biome: microbial mat; feature: hypersaline; material: grass silage | place: USA | collected 2014-02-19 | depth 0 m | reverse complement strand
ATCTTCAATCACTGAATCAGAATCATAGAATTCCATGTGAAGTTGCTGAGCGAGATGACGACCAATTGTGCTTTTACCAGCCCCCATAGGGCCTACCAAAAAGATGTTTCGTTTTTCAGCCATTTTAAGCAATTTTACGCGCGGTTAAATAAGACAACACCGCCCGCAGGCTTAATGTAAAAAGCCCGAGGCGCCAATTCCTCACAGATATTTCGTGATCAGATTAAAAATTATCTCAGGACAGTGACCCCTTTGGCAACACCTAACCTACCCTGTGACGATTTTAGGGGTCACAAAGATCAGAAGTTCGCGTTTTGCATGGTCTTTTAACTGATGTCGAAACAAACCTCCAAGCAAGGGAATATCCCCAAGAAGAGGCACTTTGGTTTCTTTGTTGATCATCGTGTGCTGAAAAATGCCACCTAAGACCACAGTTTCGCCATTCCGCGCCAAGACTTGGGTATTGATCCGTTTGGTACTGATCGACATCGCCTCACCTTTTCCGGCCACGACCGACTTTTCCGGCATATCTTGGGTCAGCTTTAAATCCAGCACCAACGTATTATCCGGCGTGATCTGAGGCGTGACCGACAAACTCAACACCGCTTTCTTAAAAGAGACGGCCACCGCCCCACTGGAAGAAGCTTCTAAATAGGGCAACTCCGTCCCTTGTTCAATATAGGCGGCTTTTTTATTGGTAGTGATTAATCTTGGGCTCGAGACCACTTCGGCTTTTCGTTCGCTCTCGAGCGCAGAAAGCTCCAAATCGAGCAGTAAATCGTTGCCTAACTTAGCCACTTGAAAGGCCATGCTTGAGGCAGAAGGATTGACTGCAGCTAAATTAACATTGAGGAAATCACCAATACTGCTCCCCTCACCGGCGGCTTCATTTAGGCTGTCAGGGCCTTGCTGCGCCAAATCGCTATCCCACATGATATTCCCTTCGACCGACGATCCCACCGTGGTTGAGCCGTTGCGATTCAAAAGCCCCCAACGTACGCCAAGCTCGTCGACCGAGCCTTGCTCTACCGTGACAATACGCGCTTCGATTTCCACCTGCTTAACCGGCACATCGAGGTGCTGAACCAAGGTGCGGATACGATCAATGTTCTTGTCAATATCGCGAATGATGATCGAATTGGTCCGCTCATCCAGCGACACCGCCCCCCTTGGAGATAACAAGCTCACGCCTTGCGTTTGACCGCGAATTAACGCGGCTACCTCGCTGGCTTTGGCATAATTTACCGTGATAACCGCCGACGATAGCGGCAACAAGGTTTCTGCTTGCTGCGCCATTTCCAAATCCTGTTTTTCTTGCGCCATCAGCTCTCGACGAGGGGCAACAAGCATCACCTCGCCACGTTGACGCTTGTCCAGCCCTTTCACTCTTAAGATAACCTCTAACACGTCTTGCCAAGGCACACCGTCAATCCGCATGGTGATATTGCCCTGAACACTGTCTGAGGTGACTAAATTAAACTGATTTTGCTCAGCAATCAGTTGGAGCACAGCGCGAACTGGAATGTCTTGGAAGTTGATCGAAATCGGTGCATTCGGATCAAAGGATGCAGGTGTCGTCGGTTCGGTGGCTTGTATGGTTACCACTAATTGTTGTTTTTGTTGATGGTAATCAAAGGCGATCGCTTGCGCCGCTTGCAGATAAATTTTTGCGTGTCCAGAGGATTGTGACACATCGATCGCCGTAATTGCCGAATCCCTGTCTTGGGTATCGATCCGCTTCATTAATGACGGTTTAATCGTTACCTGCGGTAATCGGATATGGAGTTGATCGGCGCTGGGCTGACGAAAATCCGCCATGATCGCAGGGCTGTCGAAGCCCAAAATCAGTTGCGCCTCTCCCTGAGCAGAGCGGGTTAACTGCAACTGGCTCAAGGTTGTCATCTCCGCAGCCTGAGCGGACGCGCCCATAAAACACACCACGATCAGCGCCACGCGCACAAGCGACCACGGTATAAGGGTATATCGGGCGTTATACGCCGCGAAAATCATCATAACAGTTATCCTTTACGACAGGTTAGGTTCGATTGAAAGCGTCACGGTCCGTTGCTGCCAGCATCCTAAACCATCAGGTAGTGCCTGGTTTATCGCGACATGATCACGCGTCACCGCCATCACTCGGCCGTGGTGTTCACCAAGCCGGTCGCCACGTGCGACTTGCTTGACCATCCCATTCGGCAAAGCAATGAGTGCCTGTTTTTGCCCCCCTTTAGTGAGGCTTCCTTTCATTTCAAGTTGTGCTAAAGGTAAGGTTGAAAGCGGACTGTCACGCCAATGCAAGGCCGGTTGCCAGCAATCACCAGGAGACATCCGTTGTGGGTCCGATGAGACCGACAGAACAAATGGATCGCGCGCTTCTTTTGCAAAGGGGACAGGTTGATAAACACTAGGCGGCGGCATGCGTGTCGCGGTAACCGTCGCTTGTGCTTGCACCTGGCGCATAAACTGATGCATGTCATCATCCGTTTTTTGACAACCACTCAAGATCACGATCAACAAAAATACACTGGCTCTTAACATGACGCGTCCTAGTTTGTGGGTTGATTGAGCGCGGGGCGGCCGGTATAGCGATACGTCGTCGCAGACACCGAAAATTGCAATGGCGCCGCAGACGGCGGCTGTTCGGTCTCGCGCGCGAGGACAAAGTCCTGCAATGACACTAAGCGAGTCATCGCGGCAATATCGGCACTGAACGCGCCAATATCTCGATACTGGCCTTCAAGCACAATGTTGATTGGAATGGCGTCTAGCCAGCTTCCTTGCTTTCTCGGCTGCCATGCGAGCGTTTCAAACTGCAACTGGTGACGCATCCCCACCTCGTTCACACCAGCCAGCAGGCCCGCGAGCTCTTCTTCCTCAGGCAATTGCCGAATCAGTCTTGCGTAGCGTTGATTAAGCGTCTCTATTTGCGCCTGGACATCGGGTAACGCAGCCACCTCATGCGCTAACTGTCGATAACGTGCTTTCAGTTGAGACTCTTGCCGGTGAGCATCAAGCAAGGTCGCTTGATTTGGCTGTCCAGCGCCTAACCAGCCGACATACCCCATCACTGTCAGTAAAGCAGCCCATAAACTCAGCTTTACCGACCAAGGCGCAAACGGTAGCCGTCGCCACTCCCATGCCATCGAGTCCATCACTGTTCGTCCTCCTCGCGCTCCGGTAATTGGGGGGAAACATAGTGTGTCAGTGAAAAGCTCAGTCGAAACCGTTTATTGGGCCCGACGGTGTGATCACCCGTCACTACGGTATCGATATCGAGCGCCTCTACCGCTTGCTGCGCTTCCAACGCGGCCAGCAAACGCGCGAGCTCTGCGTTTGAATTCACCCACCCTTCTAAACGGATATGGCCTTTTTGTTGTGCCAACCGGGTTAAATAGGCATCAGCAGGCATCACCGTCGGTATAAAGTTGAGTACCTCAGTGACATTATTACGCTGTCTTTGCAGTTGATTGACCAACCCGAGCCGTGATTGCAAAGCGCGACGTTTAGTGTCTTGTTGCTCAAAGCGCACTAAGGTTTGTTTAAACTGCGTGATGCCTTGTTCAAGTTGTTGATTACGGTGTTGCTGCCCCGCTATCTGATAATGCTGCCACTGGATGAATCCCATTCCGATGATCAGTGCGCTCCCCGCAACCGCAAGGGTTTGCAGGATAAAATGGCGTGCCTGTCGACGTTGCACTTGCGCGCGCCAGGGGAGTAAGTTAATCCTCATGAACCGCTCGCTCCTCGGAGCGCAAGCCCTAGCGCCGAGCAAGCATGAGGGCTTAGAGAGGGCGCGCCAAAGGGTTCGCCAGGTTGAATAAACACACGTTGGGCAGATGAGGGGCAGAGAATGTCGCTGGGCCAGTGACCGCTTAGCCATAGGGTTGAGATAGGCGCCGCGTGTTCGCTCTCCCCGCGTTGATAGGCATGATCCAAATGTTGTTGTAGAACGCGAGAGGACGCCGTTGCCTCGCCTTCTGAGCCAGCTCCTCTTAACGGCATTGCGACGGTCAAAGATTGTTGGTACAGCCCGCCATCGGATAACGCGCGCATCGCCGTCAACTTGCCGGCATCAAGATGTAGCCATAGCGGTGAAGTCTGTGGTTGGTAGTGACCTATCAACGCATCATAAACTGCTTGCAGCCCATGCTGCTGCGTATCGACAACACTTACCTTTAATCCCACGTCTTTCAACGCCGAAAGTATTGGCGTGAGTGTCTGTTGGCGACAGGCCACTACCTGGTACTGCGCCTGTCCTGGCTGATGGTTCAACGCATGCTGTTTGGTGAAATCGAAGAAAAGACCACTAATTTCCATATTGAGCGCCATGCCCAATGCTTGTCCGACCACGGCTTCCTGCTCGAGAGGATCATCCACATCGGCTGCTATCAGGGTCTTACTGATCACGGTGTCATCCTCAACGCCTACCACCACACCCGGTGACAAACGTTGATACCAGGACACTCGGCTCAATAGTGTGTCTTTTAGCGTTTTCATCATGGTTGTCAGGGTGTCTTCATCACCAGCGGTCAAGATATGATGCCCGGAAACCTTGAGGGATGAAGACGACGGGCATAGCGCAATCGCGTGGCTTTCCGTTTGGCCCAAAGCGATACCTAAAACTGCCGAACTTGGAATCATTTCGTGTTAGGCTCCAACGTCAGAGTAAGGTCAGTATTTACAAAACTGTCCTCATCACGGGTTATTTTTTATGCTGGTGCCTTTATACTACTCACGTATGATTATTAAACGGCTAAACGGCAACGAAACGGGAAATCTCAGGTGAAGTTCATAAAGCGTTTGCTTATCTTTGCACTGGTTTGCACAGTGCTTGGAGTCACAACAATCTTTGGGTTTTACCTTTATGTGAAACCCGACCTCCCCGATGTGGCGACATTGCAAGATGTTAAGCTACAAACTCCGATGCAGGTCTATAGCGCGGATGGTGAGTTAATCTCGCAATTCGGTGAAAAACGGCGTATTCCAGTCAAACTCGAGGATATACCTCAACCTATGATTGATGCATTAATTGCCACCGAAGATAGCCGCTTTTATCAACACCCAGGCATTGATCCTATTGGCATTGTTCGTGCCGCGGCGGTTGTCGCCATGTCTGGCAGTGCCAAGCAAGGTGCCAGCACCATCACCCAACAGCTAGCACGAAACTTCTTCCTGACCAACGAAAAGCGAATTATGCGCAAGATAAAAGAAATTTTTATCGCGGTGCATATCGAACAATTGCTCAGTAAAGAAGAGATCCTTGAGCTCTATTTCAACAAAGTCTTCTTGGGGTATCGCTCTTATGGCGTAGGGGCAGCCGCGCACGTGTATTTTGGCAAAACCTTAGATCAACTGACCTTAAGCGAAATGGCCGTGATCGTAGGGTTACCCAAAGCGCCCTCCACCATGAACCCACTTTACTCGCTTTCACGCTCAACCGAGCGACGGAACGTAGTGCTCGGCCGGATGTTGAATGAGGGCTACATTTCTAATGCGGAATACCAGCAAGCGAAAAACGAGCCTATTGTCGCCAGCTACCATGGCGCCGAAATAGAACTCTCAGCACCCTATGTTGCTGAAATGGCTAGGGCTTGGGCGATTGAGCAGTTTGGCGAAGACGCCTATACCTCAGGGGTACGTATTTTCACCAGTGTGGATGCGGATATGCAGCGCGCGGCCAATAACGCCGCCATAGAGAATATCCTCGCCTATGACAGACGCCATGGTTTTCGTGGCCCAGTAGCCACGCTTTGGCAAGCACCTAGCGAACGCTGGCAACATCAACGTATTGTTGATCACCTTGCCAAGCAACCCAGTTACGGCCCCTTGGAGCCTGCGGTCGTGATCGATGTCCAAGCGCAATCGGCACAGGTTGTCGGCCCTAATGGTCGTGATATCGAGCTGCCTTGGAAAGGACTCGACTGGGCGCGCCCATACATTACTGATAGCCGTCAAGGGCCGGCCCCTAAACGCGCTGATGCGTTCCTCGCCAGTGGCCAACAAGTGTTTATTCGTCGCGTCAATGACAGCTGGCATTTGGCACAAGTGCCCAACGCCAATACCGCTTTAGTATCCATGTCCCCCACCACGGGGGCGATCAAAGCCTTAGTGGGTGGATTTAACTTTGTGCATAGCAAATTTAATCGTGCCACCCAGTCGGTTCGCCAAGTGGGTTCGAGTATTAAGCCCTTTATTTACTCGGCGGCAGTCAATGAGGGAATGACGCTAGCCAGCCTTATCAATGACGCGCCCATCAACCGCTGGGATCGCAGTCAAGGCGTGGCATGGCGTCCGAAAAACTCGCCGCCACGTTATGAAGGGCCACTACGTGCTCGCCTTGGACTGGCACAATCGAAAAACGTGATGGCTGTGCGTGTCCTCCGTCGTGTTGGCTTGGACGATACCTTAGATTATCTGACTCGCTTTGGCTTTAAACGTGATGATCTCCCTCGCGCCGAAGCCATTGCACTCGGCGCAGGTAGCTTAACGCCGGTTGAAATGGCACAAGGGTTTAGCGTATTTGCCAATGGTGGCTACTTTATGGGGCCTTTCATCATCGATCGGGTAGAAACGCCCTTCGGTGAGGAAATTTATCGTGCCAACCCACCGGTTATATGCGACCACTGTGAGCGCAAACCGGAAAAAGCTGACCCGTTTAATGAGCAAAACTTATTGACGGACAATGGCAGTGACCAACCAACACCGCGCAATGCCAAGCAAGTGATTGATGAACAAAATGCGTTCTTGGTGCGCGAAATGATGCAAAGCAACATTTGGGGCGGCGGCGATTGGCGTTATGGCACCGGTTGGAACGGCACGGGCTGGCGCGCTCAAGCGCTCAAACGTCGCGATATCGGCGGTAAAACCGGGACCACCAATGACTCCAAAGACACTTGGTACACTGGTTATGGTCCAGGTATCGTCACCACGGTTTGGGTTGGCTTTGATGATCATTCGCGTGAACTCGGTCGCACCACTCGTAATGCTAATTTAGGCGACGAGCGCCAACCGATTTATGGAGCGGAATCTGGCGCGAAAACCGCAGAACCTGCTTGGATTGACTTTATGCAGCATGCTCTTGCGGATGTGCCAGAGCAAAATAAAGTGGTGCCGTCCGGCATAGTCAAAGTACGGATCGATCGCGAGACCGGACTGCTGACAAGAAAAACCGATCATACCTCGATGTTTGAGTACTTTATCAAAGGCACCGAGCCGACAGAATATGTATCGGATCAGTCTGATGGCAACATTTACGAGTCCAGCACGGAATCCTTGTTTTAACTCGATAAACGCTTAAACCACAACGCCCACATCCGTGGGCGTTGTCACCTCAATGCCAGTATCTTGTGTTAGCGGTGATTTAAGCCGCTCATTATCGCGGTCATCTGGCCACCAATGGCGTCCGCAAGCTGTTCATATCGTCCTCGTAACGGCGAGCCAGGGCGATAATCGAGCGTGATTTGTCGCGACGGTGTCGGTGACGTAATGGGGATATACACCACACCATCGCGTTTATCGGCAGGCACGGACAGCTGAGGCAATAAGGTAATCCCACTTCCTGCGGCCACCATGTTGCGTAACGTTTCTAGGCTGGTCGCGCGGAAACGTTGATCCTCTTGCGCACCGACTTTAAAACAAAAGCCCATGGCTTGATCGCGCAAACAGTGGCCATCGCCCAGCATCAACAAGGTTTCCCCGTCTAACACATCAAGCGCAACTTCAGCACATTCCGCCAACCGGTGCTTTTCGTTGACCGCAAGCAACATCGGTTCATCATAGAGTGGCAGCTCTTTAAGGTGCTGTGTTTCTTCGACAGAGGCCAAGATAACGCAATCGAGCTTGCCTTCTTCCAATTGCTGAACCAGTTGCTGGGTTTGTCCCTCATGAATAAACAGCTCTAAATCTGGGAAACAATCTCGCAGCATCGGAATGATTTTGGGTAATAGATACGGCCCCACGGTGGGAATAAAGCCAATATGTAGGGGGCCGGTCATACTTTCACCTTGCTCACTGGCCAATTCGGTTAAAATTGTGACTTCCCGCAATACGTTACGTGCTTGCTGTACTAACCTCATACCGGCATCGGTGAACAAAACCCGACGACTGGTACGCTCAAGTAAGCTGACGCCGAGTTCATCCTCCAGTTTACGAATTTGGCCACTCAAGGTCGGCTGGCTGACAAAGCAAGCCTCAGCGGCTTTGCGAAAATGTCGGTGTTCAGCCAACGCAACCAAATACTCCAAGTCACGAATGTTCATCGTTGTCTCTTCTATAGGGGATAACTATCAAAACCATAGCATCAAGCGATTAGAGCTATCAATCTTATTTAGCAATACTAGACCCATCAAAACACAGCGAGTCACTTCTCGCTTAACAACTTTAATTGAAAACAAAAGGAACGATTCATGACAGCAACCAAAGAAGGCCAGCCAGTACCACAAGTAACCTTCCGCACTCGCGAAGGCGATCAGTGGAAAGACGTCACCAGCGATGACATCTTTGCCAACAAAACCGTCATTGTGTTCAGTCTGCCAGGCGCATTCACCCCGACGTGTTCTTCTTCGCATCTGCCACGCTATAACGAGCTGTACCCTGTCTTTCAACAACACGGCGTTGATGACATCGTTTGTGTCTCGGTCAATGACACCTTTGTAATGAACGCATGGAAAGCCGACCAAGATGCTGACAACATCCATGTGCTACCTGATGGTAACGGTGAATTCACCGATGGCATGGACATGCTGGTTGACAAAAATGATCTTGGCTTTGGCAAACGCTCATGGCGCTACAGCATGCTGGTGAAAAACGGCGTGGTCGAAAAAATGTTTGTAGAGCCAAACGAACCAGGTGACCCGTTCAAGGTCTCTGATGCCGACACCATGCTGGGCTATATTGCTCCTGAGCATAAACTGCAAGATTCGATCACCGTGTTTAGCAAGCCAGGCTGCCCATTCTGTGCCAAAGCAAAACAAGCACTGATCGATGAAGGACTTCAGTTCGAAGAGATTATCCTCGGTAAAGATGCCACCACGGTCTCTTTGCGCGCAGTCACCGGCCGTGCCACGGTGCCACAAGTATTTATCGGTGGCCGTCACATCGGTGGCAGCGAAGAGCTCGACACTTACCTAAACCAGTAATCCGCTGTTTGGGCGGCAGCCTTGCCGCCCGTTATTTTCCCAGGAGAAAGCAATGAAAACATTAACGGTTGATGTGGCTGTGATTGGTGGCGGGACCGCCGGACTCGGTGCCTATCGCGCGGCAAAAGCACAGACAGATAGCGTGGTGATGATTGAAGGCGGCCCGTATGGCACCACCTGTGCACGTGTTGGCTGCATGCCATCCAAACTGTTAATTGCGGCCGCCGAAGCGGCGCACCATATCGACAAAGCACCCGGTTTTGGTGTCTACCCAGGCGGAAGTACCGAGATAAATGGTCGTGAGGTAATGGATCGGGTTAAACGCGAGCGTGATCGCTTTGTCGGCTTTGTATTGGAAAGTGTCGACGATATCCCCGCTCAAGACAAAATCGATGGCTATGCACGTTTTGTCGATGATCATACCTTGATGGTTGACGATCACACCACTATCCATGCTGACCGCATTGTGATTGCGACCGGCTCACGTCCGAGCTGGCCAGAGGCCTGGAATCACCTCGGTGATCGTTTGGTGGTCAACGATGATATTTTCGAATGGGATGACTTACCTGAATCGGTTGCCGTGTTTGGTCCGGGCGTGATTGGCCTTGAACTGGGTCAAGCGTTACACCGCCTCGGTGTCGAGATGACTATGTTTGGCGTCGGCGGCCAAGTGGGTCCACTCACCGACCCAGACATCATGGCATATGCGGATAAAACCTTCAGCGAGGAGTTTTATCTCGATGCCGATGCCAAGGTTGAAGAGATGATCCGTGAAGGTGATAAGGTCCAAATCCGTTACCGCGACAAAAACGGCGAAAGCCAGTTGCGCTGGGTTGATTACGTGGTCGCCGCCACCGGTCGTCGCCCCAATGTCGACAAACTTAACCTTGACGCGACGAGCATCAAAGTGGACGCACGCGGTGTCCCAGTGGCCGATAGCTACACCCTGCAAACCACCGCAGCGCATATTTTTATTGCCGGTGATGCTAACAACCAAATTCCACTGCTGCACGAAGCGGCTGACCAAGCCAGAATTGCCGGTGACAACGCGGGGCGCGGCAAAGATATCCGTGCGGGACTACGCCGTAGCAAGCTATCCGCGGTCTTCTCCGATCCACAAATTGCGATGGTGGGCGAAAGCTATAAAGCAATTACCGATCGTCTCGGCCCATGTGGCTGTTTTGAAATCGGTGTGGTTTCCTTTGAGGGACAAGGTCGCTCACGGGTCATGCTACGCAATAAAGGCTTATTGCATGTTTATGCCGAGCAAGGCACAGGGCGTTTCTTGGGCGCAGAAATGATTGGGCCGAACGCCGAGCACTTAGCGCACTTACTCGCCTGGGCTCACCAAAACCAAATGACCATTTCGCAAATGTTGGATATGCCCTTTTATCACCCAGTGATTGAAGAAGGGGTACGTACCGCACTGCGTGATGTCAACGCCAAACTCAAACTCGGCCCAGAGATGATCAAACACTGCATGGATTGCGGCCCAGGCTGCTAATTCACTGTCCTTTTCGCCGAACTCTCGGCGCTTTACAGGCAATGCCTGTTGCTTCCCCAAGCACTTGCTTACCTTTTGCCCTCCTTCGCGGAGGGCTTTTTTGTATCCAACGACTCACTGCGCCACAATGGCGTACCGCCCTCACTGACCAAGAGAGCCCATATGGCTTGTAAATATTGTCAATCTGGCATTTGGAAGCAGAAGTTAGGACGCTGCACGCGTTGTATGACCCAACTTGCTGTCATTTCTGCCATACTTTGGCCGTTTTGGTGGTGGGCCTATGCCGACACGCCACGGCAAGTTGAATCGATCGCATTACTGTTCGCCGCTGGCAGTGCCAGCGCACTGCTGCTGCTTCATTTGCTGATTTATCCGTTTCGGCGCAACAGAAAGCGGCCCTAAAGCCGCCCCACACTTTTTTTTACTCAACCGCTGCATGTGAGAAGGTCGAGATCGTCGCCGGCCCCGCAATGTTATAGGTCAGAGCCACTTCGTCACAGGCATGAAAGCGCGGACAGATTTCACAATCTTTCATCACTTTCTCTGGCAATTGCGATTTCGACACTGGGGTAAAGCCTAATTGGGTGAAAAACTCGGGCACCCGGGTGAGGACAAAGACTTGCTCGATCGCCATTTGCTTGGCTTTTTTAATCAAGTGCATCATCAACGCCGTACCGTGACCTTGGCGCTGCCAGCCAGCTTCAACCCCTAAGGAGCGAATTTCTGCCAGCCCTGAGTCGTAA
>CEGE01004245.1_pt1 | contig 11417 bp, 10 predicted proteins | sample 306311 | NCBI WGS metagenome assembly CEGE01 (sample SAMEA2755654, study PRJEB7226) | microbial mat metagenome | biome: microbial mat; feature: hypersaline; material: grass silage | place: USA | collected 2014-02-19 | depth 0 m | reverse complement strand
GTATAAAGGCTGTCTTTGTCAGCAAGCTCTGCATTTTCAAACTCGGTTTTGGTCATATCTTCCGGGTAGAAGTTAGCGCTTTCAGGTTTATCGTCAAAGCCGGTTAAAAAGGGTTGGTTGTTGTTAAGGCGATCCCACGGGCCGTAGTTAATTACCGTGAATTCCTTAGCCTGTTCTTCAACTTTAGCCAGCAGCTCGTCTTTGTTACCCGGGAAGGCTTGTTGCCAGAACAGGTTATCCATTATTTTCGATGCATCAATAAGCAAGCTGACCATCTTCTTCTGGTCGCTGGACAAGTGTGATAAGTCGCTGGTCAATGAATAAGGGGTGTAAATGTCGAGTCTTTGCTCTTTTCCTTCAACCAATTGGTAGCTTTTCGTAGCCGCGGTTTCGGCACTCTCTGTCGTTGTTTGTTGACCGCAGGCGGCTATAGCAAGCGCCAGCGGCGCAATAAAAAATGCAGATTTTTTCATAATGATACTTTTGTAAAATTGAGTTGTTGGAAAGTTCTGTTAATCTACTTCTATGCCTGACTAGAAGCAATAGAATAACTATAAAAAAGGATCCCTCAATGGCATCGCAGAATGCGCTTTATTTACTCATTGATGAACGTTTGCAGCGTGACGAACTCACCCTGCCGGGGCTACCGAAAACGGCGGAGCAAGTGCGTAACGCCACGCTCGATCCTGACTGTAATCTGCATGACCTGGCGCATATCATTCAGCAAGACGCGGTATTGTCAGCCCGGTTAATACGACTGGCAAACAGTGCCTATCTGGGGGGCCGAAACAAGGCAGAAAGCCTGATGCAGGCGTTAACACGTATTGGCATGCGTCGAATTCGCACGCTGGCTTTTGCAATGGCAATGGAGCAGGTGTTTAAACCCGACAACGACATTGTGAAGATGTTCTCAGAGCAATACATTAAGGAAAGTCGGCAAATTGCGGCAGCGTCGGTGGTTATTACGAAAGACCTCCAACGCCGCGGAATAGGGCACCGGCTGCATCAGGACGTCTCTCTGCTGGCAGGCATGGTATCCAGAATAGGGGTAACACCTATTTTAAGAATGGCCAGTGAATTCGAGGACAGCTTTGCAAACCCAACGTTTATTAACGAATGTATTTCACAGCTAAGTTCGCCGCTAGGCACCAATATTTTGAAATACTGGCAGTTCACACCAAACTTGGTGCAGGTGCCACTGCATTATAATAAAGGGCGTACCAACCTGGACGACGCCATTACCGTTAATTATTGCGATATTGTTCATTTGGCCAGCCTACTAACAGGAAATAACTCAGGTAAAAAACAAAATGTGACCTTGGTGGAGTATGAATTAAGAGGGGTGATTGAAAGCGAAGACTTCTGGCAGCAAGACTCGACTCAAGAGTCTTACCACCAGGTGCTGGACTTATTTGGCTAACTCGCGTTATTCAAAAGCCTTTTTCAAATCATCAAACAGCTGTCCGGCTTCGCCGCTAATTAGGGCAAAGTCGGCATCCACTTTTTCTTCCGGGGTTGGGTCTACCAAATCATCTTTTGCGTCCAGCAGTACGTCGGTTGGCTTAACACGTTTTAGTGCCATATCGGCTTCAATAATAAACTCTAAGTTTTCCTGCCACACCAAGCCTAACCGAGTCACTTGTTTACCAGCGGTCAAATGGGCCTGAATGTCATCACGAGTCAGGTCTTCTTGCTTACAGCGAATGATGCCACCGTCGGCCTGAGGTGAACGCAGCTCTGCTTCGTCGCCCAGTTCAAAGGGGGCAGGAATGTCTTGTTTTTGTAGCCAGTCGGTCAAGTACACTTCAACTGCCTCAGACGGGCTGAAAGGTCTGACAGGTAAAGACCCCACTGAGCCACGCAATAAACCGAGAAAGTCTTCCGCTTTATTCGCCGCCGACTCGTCAACCGCAATAAATTGACGGTCTAAATCAATGTAGCCCCAGCTTAAGCGAAAACGGCTAAACGCCTGTGGCAATAACTGATGAATTAAGTCTTCTTTTAAGTTTTGTTTTTCTTTGCGCGGCACAGAGCGGCCTTCGGCTTCACTAATCTGACGGACTTTTTCATCGAGTTGAGCGTTAACAACCGTGCTAGGAAGCACTTTTTCTTCTCGTTTAGCGCAGAGTAACCAGCAGTTACCGACGCTATGGGTTAACGTCTCGTTGTCTGGGCCAAAGGGAGAGAACCAGCCAAAACTGCTTTGCTCAGTGCGAGAGCATGGGTGAAAGCTGTGCTCCGCAAGCTGCTCTTCAAAGTTTTCGGGTAACGAGAAATTTTCACTGAAATGATAAAAGCGAAGGTTTTTAAACCACATAAATAAGGGTTCCTGTCCGGCATTAGAAACCCTGAATTGTATCGACTAACGGCGTCTGTGTCAGTTTAAAACCTGTACAGGAAATGAAAAGGTGTAAGTCAGCCCTTCACCCGGTTGACTGGTGGCGTCAATATCGCCCTGCAGGGTTTGGGTAACCAGGTTGCGTACAATATGAGTTCCCAAACCACTACCACCGTCATTGAGCTTAGTGGTGAAAAATGGGTTAAAGAGCTTGGTTAAAGCGTCTTCTGAAAGACCATTGCCGTCGTCTTTATAAACAACATGAAGCTCGCTGTCGCGCAGCTCAATATCAATGATCATGGTACCTTGCTCAATGCCGTCGAAGGCATGACGTAATGAGTTTAAAATTAAATTGGTAAATATTTGCGACAGCGCACCCGCCGGGCAACGAATAAATAAATCGTCGGCACAGTTCAATTCTATTTTATGCTTGGTTTTCTTTAAGTGCGGTTGCAGCGACTGAATCAGCTCTTCTATGTAGCGTTTCACATTTATATCGCGAATGGCGTCAGACGCCTGGTCGACCGCTACCTGCTTAAAGCTACTGATAAGATCAGAGGCTCGATGCAGGTTGTTATCCAGTAAGCTGAGGCTTTCTCTGCCTTCTTCTATAAACTTTTGTAGTTGTTGCTGTGTCAGTTCTTTACTGGTCAAAGCCGAATCCAGCGAATCCAGTTTTTCTCGCAGGTAAGAAGCTGCTGTGACACTAATACCAATAGGTGTATTCACATCGTGCGTAATACCCGCGACAAGGCCACCAAGCGAGGCCATTTTTTCCGACTCAATGAGTTGTTGCTGGGTTTCGCGTAAGTGGTTCAACGACGACTCAAGCCGCTGGTTAGACTGACGCAGCGTGTTTTCCATAGTACGACGCTGGCTAATCTCTTTTTCGAGTTTTTCCTGTCGCATTTCCAGCTCGTTTTTACGCTGTTCAAGATCCAGCATAACCTGACTTAAACGAGACGTTTTACGCGCCACTTCCTGCTCTAAAATCGCATTCTGTTCGTCCAGCTGTCGGTTTGCCGCTTTCAGCTTATTCTGTGTGCGTTCCAGGTCAGCCTGATATTCTTCGATGTTATCGAGTAGCTGATTATACGCCTGCTCAATAAGTACCAACTCGTTATTGTGCTGATCTTTTAAGCGAATGCGGGAGCGCTCGAGGTTATCCAGGCGGAAGCTCTTAATTTGCTGAGTTAAGTCATTGAGCGGGCGGCTCAACATGCGGCTGAATGCGACCGTAAACAGAATAATTAAAAAGGTACTCTTTATAAGCGCGTTACCAATAATAAAGCCCAAACTGACTTTAATTCGGTCTATGGCTATGTCTCGCGTTGAAAACAGGCTAACGTCGCCGACCTTGGTGGAATGCCCGGAAAACTCGAAAATGAGCGAGTTGTGGTAGCCAAAAATACCGTTACGCTCAGGAAGCAGAATTCCTTCACTGGCTTCTTCGGGCAAGTCAGATATTTCTGAGGTTTCACCCAACTGAACCAAAATATTACCGGCGTCGTCGCGAATCAATACTCCGGCAATAGCCGGAATGCCAATAAGGCCGTCGGCGATACTGTCAATTTGGTCACTATTAAATTCCCAAAGTGAGCGTGTTAACGAACCATTAAAGGTGCGCTGCTGGTTTTGCAGCTCGGCAATCAGTATGCGCTTGGTATCAAAGTATTCCGCACCAATTTGTACTGCAGTGACAATAAGCGTCAGCACAAAGTAAACGGACAGAACCCGTGTCAGCAGCGATGATGAAATACTTTTGATGGCCATATAAAAGGGGTGTGTATAAATGTTTTGTGAATATGACCTTAAACTAAATCATTGCTACCCATAACGCAATAAAGCAAAGCGCCCAGCCCTAAGCAATTGACACAAAACTGACACACTTTGGTCATTAAGCTGTCACTAAAACTCACTAAAGTTGCCACAAATTAATTCACAAGGGTTATAACTTATGAAGTTCATTACCTCCGCTGGCGCTTTCGTTTTAAGCTCTGCGCTGTTTTTACCAGCGCTGACGACCACGGCGTACGCAGCTCCAATACAAGAGCAGGACAAACTTGAGCCTGTTGTTGAAGAAGCCTCTTCAATTAACCAGTCTGCGCGTCAGTCACAACTGACCATTGACCAAATTTCAGACAACATGCAAGAGCGTTTGCAACAGTATAAACGCATCATGAAGGAAATTGATGGTTTAAAAGTGTATACCGCACAGCTTGAGCAGCAAATTGGTAACCAACAACAGGAAAAGCAAGACATCAATGACTCAATAGACAAGGTCAGTTATGTCGAGCGTCAAATTACTCCGCTGATGTTACGTATGATTGACTCTCTCGAGTCTTTTGTTGAACTGGACGTTCCGTTCCTTGAAACCGAGCGTAACGAGCGTTTAGCGCAATTAAACGACCTGATGGAGCGCGCCAACGTCGACGTTTCTGAAAAGTTCCGCCGTGTTATGGAAGCTTATCAAATAGAAGCAGACTACGGCCGCAACATTGAAGCCTACACGGCAGAACATGAGATTAACGGCCAACAGCAAGACGTCACTTTCCTGCGCATTGGTCGGGTAGCACTTATTTATAAAACCCGCGACGGTCAGCACCTGGGTATTTGGAACCAGCAGGAGCGCAACTGGCAAGAGCTCGATAGTAAGCACTTACCTGCCGTTGAAGAAGCTATCCGCATAGCCCGAAAACAGTTAGCACCGGACATGCTGATGATTCCCGTTTTTGCTAACAAAGCCGCCACAAACAGCGCCGCTGGCCAATAAGGAGTCGCACCAATGAAATTAACACAACGAATTGTTCAGTGGTTCTCAGTTATTGCGCTGGCAGCAACCTCGAGTGCTGCACTCGCCGCGCCGCTGCCGCAAGACCCAATTAACTTAGACCAGCTGTTACAGCAGTTGGAGCAGGGTAAGTTCTCGCAGTCAGAGAGCAATAAGCAACGCGAGCAGCGCTTCCGCGAAAAAGAGCAAGAGCAAAAAGCCATGCTCGAAGACGCAATTGCTCAAAGAAACCAATTGGAGCAACGCGCCGAGCAACTGGAAACTAACTTTGAACAGAACGAAGTCGATTTAGGCAACTTAAGCGACACTCTGACTCAGCGCATGGGCTCACTGAAAGAGCTGTTTGGTGTGCTGCAGCAGGTGGCTAATGACGCTTCAGGCAAGTTCGACAACTCGGTTATTTCAGCGCAGTACCCAGGCCGTTCAGATGCGCTTGAGGAGCTAGCAGAAAACATGAGCTCGTCGTCTAAACTGGCGTCTATTGAAGACATTGAAAGTGTCTGGTTTGCCCTGCAAAAGGAAATGACCGAGTCGGGTAAAGTCGCTGAATTCACGACTGAGGTGACAGCAGCCAACGGCGACAAAGCTGAACAAGAAGTCGTTCGTGTTGGTGCTTTTAACCTGGTTTCAAATGGCAAGTATTTAGAGCGCATGAGCTCAACCGGATCTGTTGCTGAGCTGGTACGCCAACCCTCAGGTCGCTATCTGGACACTGCTGAAAATATCCAGCAAACCGACAGTGGCATTGTCACATTCGGCGTTGACCCAACAGGCGGCTCAATTCTTGGTTTATTAGTTCAGGCACCAAGCTTAGGTGAGCGCATCGATCAGGGCGGTACCGTGGGTTACATCATTCTTGCTTTGGGTGCTATTGGCTTGCTGTTCGCGTTAGAGCGCTTTGTATCACTGATGCTACTGGGCAACAAAGTGAAGCGTCAGCTTAAGAAAGACAAGCCAAGTCAGGACAACCCGCTGGGTCGAGTCATGCTTATTAAGGACAAGTACCCGCAAGCCGACACCGAAACGCTGGAGTTGAAGCTCAGTGAAGGTATCTTGCGCGAAGTTCCTAAAATTACGCGCAACCTGACGTTCATAAAAATCATTTCTGTGGTCGCACCGCTGATGGGTCTGTTGGGTACCGTGACCGGTATGATCAACACCTTCCAGGCGATAACGTTGTTTGGCACAGGTGACCCGAAACTGATGGCAGGTGGTATTTCACAAGCCCTGGTCACAACCGTACTTGGCTTGGTGGTCGCAATACCCATGACCTTACTGTTTGCCACTTTGCACACTCGCAGTAAAAACCTGATTCACATATTGCAGGAGCAGGCGTCCGGCATTATTGCGGAGCGCTCAGAGCGAGGAGAGTAACCGTGTTATTTCTCATTGAGTTTAGTAATGCGATTAGAGATTTCATCGAGGCCGGCGGACAAGTTCTGCTGGTCATCGGAATCCTCATTTTTACTATGTGGTTAATGATTCTCGAACGCATTTTTTACTACCTGAAAGGGCATCGTGCGCGTGTTAAAGACACGCTAAAACGCTGGCAGCAACGTGAAGACAAGTCGTCCTGGAACGCAGAGCAAATTCGTCAGGCAATGATTTCACGAGTCAGTCTGGCACTGGGCGGCAATTTGCCGGTCATTAAAGCTCTGGTTGCCTTGTGTCCTTTATTAGGGCTCATGGGCACCGTGACCGGCATGATTGAAGTGTTCGACGTTATGGCGGTAACAGGTACCGGTAGCGCCCGCTCTATGGCATCGGGCGTATCAAAAGCCACTATTCCGACAATGGCGGGCATGGTTGGCGCACTGTCCGGCGTATTCGCCGCCACCTGGTTACAGCGCACCACCCGTCGCGAGCGCATGAAGCTGGAAGACAAAATACTTTTAGAGCGTCACTAAGGTGAGGCTGAGGAAACAACTATGAAACAGCATTTTGCCAACTTAATTGAAGAAGAAGAGAGCAACATCGACATGACGCCCATGCTGGATGTGGTGTTCATCATGCTGATTTTCTTCATTGTTACCGCGTCTTTTGTCAAAGAAGCGGGTATCGACGTCAACCGCCCTGACGCGGCAACAGCAGTGCAAAAGAACCGTGCCAACATACTGGTTGCTATTAGTGACAACAACGAAATTTGGATAAACAAACGTCAGGTTGATGTGCGTGCAGTGCAGGCCAATATCGAGCGCTTATACGCAGAGAACCCGCAAGGTTCTGTGGTGATTCAGGCTGACGAAGAGTCCAACACACGTGTCCTCATTAAAGTAATGGACGCAGCGCGAGCCGCTGGTGTGTATGACGTATCTGTTGCAACTGACGAAGAGTAACCCGCAATGAGACTTTTGGCAGCATTATTGGTCGCCGCGTTTGTCACTATTGGACTGTTTTACTTGATGCAGTCGCTAATAAGCGGTGGCGAAGGGGCAATGAGCGAGCCGCCGCGAGGTAGTGTGCTGGACTTTGTGCGCACACCAGAGCCTGAAGAAATACAGGAGAAAGAGCGCAAGCCAGAGCGCCCACCAGAGCCTGAACAGCCGCCCGAAGACTTGCCGCAACCGCAAATGGACAACGACATTGCCGACGCTGATAGCGGCTCGGGTTATGACTTCTCAGCCAGTATGGATGCCGGCGCTGACATTGGTAATGGCATGTCATTGCAAGCCAGCGACGGCGAATACCTGCCTATTGTGAAAGTGCAGGCGGCGTACCCCCGACGCGCATTACAGCGTGGTATAGAAGGCTATGTGGTGGTGGAATTTACTGTGACCAAACAAGGTTCAGTGCGCGATCCTGTCGTTGTTGAGGCCGAGCCGGAAGGCATTTTTGATCAGGCCGCCATGGATGCGGTGCTGAAATTCAAATACAAACCACGGGTCATTGATGGTGAAGCGGTTGAAGTTGACGGAGTCAGAAACCGCATGACCTTCGAAATGAACTAATTGGGTGACTTATGAACATGAAATTTGTGGTTATTGCCGCCTTAAGTGGCTGGATAGCATTAACGCAGCCCCTTCTTGCACAACAAAGAGGTGCGCAACAAACAGAGCGTGTGCCAGCACTGCGCGAAAAAGTCTATGGTCAGCTGGCACGGGCGCAGGAACAAGCCGACAACGGTAATGTTCAGGAAGGGCTCAGCATACTGTCAGACATTGAAGGTAAAGCCGACAGTATGAACAGTTATGAACGTGCCATGCTCTGGAACTTCTATGGCTTTATGTATTACGAGCAGGACCAAATAAGCCAGGCCATTAACTATTTTGAAAAAGTCGTGAATGAGTCGCCAATTCCCGAGTCGCTCAAAAAAAGTACCTTGTTCAGCCTGGCTCAGCTGGCGTTAAGTGAAGGTCAGTATCAACGTTCTGTAGAATTTCTGGGGCGCTGGGAAGCGTTGGCTGAACAAGACGAATTGGGCAAAGCCTGGGTATTAAAAGCGCAAGCCTTTTATCAGTCGGGAGACTTTACTAAAGCGCTACCGCTCATTGATAAAGCCATTGCTAACGCCGACGCCAACAATAAAACGCCCGACGAAAACTGGTTAATTCTCAAACGTGCACTGCACTATGAACTGGAACAAACTGAACAAGTCGCCAAAGTCATGGAACGCCTGGTCACTGACTACAGTAAACCGGAATACTGGCTGCAACTGGCGGGTGTCTACGCGCAGTTAGAGCAGGACAAAAAGCAATTAGCGGTTCTGGAAGCAGCGAATCAGCAGGGTTTTATTGAAAAAGCCAGCGACTGGCGTCAGCTCGCACAAGCGTACTACTTTAATGAACTGCCGTTTAAAGCAGCAGAGACATTAAGCAACGCCATGCAAAAGGGTGTGGTCGAAGCCAATGTTGATAATCTGAAATTCATAGCGCAGGCCTACGCTCAGGCAAAAGAGTATGAATTAGCCATTCAGGCCTATGAGAAAGCATCAGAGCAGGTCGACCATGGCGACTTTGCCGCGCAAATTGCACAACTGCATTTAAACCTGAACAATAATGACCAAGCCATTAAGTACGTTGAACGCAGCCGTAATAAAGGCCAGGTATCGAACCCGGGACATTTGCATTTAGTAGAAGGAATGGCGGCGTTAAATTTAAAAGACTACAAGCTGGCGCTACAAGCCTTTGAACAGGCAAGCGAATATGAAAAAACAGCATCTGCTGCAAAGCAGTGGTTAAAGTACGCGAAAGCGCAATATCGACAAAAGGAGCAGTTGGCTTCGTTAATTGACTTATAGCTGTCATAAAGATGTAACAAAAAAGACATAGAATTGACTCATGGCAGAAAAATAACTGCAATAATTCTTATCGTGTCGATAATGCGGTTAAGAATTGGGCTGTTGGGTTATAAGTTAATGAGGGTTCTATGAAAAAGTCTTTAATTGCGTTGTTAATTGCTGGTGCGACTTTCCCGGCGTTTGCGAACGATGACGGTACGTTAACCGTTTACGGTCGAGCGAATGTATCTTTGCAAAGCAATGATACCGGCAACGGCTCTGACACCGACGTTGTTAGCAACTCGTCGCGCTTTGGTTTTAAAGGCGCGGCTGAACTGAAAAATGATTTAGAAGTTTTTTACCAGCTTGAGTTTGGCGTTGACTTAGCGGACTCCAGTGATGATAAAGATGCGGTAACCAACCGTAACCAAATCGTCGGTTTACGCGGCAACTTTGGTGAAGTCATGATCGGCCGTTACGATACCTTCCTGAAAGACTCTCAGGGCTCTATCGACGCATTTAAAGACTACGAAGCAGACCTGAAAAGCTTATTCGTTGGTGAAGAACGTCCGGACAACACGGTAACCTATTACTCGCCAACCTATAACAACTTCACGTTTGGTATCACTTACATTGCGTCTGAAAATGACGACGATAACGATAATGATGCTGAAGAAGAAGGTGTTTCTATGGGCTTGTTGTACGGAGACGACAAACTGAAGAAAACACCGTTTTACGCTGCCATTGCGGTTGATCGCGACGTCGACGGTTACGACACTGAACAGTTAAGCGTGCATACCAAATTAGGTGACTTCAAACTAGGCGCTGCGCTGCAGCAGTTCGAAAGTACCAACGGCCTGGAAGACGGCGACGGCTACTTGCTGAGCGCGACTTACCCAATTAATAACTGGGTATTGAAAGGCCAATATCAGTCAGTCGACGAAAGCGGTGAAAGCGATGCGTCGTTCTCGTTCGGCGCTGACTATCATTTCACCGGTGACACTCGTGTTTACGCATGGTACACCGGTCGTGAGTGCGACATTGCCACCTACGAAAGCCGTGGCTGTGGTGCAACACCGGGCGCAGAGCAAGACTTCTTCGCCGTTGGCATTCGCCACGACTTCTCCTGGTAAGCGTCTAAAGCAGACTAATGTAGCCTGATCGCCTCGGTCAGGCTACACTATAGGCGTCATTCTCAACCTCTGTACTTAATATGACCAACCTGGCGGTACTTGGCTTTTACCTACTCATTGGTTTTATTCTAAAACGCTCCGGGAAGTGCCCCGACAACACGGCCGAAGTTCTTAACTTATACGTTATTTATGCCGCGTTACCCGGCGTTATTTTTAGCAAAGTACCAGGTCTGGAATTTTCCGCTGACTTACTTATTCCGGTTATTATTCCCTGGGTGCTGCTGGCGTTTAGTGCGGTGTTTATTTTCCTTATTGGCAGGGCACTGAACTGGCGCAAAGAAATTGTCGGCGCTCTGTTAGTTTGTGTTCCTTTAGGGAATACTTCTTTCTTCGGTTTTCCGATGATAGAAGCTTTTTACGGCAGTGACGCGATAGCCTATGGCTTGCTCTATGACCAATTTGGCTCTTTCTTCGGTTTAGCTATTTACTCAACCGTTATTATTGCGCTGTACAAAGATCAGAACGAAACGCCAACCGTCACCGGTGTGTTGAAAAAAATTGTGACCTTTCCACCGTTTATTGCCTTAGTTCTAGCTCTGCTAACCAAAAGCCTGAGTTATCCGGATGTTTTTCAGCGCTTAATCGAGTCATTAGCGGCCACCTTAGTCCCGGTCATTATGATAGCCGTTGGCTTTCAGCTGAAGTTCCGTTTACCCAAAGGCAGTAAAACACCGTTGGCCATTGGCTTGTTAACCAAGCTGGTACTCATGCCGGCAGTGGCTATGTTACTGCTGTTCAGTTTTGGCTTTGACAGCACACTTATTCAAGTTACTGTCTTTGAAGCGGCTATGCCGCCTATGATAACGGCGGGTGCCGTTGCTATTATGGCGGGTTTGGCGCCGCGGCTATCGGCAGCCATGGTCGGCTACGGCATACTAC
>CEGE01003549.1_pt1 | contig 11420 bp, 9 predicted proteins | sample 306311 | NCBI WGS metagenome assembly CEGE01 (sample SAMEA2755654, study PRJEB7226) | microbial mat metagenome | biome: microbial mat; feature: hypersaline; material: grass silage | place: USA | collected 2014-02-19 | depth 0 m | reverse complement strand
TCAAATTGGCCCCTTCCAGATCTGTCATATTCCCATTATGCCTCAAAATATAATTGAGGCATCCACTTGCAATGAACGGGTCTTGGCTAAAAGACTTTAATCATTGTCATTGTGATCATGTGGAATCTACCAGCTACGAGCTATTTTTTCCCCCACAACTTATTCATTCTTTCTTCTATTTTGCTTTCCTGAGGATTGTTTTGCGGGGTAAACAGGTTGGTGTTTTTTAATTGATCAGGTAAATAATCCTGGGCAATGAAATTGTTTTCATAACTGTGCGGATACTTATATTGTTTTCCGTAATCCATCTTTTTCATGAGCTTGGTGGGGGCATTTCTCAGATGCAGCGGGACCGGCAGGTTGCCTGTGTTTCGAACCACCTCCTGAGCCTGATTGATGGCCATATAGGCAGAGTTGCTTTTGGGGCTGGTAGCCAGGTAAATGGTTACCTCACTGAGAATAATTCTTGCTTCGGGCCATCCCACCATTTTTATGGCTTCAAAAGCGTTGGTAGCCAGCAATAATGCATTGGGATTGGCCAACCCAACATCTTCTGATGCAGAAATGATGAGTCGGCGGGCTATGAATTTGGGGTCTTCACCTCCTTCAACCATTCTGGCAAGCCAATAGACTGCAGCATCGGGGTCGCTTCCGCGAATTGACTTGATAAAAGCCGAGATAATGTCGTAATGCATCTCCCCGTTTTTATCGTATTGGGCAGGGTTTTGCTGAAGTTGCCTGGTTATATTTTCATTGGTGATAACAATTTCTTCGTCTTCATTAAAAGCATTGGTGATGAGCTCTATGATATTCAGGAATTTCCGTGCATCACCTCCGGCAAACCGGAATAAAGCTTCTTCTTCTTTAAGTTTTACCGGGCGATGTTTCAGAACTACATCTTCCGAAAATATCCGGTGGAAAAGCACCATCAGGTCCTCGTTCTCCAGTGGCTTCAGCACATAAACCTGACATCGGGACAAAAGAGGAGAAATAACCTCGAAAGAGGGATTTTCGGTGGTAGCACCAACTAGCGTAACAACGCCTTCTTCTACAGCACCTAAAAGGCTGTCTTGTTGTGATTTGCTGAATCGGTGAATCTCATCAATGAAAAGAATGGGAGAGGCAGAGTTGAAAAACCTCGCTTTCCTTGCTTTTTCAATGGCTTCCCGTACATCTTTGACACCCGAGTTGACGGCAGATAGTGTATAAAACGGGCGTTCCAGTTGATTGGCAATGATTCGTGCCAGGGTAGTTTTTCCCACTCCCGGAGGTCCCCACAGAATAATGCTGGATATGCGTCCGGACGAAACCATCTGGTAAAGGACTGCGCCTTCGCCTACCAGGTGCTTTTGTCCAATGTAATGTTCCAGATTTTGTGGCCGCATTCTTTCTGCCAGGGGAGGATAACCGCTCATAGACTCTGTATCTTTTTTTGCAAAGTTAACAAACAATGGTGGATATATTGGTTTTTTCGGTGAGGAGGTTTACCCTTTTTGAGGTAGTTGTTTTATAATCAAAAAAAGTGTAACTTCCAATAGGATAGTTCGGATGGTTGTTTCGCATCAGGTTGTTTGCAGTTTGTTGTGAAACATCTTAAATAATGATAAAAAGCAGGTGAAATCGGTGCAAATCCACTAATTTTGCATAAATAAAAAATACTAAATAACTATGGATTTTGTTGATCAATTGAAAGAGCGTGCTGCTAAAAATAAAAAACGTATTGTTTTGCCCGAAGGTCTTGGAGGAAAGAACCCTGAAGGCTGCTGATGTTATACTTGAAGAAGGGTTTGCTGATGTGATTCTTATTGGGAATCCTGAGGCTATTGCAGAAGAGGCCCGCAGGCACGTTTTGAAAAATATTTCCAAAGCTACCATTGTTGATCCCAAAAATCACGATAAGAAAGAGGAATATACCGATCTTCTTTATGATTTGAGAAAGAAAAAAGGACTTACCAGGGAGCAGGCTTCAGAGCTGGTTGAAAACCCGTTATATCTGTCGGTTTTGATGATAAAAAATGGTGATGCTGACGGCGAGGTTGCCGGAGCAGACAATGCCACCGGAGATGTATTGCGTCCTGCTTTTCAGATTGTAAAAACCAAGCCTGGAATCAGTGTTGTTTCCGGAGCATTTATTATGGTGCTCAAAGATAAAGAGTTTGGTGAGGATGGTATTATCGTTTTTGCTGATGGAGCGGTTCATCCTTATCCGACTACAGAAGAGTTGGCCGAGATTGCAGTGTCAACAGGACAAACCACCCGTAGTTTGTTGGGGATTGAACCTCGTGTGGCCATGTTGAGTTTCTCTACCAAAGGAAGCGCAAAACATGAAATGGTAGATAAGGTTGTGAAAGCCACCGAAATTGCCAGAGAAAAAGATCCAACATTAAAAATTGACGGAGAGTTACAGGTGGATGCGGCCATCATACCTGAGATTGCCAAGAAAAAAGCACCCGACAGTGAAATTGCCGGTCATGCCAATGTCTTTATCTTTCCGTCACTGGAAACCGGAAATATTGCCTATAAGCTCGTTCAACGTTTGGCTCATGCCGAAGCAATTGGTCCGGTTCTGCAGGGAATGGCTGCCCCCATTAATGATCTTTCGCGCGGGTGTTCGGTTAGTGATATTGTGAGTCTTGCAGCAATTACAGCCAATCAGGCTATTGCTGAATAATATAATTTTGTAAAAGCCGGAATCCGGCTTTTTTCGTTTGGTTTATTAACCTCTGGTATTCAGGTTGATCAGGCCGTGTAAAATTTAAAAAAGAAATGGCAGAAATTGTTGTAGAACCTATTGAAAGGTATGCATTAAGCGCTAAAAGACGCGTTAAAACTCTTTTTTCCAAGATTGGTGTCGTGGGTTGTGGTAAAGAGGGACAAAATATTGTCCGGATTGCTGCATGGCATGGAATTGAGGTGGTATTTATTGAACTGAGCGAGGAGAAGATCCAGAGCTCTCTTGACCACATAAGCAAAGAACTGGATAATCGTATTGAAACATGGGGTTTGACTTCCGGAGAAAAACGTGCCATAATGGGACGTATCAAAGGTTCTCTGGATTTCCACGATCTGGCAGGTTGCGATTTCGTTATTGAGGCTGTTCGGGCTGATGAAAAAACCGGGCTTCGAAGCATTGATGCCCGGAAAGATGTGTTTCATAAGATTGAGCAGGTGGTTGACAGAGATGCCATTATTGCCACCAATGCCACCACTATTATCATTACAGAGCTGGCCAGCGAACTGGAGTTTCCCGATCGCTGCGTGAGCCTGCACTTCTTTGTCACCTCCCCGGAAGCACGTATTATCGAGGTAGTAAAGGGCCTTTACACCACAGATGAAGTTTACAACAAGGTTTGCACTTTCGTAAAACTGATTAATCGGGAAGTCATTCCGGTGGAAGAATCTGCGGGTCTGGTGAGCATACGACTCTTTGTAACTTTGCTCAATGAGGCTTGTGAGGCATTGATGGAAGGGGTCGCTACCGCCGAAAATATTGATAAGACCATGATTATTGGTATGGGAATGCGTTTCGGACCATTCCAGATGGCAGATATTGTCGGCCTCAATAAAGTTGAAAAGTGGATGGAAAACCTGTATGAAGAATTTGGTGGTCCCAAATACAAGCCATCTCCACTTATTAAGCGACTGGTTCGGGCAAAACGTCTTGGTGTACAAACCGGATACGGATTTTTCCGATATGATGCGGATGGAAATAAGGTTGATGAAACAAGCACGGCTACCATTGCCTCAAGAGAACAGGTTTAAGTTCCTGTATGCGAATGTCATCAGATCTTATGCTCTAACGTTATTCCAAGTGAGTATTTTTCCTTTTCGATGAAAAAGGCTTAATGGTTTGATTTGGGATTGCATAAGTTGTTTTAGCAACAATCCTGATAAGATAATTAACAGAAAATTCGTTTCCGCTGAAAACGGAAAACGTTCAAATAAAAAGTTATACCAATGAAGATACTGGTTCTCAACTGTGGAAGCTCTTCCATCAAATATCAGTTGTTTAATATGAACGATTCCTCCTGGGAAGTTATGGCAAAAGGGGGAGTGGAAAAGGTAGGTCTCAAGGGCTCTTTCCTGAAACACGAAAAAGATACCGGTGAAAAAGTTTTGCTCGAAGGAGAAATTCTGGATCATCAGACCGGAATAGATTATATACTCGGAGTGCTGAACAGCGAAAGACACGGATGCATCAGCGACCTGAATGAAATTGATGCAGTGGGGCATCGTGTGGTACACGGGGGAGAGATGTTTAATTCCAGTGTATTTATTACCGACGAGGTGATTCATAAAATGGAAGATTGCATTGAGCTGGCTCCGCTGCATAATCCACCAAACCTCAAGGGTATTGGCGCGATTTCATCTTTATTACCTGATGTGCCTCAGGTTGGTGTTTTTGATACTGCCTTTCACCAGACTATGCCTAAGCATGCATATATGTATGCATTGCCGCAAGCACTCTATAAAAAGTACGGAATCAGACGGTACGGTTTTCACGGAACCAGTCACCGATATGTGAGTGCCCGGGCCTGTGAAATTTTAGGAGTGGACTACAATACCCAACGAATTATTTCCTGCCACCTGGGGAATGGCGCATCCATAGCCGCTATTCAAAATGGAAAGTCTGTGGATACCTCGATGGGTTTTACGCCTATTGAGGGCTTGATGATGGGTACGCGGTGCGGTGATTTGGATGTGGGTGCGGTCACTTACATCATGGACAAGGAAACCATTGGTACCCGTTCAGCTTCAACATTGTTCAATAAACACAGCGGGATGCTGGGAATTACCGGTATTTCTTCTGACATGAGAGAGGTAGAGGAGGCTTCCGAAAAAGGGGATGAAAATGCACGTCTCGCAATGGAAATGTACGACTACCGCATCAAAAAGTACATTGGATCATATGTTGCAGCAATGGGTGGTGTGGATATTTTGATTTTTACCGGAGGAATCGGTGAAAATGGAGATATAACGCGTTCCGGAGTATGTAAAGGCCTTGAATTTATGGGCGTTGAAATTAATGAGTCCAAAAATAAAGGTTTGAGGGGGAAGGAGCAGGACATCAGCACCTCCGAAAGCAAAGTGAGAGTGATGGTTGTTCCCACCAATGAAGAGCTTGTTATTGCTCAGGACACAAAAACTATTGTGGAAGAGCTTTCCAATAAATAATCATGATAAAAACAGAGGTCTGATTTATGCAGGCTTCTGTTTTTTTTGCACAATTTAATCCGGGTCTATGTTTAAACATCTCTCTGACTTACGGGAATTGGTGGCTCGCGCTGCCTCTCCCAAAAAGCTTGTTCTTGCCGTGTCGCAGGATAGTTTTTCTCTAAATGCACTTCATGAGGCTTATCATGCAGGGTTGATTCTTCCTATATTGGTAGGGGATCGTGAAGAGACATTTCACATTATCAATGAAAAGGAGTACGACTTTGAAGGAGTGGAGTTTATTGATGAAGCCAGTCCTGAAAAGTGTGTGGAAATTGCCGTACGTAAGGTGAATAGGGGGGAGGCAGATATTCTGATGAAAGGGAAGGTGCCAACGCCCGTACTGTTAAAAGGAGTTTTGAATAAAGAGTGGGGATTAAGATCCGGGAGCTTATTGTCACATCTCGCCTTTTTCGAGGTTCCCACCTATCATAAACTTATTGCGGTAACTGATGTGGCAATGAATATTGCACCTTCGTTGAAAGATAAAATTGCCATTATTGAAAATTCTGTAAAGTATCTCAACGATTTGGGAATTGAAAAGCCCAAGGTGGCTGTTCTGGGTGCTATTGAGATGGTGAATGAAAGTATGCAGGCTACTACTGACGCAGCATTGTTGAGTAAGATGAACCAGCGTGATCAGATCAAAAATTGTCTGATTGATGGTCCGTTGGCTTTTGATAATGCGGTTAGTTTTGAAAGTGCCCACCATAAAAATATTAAGAGCGAAGTTGCAGGAGATACCGATTTGCTGCTGATGCCGGATATTGAAGTGGGAAATGTGTTGTATAAAAGTCTGGTGTTTTTTGCTCAGGCAAAAGTGGCATCGGTGATTCTGGGAGCTTCTGCACCCATCGTTCTTACATCGCGAAGCGATTCTGAAGAAAGCAAGTTTAACAGCATTCTGCTCGCTGCTTTGGCAAAATAAAAACTCTATTTAGTACCCGTCTATAAAGTCGGGAAAAAAATTACAAGTACTGTGTATGTTCAGAAAGTTCCGTTTACAAGGCTTACCATTCACGGAAATGCGTAGTTTACCTGAGTAAATGAGTAGTTTCTGTGAATGGTATAACGCAGTAAACGGGACTTTATGGACATACACTATTTTCGAATTCCTGTAACCAATATCTAAGCATGGAAAAATTTAAGATACTCGTCGTTAATCCGGGTTCTACATCTACAAAGATTGCAGTTTATGAAAACATTAAATCTGTACTTCTGAAGACATTGCGTCACTCTTCTGAAGAGTTAGCCCCATTCAAAGACATCCCCAGTCAGTATGAATTCCGAAAAAAAGCCGTTCTGGACGAATTGGAAACGGCAGGAATTGAGGTAAATGAAATCAATGCTGTTGTGGGGCGCGGAGGTCTCTTGCGTCCAATCCCTTCGGGTGTCTATGAGGTTAATGAAACAATGAAAAACGACCTGAAAAACAGAAGTGGCAAACAGCAGCATGCCAGTAATCTTGGCGGTTTGATTGCAGATGATATTGCCAAAAGTATTCACGGAGCCAGAGCATTTATTGCCGATCCGGTGGTGGTGGATGAACTCCATGAGGTGGCACGGATTACCGGGTTACCTGAATTGCCCAGAACTTCTGTTTTTCACGCTCTTAATCAAAAGGCTGTTGCCAGAAATTATGCACGTTCGGTAGAGAAAAAATATGAAGATTTGAACCTCATTGTTGCCCATTTGGGTGGTGGGATATCCGTAGGAGCTCATTTAAAAGGTCAAATTGTCGATGTAAACAATGCATTGGACGGATACGGGCCTTTTTCTCCCGAAAGAGCAGGAACGCTGCCTTCCGGAGCTTTGGTGGATATGTGCTTTAGCGGAAAGTTTTCGCATGATGAAATGCGCAAAAAAGTTACCGGAAATGGAGGATTGATGGCTCACCTGGGCACCAATCAGGCACATGAAGCCAGCCGACGGGCTCAGGAGGGTGAAAAAAATGCCGAATTGGTCATTCATGCCATGGCATACCAGGTGGCAAAAGCTGTGGGTGGTTGTGTGAGTGTCCTTCAGGGGCAGGTGGATGCTGTTCTGATCACAGGGGGGATGGCTCAGAATGACTTTGTTGTAGGCTTCATCCGGAAATACATCGACTGGATAGGAAATATTAAAATCTATCCGGGAGAAGATGAAATGTCAGCTCTTGCAATGAATGCTCTTGAAGTATTGCGGGGAGAGCGGGATGCCAAAATTTATTGAGGTTATTTTCCTTATTTTGCTTTTAGCGTGATTTATTTTGAATAATAAAGTCCTCCCAAAAGCGAGACTTCTCTCTTTTAAAGGAATACATAATGTTGTTGCGTTTTTTAAGGCCGAAGGTCTTTAAGCAATAGCCTGGGGCAACGCCCCAGGGAAATTGTAATACCTCTCTACCGGTGGTTTATTGGTCCCGTCGCGACCAATAAACCGCCGGGTGGGGTGGGAAACTACAACCCCAGGACGTTGCCCTGGGCTATTGCATTCAGGCTTTCAGCCTGTTTCTTAATGGCCTGCTATATTGTTTTATGTAGAAAGTAAATTAGGGAAAATAGAGCTATACCAATAAACAATACCCTGTTAAACTTTTACAAATAGCTGATAGACACTTCATTGCAAATCTATGTCGATGGGCGGGAACTTGCTCGTAATAAAGCCTTTGCGTCTTTGTATCTCCGCGTTTAAGCTTTTTTTTAACGGACTATTCCAATAAAAGAACTTCGATATGTGTATGCGAGAGGATAACTTTATTTTTCGTAAATGACTGTATTGAAGATAGGCTCAACGCAGCAATTGGCATTTTCCTGCAAGTACTAAAAGAAAAATCACTTGCAGTGAACCCTGTTGCATTTTTTTCGTATTATTGGAGAATATTTTTGTAGTTCATAAAGTAAAACAAATGCTGAGGCAGACTCTGTTTATTACATTTCTGATATTCCAAATATCTGCATTTGCTCAGGTGGGGCATGGAGGAAAACCTTTGTTTAAGAACCAGGGACAATTGAAAAGTGCCCGGGCCGTTATGCAAGGTTCCGAAGAAGAGAAAATACGACTGACACCACCGGCTTATGAGGATATCAGACTTGATTTGGAATCCCCACGGAAAGGGGAGTCATTTACCTTTGCTTATCCGCATTTTGTTCAGTTGACACCAGATAACTCAGGAGTAGTGGGTGTTTTGGACGATGGCCGTTTGATTTGGCAATTGAGGATCAGTTCACCCGGTGCCTACTCACTAAATCTTGTATTTGATAAATTCAGAATGGCCGAAGGAGATTCTCTTTTTATTTATGATGCCTCCGGGGGGTATATTTTAGGGGCTTTTACAGATAAAACCAATAAAAAATGGGGTGGTTTGGCAACAGCACCGGTTCCGGGAGATGAAGTTGTGATTGAATGGCGGGGACGAGATTTTGCACGGGAGAACGGAAGTTCCATTGAAATCGGAGCGGTTAATCATGATTTTTTGAATATTTTCAAAATTTTGAAAGGTGCAGGAGATTTTGGTGCCAGTGGCAGTTGCCATACAGATTTCACCTGTTTTGAGGATGCTGTAATTGTCGAAAACGGGCGCTCTACCGGACAGGTAATTGTGGGTGGAACCGAGTATTGTACCGGTACGCTGATGAACAACAGCAACAACGATGGAACGCCCTATGTGCTTACAGCTGGTCACTGTCTTGGAAATTCAGTTGAGTCTGAAGATATTGTTTTTATTATGAATTATGAAGTTCCTGCCTGCCAGGAACAAATTCAGGGAAGTCAAATGCAAAGCCTGTCAGGATCTCTGTTGCGCGCCTATGCTGACAGACTTGATTTTGCTTTAATCGAAATGACTGAAACACCTCCGGCATCTTATCGTCCGGTTTATGCGGGGTGGGACTTGAATGAATCGCCGGCAACCGGAACACATACTGTTCACCATCCCATGGGAGATGTGAAAAAGGTTGCAGCTGACAATGAGATTCCAACTCCTGTGACTTTTAATGCATCATCCGTATTAGGTAATTCGTTCCTTTCAGATGCCCATTGGAAGATAGATGAATGGGATGAGGGAACCACAGAAGCCGGTTCCTCAGGGGCTGGATTGTTTCTGGAAGATGGGAAACTAATTGGACTGTTGTCCGGTGGGGCTGCGAGTTGCGAAAACCCGATAAATGATTACTTTGCCCGCCTGAACCGAATCTGGAATCACTATGCGGAAGACACTGCCCGTGTGGATAAGTGGTTGAATCCTTCAGGCGATGGTCGAACGCAACTGGAGGCTTTTGATCCAGGTAAAGGAGCTTTTTTGAGATTGACTCATTTTACCCCTGAAATGAATCCGGTTTTGAAGAATGTAAGTGGCGGAACAGGTTCCTGGACTGGGAACAACAGTGAAGGAGTTGTCGCTGTTGCAGAACAATTTGGAGAGGTTGCTTCAGCCCGGATTTACGGTGTATTTCTGATGCCTGGGCTGAATGGGCAACTGGGAGATGGAAATCTAACAGTGAAAATTTGGTCAGGAATAGATGAACCTGAATTTGTGGTGGCAGAGCAGACTGTTTCTATTAATAGCATTGTGAATAAAGAGTTTCTGGTGCTTTTTGATGAGCCTGTGATGGTTTCAGGGCCTTTTTTTGCAGGATATGACCTGGACTATACACCAACCGTGGATAAATGGGCGGTTTATCAGGCCAATTCAGTGAGCGGAGTTAACACTGTTCTGCTCGAAACCTCGGCAGGCTGGAACCACTACAATATTCTATCAGGAGATTCTCCTGCTATGGCATGGATTGATGTATTGGCGGACGAAGTTATTTATTCAGATTCCGCTACAATTGATCTGCCTTCAGACGGTTTTGAGGTAGTGCCCAATCCGGTGGAGCAGGATCTCGTTATTTTCTATCCTGAAGACGGCGCAGGCATTGTGACCATCTTTAACCTGAAAGGACAACCTGTTCTTGAACGCAATGTGCTGATTTACGGCAATCGCGGGGAAATTCGGGGTGTCGGAGAAAAACTTTCTAAAGGGGCTTACCTGGTTCAATTTCAAAAGAATGGAAAAAAGCTGGTCAGGAAGCTGATGGTGAAATGATCTTTTTTAGTACAATATCTTCAGATTATCGATACAAAACTCCTGAGGCGTAATCATTTCTCCTGAATCATTTGTTTTGTTGGATGAAAGAAAGAACTGTAATTGGTTCACTTCTCCAATTTCCGAAAGATCAACGGTGGTCCATTGCTCCACAATGTAGTCACGCTTCGGATTATCAGATCGGTAATCGGCCAGGTAAAAATCCTTACTGCCTGTAACTTCTCCTGAGGCACTGATTCCTGTTATGGTTACTTTAAACCAGTCTGGATCGGTACTTACCGGAAATCCCATTCTGGGGAAATTTTCGTTGCCATATTTTAACATGAATACACCCAGGGTGGTATTGTTGATTTCAATGGATTTCAGGCGATGATGGTTGTCATCATTAAACTTAATCACAGGAATTGCCTGACCGGGACCATTGAGGTGCTTTGCCAAGGCAAATACATTCTCCGAAGAACTACTGCTGTAAACACTGTGTTCGGGAATATCCTCTTCTGTTTGTTTGGTGCTTTGAATATTGCTGATGCCAAATCCGTGCCAGGTACTGTCTGCATTTAATTGTGACGAAAACAATAAATCCTTGTAAGCAAATTCCGACTCTCCAATTGCTCCGATCCAGGAACTGTCGTTTTTTAAATTTTCGGGAAACAGTTCTGTAAAGGATGCCAAAACAATTACATCAACCGGAATCGATACCGAATCAGTGCCGTAAGGTGTCTCCACACTGAAAAAATACTCCAGTCTGCCCAGTTGGGTTGCAATATCCTTTAATACACGCGTATTATTTTCTAACAACTGGTTGTTTTTCTTCCACTGATAACTCGCATCTATATCGTAGGTGATTTTGGGCTCCAGAATAATGGAATCTCCCACGCTTTTTTCAATTTCAGCCCCCTGGTTGGCTAAATATATTTCCGGGGAGGGAATCACCTTTGTTTCCTCTTCGCAAGCGATAAAAGCCAGTGAGAATGCCAAAATGACTGCCGTAATTATGAATGAGTTAATCAGCTTATACATTTGGTGGTTTTTCTGTTTGGTTTATGTTTGTTGTCACGTTTGTGTTTTTGAGATTGCTTCGGGCATAGCCCTCGCAATGACAGGTCTTTGCTGGATATTGGGGGTTGACAGGGGTTGATTT
>CEGE01000245.1_pt1 | contig 11430 bp, 6 predicted proteins | sample 306311 | NCBI WGS metagenome assembly CEGE01 (sample SAMEA2755654, study PRJEB7226) | microbial mat metagenome | biome: microbial mat; feature: hypersaline; material: grass silage | place: USA | collected 2014-02-19 | depth 0 m | reverse complement strand
CGGGCCTGTCCGAGTTTGAGCACAGAATGCTGTCGCAGTTCGTAACCTGGTGCCAAACACGTGCCATCCGACGCGATAGAATGAAAACGTAATAAACTCTTGACCTTAGCTTAATCCGTGCGTAGTATACGCGTCATCAAGTTGATGCGGGGTGGAGCAGTCTGGTAGCTCGTCGGGCTCATAACCCGAAGGTCGTTGGTTCAAATCCAGCCCCCGCTACCAAATTTTAAGAGGCAGATCAGGTACTTACCGGTCTGCCTTTTTTCGTTGTGTGTTCAGAACACTGTCATGTGACAAATTGTGACAAAACCTGTGACATAAAAACGCTCCCATCCAACTGGTCGCTTTTTGTCCTGACCTTAAGGCATCCTTGCCTATCACCTGTACTCTTGGCGCTTCACACGAGCCAACGCCAAGTTTTGAGTGCCCTTTCCTTACACTGATCGCCCGTCTGCTCATCCAGAGTGGATTCGAGGAAATCTCCCTTTGTTGTTCTACCTCCAGGCCTCCGTGACCACAGCGGCTCCAGAGGCCTGAACACACTCCGTACTGGCTACCACACCCTGAAGTTCCAGTCTCTCGCACTCACATTTCCACAGCCGTCTGGTACGATAGTGTTTTTTCCAGTCGGATCTGCCAATGGCCAACCAGTCCAGCACTCTCTATCAACTTCACATTGAACTGGAGAACGTTCAACCTGCTGTGTGGCGCCGCCTTCTGATACCCGCCGAGATGAGACTCAGTGAGCTGCATCCCATTTTACAGGCCACGATGGGTTGGCAGGATCTGCACTATTACTGCTTCGTCACCGCTGATCAACAATTCTTCACTGATGAAGAAGTCATCGACCAAGGCTTTGATGAATGGCAAGACGATACAACAACTCGTTTGCAGGATGTACTGACGACGACCAAGCCGGAGCTGTTCTACGAATACGATTTTGGTGACGGCTGGCAACATCGTATTCGTCTGGAAAAATCACTGCCATTAATTGGCGCACAACCGAGCGAGGCACTCTGCCTCGCCGGTGAAAATGCCTGCCCACCCGAGTCTTGTGGTGGGATACCGGGCTACGATCACCTTATCGCTATCCTGAAAGACCCTCAGCATGATGAGTATGACGAGCTATGTGACTGGCTTGGCACTGACTCCTTTGATCCTGCTCACTTCGATAAAAAGTCTGTTAATGCCCGATTGGAGGCGATGCACCACTACAGCCCGTTGCTGGTTCACGATGAGCTCTTTGAGGCCTTCAAGTCCGTACAGCCTGAAATTGACCGGCTGTTACAGCAGGGTGAGTTTGAGTCCGACATGATCAGACAGGCATTTATTGATCAGTTTTTGCTTCACATCATGGAAGATGATGAACAACCGCTGGTTGAGCTGCCGATGTCGCCTCACCTGCTGCATCAGTTACTCTATCACCCCTTTGAAGCTCCGGAAGTGCTGCAGTTTAACCCTACAGCGGCTACGCCTGAAAACTCGCCACTGTTGGCGCTGTTCAAGACTCTGGCCGAGTGCGCTGAAGAAAAGGGCATCAAACTGACCAAAAAAGGCAACCTGCCACTGGCGGTCGTGCGCAAAATGGTCGATGCAGTCGATCCCGCCATGTTGCACTACAATCGATTTATCTGGCAACGCGGCTATCGATCCGAAGAAGATGTGCCACCCGTGCATTACAGCCGCATCATCGCAATAGTGAGCGGCCTGTGCCGCATCGTCAAAGGTCAGTTAGTGCTTACACGAAAAGGCCAGACCATTCTGAAAAAGCAGGACTGGCCTGCTGCCTTTCATACGCTAATGAAAGGTCTGTTTTCCCAGTTCAACTGGGCCTATGTGGATAACTATCCGGCAATGCCATCGGTTCGATTAACAGCATTGGTTTTGCTTTACCGTCTGCACACACAGCAGGACAAGCTCAAAAGCGTTGATGCAGCCGATTATCTTAGAGAGCTTTTTCCGCATATGTTGGCCGAGCTCGACGAGGAGGGCTTCCGTATCTACCGAGAACCCGGTGAAGTATTCACTGATGTAATCAAACATCGCCTGGCGACACTGCTCACGCTGGCGGGACTGATAGCATTTGATGAGGGTGAAAACACTGTTTTGCTGGAAAGCGATGAATCATGCCTGGAATTGAGTCAGCTTGGCAATGAGTATTTGCAGTGGAATGTTTAATCATGATATCACGCGTACCCTATTCAAATCTTTTATAGCATTGCACGCATCATCATAAAAAGTAATAAATGCCTCTCAAATTTCAAAGACAAAGTAGTCATCATCAGCTGGAATCAGTCTTTGATAAAATAGTCGAGGATCTCACTTTACTGGACGAGAGCTAACGTCAGCTCTAACTCATGCTCAACTAAATGCTCCTGCATGAGCGCTAGCCGATGATCTCCGATATGTTTAACAATATGCTTTATTTCATTCCTCGCTTCAGCCTGAATACGTTCAAAACTGGGGCGCTGACGCCAAAAGGTGTCAGGCTGGTTAAACGCTTTCACCCAAGGGTTTTCATTCGTTAATGACTCCCAACTTCGCGGAATCAACAACCCCTGCAGACCCAGTGATAGACCCATATCCATCCCTGCTGGATCAAAATCAAAAAAACCGTATTTGCAGGCTGCGTCACCTTCTCGGACCAGTTCCATGACATCTTCCACGTCTTTGCCATGACCACGGTAGATCAGCAGAGCGGATCCTAGTAACTCAGGTAGCTCAAGTTTGTGCCATTGGCGCATTACTGAACCGTTTTCAACCACGATGAGAGTTTCCTGTGCTACTACCAGGTTTCCCGGCTCAACACTTAGCAATGAACCTGGAGGAACGGTAGCCTGGCCGGTTCGTAAAATTATGGGCTTGCCATCAGCCCGAGCGACCTGAACCAGGCTACCAAATACCGCTTGCGAGGCCATTTTCTCGTTCCTACTCTGTTGTGCGACCTCCATACGTGTTGTTGCCAAGACATCATTTGATAGTGGGTCAAGGCCTACCTTTCGCTTCACCCACAGACGAAGGCGCTCACGATCAAGCCCAGACAACATCAGATGCTCCCCTACGAGCTCACCAATGCCGGTGGCCGCATGGATAGCTGCCCAGCTCTTGTTGAGCTGGATCCTGGACTCTGCCCGTTTCAGAGCCTTCTGAATCACGGCGACCTCACGGCGATGCATGGTAGCTCCTTTGAGACCGTTGAAGCGTCAAATCCAAGACCCAGCGATTGCCAGGGAGTATCCGATCCTTCTTCTCTATGAAATTCATAGTTAGGTTTTTTCTCTGTGCATCAGGCAGCGCATTGACCGTATTCACCAGGGTCAGCAACCAGAGTTCTAGATCACACTCAACGGGGTAAGTCCTGTGAACCTGCTCGCCGGAGAGGGGCGTTTCACTTTCCTGCGCGAGTTCAATCATTAGATCGGCCGCCTTCTGTAGCGGGTGAGGCTCAATTACCTCCATGGTCTCTGCCAATCCATCCTGCACCGCGGTAGAAGAGAACTCTTCTGCCTGCAGCGGCTCCAGCGCCGGCAGGCTGCTAACGACATCAATCAATACCGCTTCGTGTTCCGGGTTGCGCGTATCAACCAACGACCGAGTAAGTATAGGTTCGGCCCTGTTCAGCACGGACGGGATAACCTCCAACGATTCAATCGACGGCTCGTAGCCTTGATCCGCCTGGTACAGCGCTGCAACTGCATCGATCAACCGGGTCCTGTGTTGCTGGCGCGTGATGGTATGCAGCATCTCCGAGAGGCGGGCAATGGCATGCACCAGTTCTTTACCGCAGCTCTCCAAGGCTTTGGGGATGGCACGCAACAATATGCGACGGAGATGGGGGTCACCGCCAGCCCACTGCTGCAGCGTGCCATGATCGAACCCTTCCAGGACATCATTAAGCTGACGCGCCCGACGAATCACACGCCGATTCTCCCTTGCCCGGAGCTCCAGATCGTAGATGTAGGTGAACCCACTGCTGATATGGTGGCTGAACTGACCAACCCCCTCGCGTAAATTCTCAATCAGCTGATGCCCAAGGTCGTAGATTGCCCCCAGATAGGTATCACTATCGGTGTGAGCCCCTCGCTGCTTTGCTTCCTTGTAGCCTTCGATTGCATCCTGAATTTCCCGCCATATATGGGCAACCGACAGATCCGCAGTGGTCATTCGATAGTTGCGAGTTACCGCCGCCAGCGTCGGTATCAGGGCGTTACTGATCTGTACCGGCTCGTCGGCTTCCAGGCGCCAGCCCAGGTGGTATTTCAGCAGAGCTCGTGAGACAGCCCGATTCTCCTCGGTATCGGGTATAGAGCCATGATTGTTGATATAGGCATCCAGCAAAGCCTCCCGGTGGGTGCCTATCGCCTTCAGGCCATCAGCGGCATCATCCAGCAGGGCCATTATATCAACGCTCCCTGCTCACTAAGTTGATCCTCTTCATCGAGATCGATGTTCTCCATCGCCCGGATCGTTTCCAGTACATCGTACAAGTAGCTCCAGTGGCCGGTCGCCTTGTAACGGGAGCCGGTGCTATCGAGGCTAATCAGGTAACCGTGATCTACCAGGCGGTTAAGAACCAGCGAGAGCCTGCCTTTCCCATCCTGAGCAGTGGACCGGAACAGGTTGTTTTTCGTAAGCTCAACCAACATCTCGCTCAGCACAGGTGAGCGTTCGATATACTCAAGCATTTCGCTGCCCGATAGAAAGTCCCCCGCTTCAAGCGGCCGACCAGCCGGGTGACATTCTCGCGCCAACCGGAGCCACTTTACCAGCGGCTCCAGATCTCGTGAAAACTCGCGGAACACACCTTTTATTGCAGTTTTGGCATGAGGCTCCGCCAAATCGGCATAAGCACAAAAATACGCTTTCTCATCGGCTGTGATCCGGACGCCGCGATCGATCCGGTTCAGGTAGTCACGGACTGCGGCCAAGTTGCTCTCTTCCTGCAGGAAGGCAAAAGGCCCTGGCGCCGATATTGCGCAGATCACATCACCGGCCAGTAGCGCACGTGTCGTACGGGAAAATTCTCGGTTATCCATACTGCACCTCTTAGCTTACAAGCGCCTGCTTCATCCGCTCGCGTTCCGTATCATGGGTTTCGCTCGTCTCAAAAACGACCTTGCGGATCCCCGTATCACGGTGGATCAACGTCCTGTATTTGAAAAACCTCAGCAGATTCGGGTCGGTACTTGGGAACGCCGAAAAGAAGTAGAGCCCCGCGTCGTCAAACATCTCGAAAAGCTTGGCGATATTCTCCGGTGACAAGTTGGCCAACTCATCAACCGGCCAGTGCAGCGCTATCCGGGGGTTGGGGCACAGGTATCGCGCCATGCCGATGAAGATCACGATGATCGCCAGATAGGACAAGCCATTGGAAGACAGGGCATCGAACTCGCGGGAGTTGGTCACCGACGCCATACGCCCGTTCTCAACGATCGAAATCCGCAAGCCAATGAGGGACTTGAGATCTGTTTTGATGTCGGCCCGTTGAAGGGCATCGTTAGCGACCTTCAACGTCTCCATCAGAGTATCGGATGGGATTGACTGATCGCGCTGTTCCCGCCATGCGCCCCACTGCTGGGTGAAGTAACTCAGTTTGTCCCAGTAGTCGCCCTCAACCACCCGGGAGGTGATATGCAGTTCAATATTACTAAGGCTGTCTATCCGCTGATTGGTGTTGATCTTGTCTCGCAGATGCCGGGATACCTTGCCCACTTCATCATTAAGAATCTTGAGCGAGCCGTGGTAGCGCACGAGGCTATCTCCAACTGCCCGGATCTGTTCAACCAGGGAGTCCCGAATATCCGGCAACTGCTCATCCAAAAGATTGGCAAGATCGTCTGGTAGCTGAAGCTTGAATTCAGTGGCGAATTCATCGAGCCCGGTACGGGCTTGCCGCTGTTCCAGCAGGAACACCCAAGCCCGGTGGATCTTCGACTCACTATGATGGCGAAGCATGTCTCTAATCTTGTCCACCTGCTTCAGCAACTTGGACCGGACTTGGCGCTCGGTGTCGAGCAACTGCTCCAGGTCTGCAGAGAGCGTGTCGAGTGCCGGGACGGAATCACCCAGGGTGGCCGGATTGCCCGGCGTCAGCCGATCGCTGATTCCCTGTGCTCGGTCCAGTTCAGTCGTCAGGGCCCTGACTGCTTTACTTTCTGTCGCAATCGCCACTTTCAAGTGCTTCTGCTCTTCGGTGAAGCGCGTTTTCAGGGCGGAGAGGTAATCCTCGGCCTGCTTCATCTGCAGACTCAGCTCAGTCAACTGAGCCTGGCGGTCCGCTAACGTGTTCCAACGGTCGCTCACCCAAGTTTCGTAGCGGGAAAGAAGTGGGCCATAGTCTTGGACTTTATTCAGATGCTCACAGTGTCGCTCGGATTTCTCACGCGCCTCGCGAATAATCCCAGCGTCAACGCCTTCCTTCTGGCACTGCTCGCTGAATCGCTGCTCAATCTGGTTCACACGCGCGTTGTAATCGTCTTCGGCCTCGTTAAACTGCTGCTTGATCCGCTCCAGTTCATCATCCAGCGCCTGAATCTCGCGTTGGTACAGGGCCTCGGTTTCAAGCTGATGTTCGCTAAATTGAGAACGAATCTCACGTTTCCGGTTTTCGATGGTCACTCGCAGCTTGTTGATCTCGGTCTCAACCACCTGTTGTTCCTGCTTGGCTTTCGCCTGGCGCTCCTGACTGGCCGCACGCATCTGCTTTCGGTGTGAGTCGCACTTATCCTTACACTCCCTGGCTACCTGCTCGCGACGGCCATATTCATATTTAGCTTGGGTGTGTGCATCCTTCAGCCGCTTACTACGGCCAGCCAATTGCTGATAATTCAGTTTCAGTTGTTTCTCATGTTCACTGGCATTACGAACATCTGACTCAGCACGTGCCAGCCGCTCCTGGAGGATCGCTTCGGAAGCCGCCTCATCTGTGGGCATCAACTTGGAGAGCAAAAGCGACCAACCAAACAGGGTGCCCCCTTCACCCTCAAGCTCAGGTTCAAGATCTTTGCGTTTGAGTAGCTCTGGATTGATCACCTTACCGACGGTTTCCGCCCAATCAGGCTGGTGTCGGCGGAGCTCCGCGAGCAGCGAGCCGTCCTCCGGGTAAAGTTGTTTGATCAGCTTGTCCTGGGCAATGATCTTTCGGTCAACATCCTTTTTAGCCTGTTCCCAGCTATCGTGGGCATCGTTGAGTACGGATTGATGGTTGTTCTCGGCTTGCTCTGCCGCGTCGCGCTTCTCCAAGGCAAAGGCCACCTGGTCCGAGGCCCTATCTAACGCATCCTCCAACCGGTCCTGCTCTTCGGCTTCGTCCGGTGTGATCTGCGGCGCGCTAACGCTAGATTTGAGCACCCCGACACGCTCGACCAACGGATCCAGCTGCTTGACCATCTCGCCCTGTTCAAACTCGGCCAATGCCTGGTCACGTTGCAGGTTCAGGGCTTGGAGTTTTTGAAGATGGGCGGTACCACGTTTGCCTTTCTGTTCGGTGGCTTTAAGTCGCTCGGTCTCGAGAGTTCCACACCGGCGTCGGTAAACTTCTTTCGCGTCCGATTCTGCCCGGTTTCTCTCAACCTCAAGATTTTCAATCTTGCAGGTTAGCTCTTCATACGCCTTGCGTAACTCTCGATCGCGCGCGACCAGCTGTTCAAGATTGTTGAAGTCGGCCTGCTTCTCGACGATATCCTGATCGCTCCATTCATGCTGTTCTTCATAGATGCGGTTAATGGTGGCATCTAGATCCTCAACGCTGGCTTTCAGGCCGTTGTATTTCGAACGGCCCTCACGGTCATCAGACTCGTAGATTTCGCACAATTCAACAAGTTGAGATTCAAGGCCCTGGTGCGTGATGCGCAACTGAGCCAGTCTTTGATTCGCGAGAGCTATGACGGCACGCAGCAGGCCCGCAGATTCCTCGATGTCAGTCTCCAATAGCTGGCGCTGCTGGTGGTAATCCAGGCATTGCCGGATATCAGGTTCAAGCGCACTGAAGTTTCGCAAACTGGCAATATCATCGATCAACGTTTTGTCTTTGAGGTGGGCTGGTTTCTCATCGATATGGATATCGCCAAACTGGGTTTCAGCGATCATCTGCTGCAGGCGGTTGAACATGTCGTCCCGTTTAAGGACTGAATAGCTCATTCGGTCCAGATGGCTCATGTGAGAGCCAGGCCCCCCGAGACAGTATTGCTGTGCCCAGGCAGCTGCTTTCTTCCTGCCGCCGTTACGGCGCAATAGCCGTTTATCATTCTGAATAATGGCACGGTAATCGGTAATGTTGTCGATCTGGGTTGTCGTTTCTATCCCCCGCTTCTGCAGTTCGCTGAAGATTTCGCTCATTCGACTACCACCAGTGAGCATTGGCCGAATGTCGTCGTGTAAGAAGGTCTCGTCAAGAGATCCAACAACAAACCGATAAATAGCTTGTGAGCCCGAGGCGTTACGGAACATTACAGCCAGACGGTAGCCATCCTCTCGCAAGTGCTCAAAGATCAACGCGCTGCTTTGGTGTGGCAGGTAGTAATCGACAAAAGATAGCTTCCCGGAAACCTGGCTGACCAATTGATTGGGTTCTGCTCCGTAGAAGGCGGGAATCAGGTTCAATGCAGAAGTTTTCCCAGCGCCGTTACCCCCACTGGCATTGAAATGGCCGTCGGTGTTGAGGCCTACAAGCATGCCTTTGAAATAAGAATTGTGCAGAACGATCCGGGTGAGACCGTAGAGAGGGTCAGTCATGGCTTGGGCATCCTTGCGTTCCTGAGTAAGCATCAAAAACAAACTCCTTTAAGCAGTTAACCACATCACGTTCAAGCTCTAACGTTAAAACTAGATTCTTCGCCTACTACAAATACACCGGACAGGTTCGGTCCATGTGTGACAACGCCTCTAGGCTACATGATTGCCTCAGGGTCGCAAAACGGTCCGCATGATGGGTCGTAACCGGAAGACGCGGATGACGGTACAGGGAAGCACCGTGGATGCGACTTAGCAGTAGCACTTGCTGAGCCAGAGTCTCCAGAGTCTCATCACCATATCGCTTGCGCAGGCGCAGAGGGCGTACGCTGACCTTGTCACCCCAAGCACCCAGCTCTTGGCCGCTGTAGGTCGCCAGAATCAGCTCATCCAGACCTGCGTAACGGTAGACATCCCCTACTTCAGGATTCTTGTAGAGCGCCTTGCCAGCATGTCGATACTTGCGGAAGATGATGGGCGCACCACTCTTGATCACTTCCAGTACGCTGATACTGAGGTCATATTGCCGCTCAACCGCTTTAATCACGTCAAGGTTCTCAAAGAACCGACCATCTCGATGAAGGGTAATCCTGCGCGGCACGTCGCCGTCGTGGTGCCGGGCATATTCCTGAATGCTTTTGTGCAGCAAACTGGCCAATGCTTCGTCACCCAGGCGTTCGCCGCTTTGCAGATCCGCCAGCTGCCAACCCAGCTGAGCGCCGTTGCGGGTAAATAAAAAGGCTGACCCCGGGGCTCTTTGTGAAGTGCCTCCCATATCCAGACCTATAAATAGATCCACCTCGCCCGGCATCTCGCCCAAGGCACAAATCAAGCCGCCGCCTTTGCTGAATACACCCGCCGCTAGGTTGTTGTAATAGCTGGACTGGTAGGTTTTGGCGTAGTGATCCGTCAACATGAACTGACAGGCCAGCTTATGACGAAAGGCCACGTCACGGATCTCAGACTTGTTAACCGATTTGTCGATGGCAATCACCAGCAAGGTATTTTCAGGTGGTGTTTTGCTTAGGCGTGCATCCAGTTCCAAAGCGTTTTTCAGCGGATTGACCGATGTAACTCCTCGCCACGTCGGCATTGGCTCAGCAGACAACTGCTGACAAGCCAACTGCAATTTCTGGAAATGGGTACTCAACGCTTCGGGAGAAGTTTTAGTTCCGACGGCAAGGCATACCACTTGGGTACGCGTCATACCCCGGAAGGCCTTCCAACGAAGCACGTCTTTCTCAGTTTCACCGGTCCGGCCATTATGAAAGCACAAATTGAATTTTGGACGAATGTTATCGGCATCCAGCTCGGACGACTTCATCGGTACTACCTTGGCCGCAAAACCCGGCAGCATCAGTCCTTTAACCATCTCACCCGAGGCTTTAAGGCGGTCTATAACTGGCCATTTGAGATCTCGGGCAATGCGGTTGAGCAACGGGCTGTCAATTTTCTGCAGGGTTTCAAAATCAAACATGGGTTCCAGCAGCCCTGCCAGATGCTCATATTGAACCCTATTACCATAACTGACACGCACCACATGGCTGTTACGAATGCTGTCTGCCTGTGCTGACTGGATACGGCCTCTCGCCTCGTGATACTCATAAATACTCTGCGCCGAGCCTGGCACCAGCGAGTCAGCCGTTTTATCCTCGGCCAATCCCTTCAAATCCGCTACAGACGCAGCCTTTCCCTGATCGATGTAACGATGACGTACACGCTGTATGTCCTTTATCCATTGCGGTCGCTTTTTGATAACCCAGTCGAGCGTAATACCATCACGGGCACAGAGCCTGTGGCGCACCGAGAGCCCTAATATGACGCGGCCATCAGGCAGCAGCTCTGGAATCAGACGCAGGGTTTTGAACAGTTCCAGATAGTCCGACCTTGCACTGACCCGTTCAGAAGGCTGAGTCTCCTCAATCTCGGCCCATCCGGCATGACGACAGGCTTTAAGTGGACTCCCCCCTTGCACATATCGCTTCTGCGACAGTTGATAGGCAGCCCGGTAAAGATCCTGATTGAGCAGGCGTTCGATGGCGGCCCGATCGCTATCAACGGCTGCTTCAAGCACCGCTTCCGCCTCAAACTCAAGTGTGCATTTACTGCCATAGGCATCGATATTCAGGTTATCCAACGGTTGCAGTGATACCACACTGAAATGCGCAACATCAGTCACTGGCTGCCAACCATTTCGACCAGCCGCAAGCCTCGCCACTTTTCGCGTTTGCGTCACTGGCGAGTCCTGCTCATCAAAGCCCGACTCGATAATCACGCGATAGCTGTATACCGGTATCTGCTGAAAATCACGATCCAATGTCATGGCCGACAGACCAATACTGTCCTGCACTCGTGCTTGCGTCATGCCGAATATCCCTCTTGAAATTGCGATGATCTTGAGGATGCCGCAGCCCGGTCAATCATGCGATACTGAACAGATCTACAATCTGTCCGATTTTCAAACAGACCCGGTGTTTATATGGATGCAAACATCAATACAGCGCTCAGCTGGGAGCGCATGGCTCAGTTCCACTTGATCGAAGTGATCGCGCTTTGGGAGGGTCGGCTGACCAGCAATCACCTTCAAGAGGCATTTTCGATTGGCCGGAACAAAGCTTCGGAAATCTTCAAGTCATATCAGCAGGCAGCGCCCGGCAACATTTTCCACTGCAGCCAAACCAGGGGCTATGTGCCTGATGC
>CEGE01000968.1_pt1 | contig 11442 bp, 16 predicted proteins | sample 306311 | NCBI WGS metagenome assembly CEGE01 (sample SAMEA2755654, study PRJEB7226) | microbial mat metagenome | biome: microbial mat; feature: hypersaline; material: grass silage | place: USA | collected 2014-02-19 | depth 0 m | reverse complement strand
GTGCGTACTCCAATGGCGATGGCGCACAGCCTTTTACCCTCAGCTCAGGCGCGACGCGGCGGCCGCGCGCGACAAGCCCTCTTCCTGATCCTTCCGGCCGTGCATCCAGCGCGGCCGTTTACTTCTTCCTGTAAGCCTCTCCTTTCAACTCGGCCAGTTGCTCCTTGAGGGCGTTCAGCTCGCCGGTCAGCGTGGCGTTGCGCTCACGGGCGTCGGCCAGCTCCTGCCGCACCTGGTCGCGCTCCCCCTCGGCGGCGGTGACACGCTCGGTAGCCTTCCGGGCTTCCTCTGCGGCCTGCTTGCGCTGCTCCTGGTGCTGCTCGTCCTGGGCCTCGGCTCGCGCCTTCACCTGAGCCAGCTCGGCCGTCATGGCATCGAGGCGCTGGCGAAGATCGGCGGCCGTTACCTCCGCTTTGTCCAGGTCCTGCCGGTGCTGCTGTTCCAGGGTCCGCGTCTCCTCCTGGTGCTGTTTCTCCAAGGCCTTGCGATCCCGTTCGGCATCCTTGCGTTGCTCCTTGGTCTCGGTGCGCGCCTCGGCCAGCTCGGCCTTCAGCTCGTCGATCCGCTCGCCCCGATCCTGGGCCTGCCGCTCGGCCGTCGCCAGGCGCGTCTCCAGCTCCTGAACTTGCCGGGTCAGTTCATCGACCTGACGCCGGCTGTCCTGGAGCGTGGCTTGGCATTCCTGGTGCGTCCGCTGCTCCTGGTCAAGCTGGCCTGCGACGGCCTCCAGCTCCTGGGCCTGATCCTCGAAGGCCTCGGCCATCTCGGCGCGTAGCTGATCCGCCTCGGCGCGCTCCTCATCCCATCCTTTTTGTGCGGCTGCCAACGCTTCATTAGCCAGCGCCTGGGCTTCGGTCCAGGCGGCGGCAAGGGCACCCTGGAAGACCTCCTGAACTGAATCCGGTACCGCCACGGCAACGGGGGCCGCCTGGCTGGTCTGCTGCTTGCGCCACTCTCGCATAACGGCACTGGTCGTATTCATATCCGCTCGCGCGGCACGGCGCACCTCGTCCACGGTCGGCATCTTTTCACGGCCACTCTGCTCGTACAGCTCGGCGGCGACTTGCATGATCCGGTCACGCGTCTCGGTGGGAATGCTGCTCTGTGTCATCTCCTTTCCTCCTGGTCGTCTCACTCAACATAAGATAAGAATAATAATAATCTTATTATTCTTATTATGCAAGGGCAAAAAATAAGGGTTCGCCCAAGCCTAGACCCCCGGCCCCTACATAAACGCCCTCACGCGCCTATGAGGCCCTTCAAGACCTGACCCGAACTTACCCCTTACCTACCTTGAAAAATCCGCGCACACGGCCACTCAGAAAGCCAATATTTCGCCAATCACGGCTCCAGCTTAGAAACCGTCGATTACACACCTGGTCACGCCCCCCCCCCCGGCCGGAAGGCTTCGCCATTAGTAATAGGGAAGGACCTATCTCACTTTCAGGGGTAGCTTCTGGCGGTCTGATATACGCACGGACCTGTCTCATCCTCTGGCGTCCTAACTCAAGGAGTTCAACCAACGCGGAGGCATAGCCATTAGAAATACGCACGAACCTTTGAACACCCTGCTAGCGGTGAGTGGTGTGTAATAGACGGAACGGGGAAGCTCGAAAGCTCTTAACATCAAATACTCAAACGAGTATTTAAAGGCGGGTTTCCAACTTCTTTACCGCAGATACAAAATCCAGACGCAGCAGATGCATGGCCAAGTCAATCGCACCACCGCCTCCCTTCTCCACCCTGGTGTCATACCACTTCGAACCAGTGGCCAGCAGCTCGACCACAACACCACCGACCGACACATGCACTCTCTCGGTGTTCTTGTCCTTGAGCGGCCGAAAGTCAGGGTCACGCTTCCAATACAACTCCAGCAGCTCCAGGGACGCCACCACAGACAGACCTCGGAGCCTCGCCAACAACTCAGGCGGAAAGGATCGCCGGCGGCTCATAGGCCCCTCTCCGGTCGCTTCGCTCCCTGCGCGCCATGTGGACAACGCTTCGCGTTGACACACAAGGCTTGCGGGCTACTCGTGATTTTTTCATCACAAGGGCTACTCAGGCCTATGGCCTGGCCGGCCGGGGAACCGTCGATTACACACCTGGTCATGAACCACCCCCCGGCCGGAAGGCTTCGCCATTAGTAATACGGACACACCTTGAACACCCTTCGCCGGAGCCTTCCCGCTCACCTGTAATACGGACGGACCCTGAACGCTGTGGATCAGCCTTCAAATACCCAGAAACAGCTCCTACAGATGCCCCGATGCGCTTCGCAATAGCCCGCACCGATAGTCCTTCGGCTCTGAGTGCCTGAGCTTGCTCACGTTTCGCGTCAGCGGCCGACAGATAGGTTTCCCTATCTACGACACCAGCGGCCCGCCTCTGGGCCTCCTTGCGCATCCTGTCGCGTTCTCGGGCCATACCCGAGCTGATCACCGTCCTGAGCTGGCGTTGCTCGTCATCGGAGATCCGAAACAGGTTGATCAGGGTGTCATTCTTCGGCGTGTACAGCGGCGCGAACTCCCGACCGCCGAACTCCACTTTCTCGCCAGCCTCGTAGGCTTTGGCTTTGCTGTAGAGCGTCATCAGTTCTTTGCTGCGGTACGTCCAGGACGGGTCCAGCTCGCGGGCCAGGGCGGCCGCTTCGTGATACATCTGGCGGCTGTTGGTAGCCCCGGACAGCAGCAGGAAGTTAAGACGCCAGAACAAGTGCTGCATCCGCTCACCCTCGGCGACACCACCCCGAAGCGTGGCCAGCTTGCGCAGGTCCTCCAGACGGTCCCAAGCCAGTTGCCGGCCAGAGAAGCCGCGCAGGTTGTCAGACTTGCCACCTGATAGGAGCTTTAGCTGCCGGCGCTCCGCGCGCTCCTGGCGTTGCTGCTCGATGGTCCAGCGGGCCACGGGCAGCAGCATTTCGCATAGGTACTCGAAGTTGTACCGGATCGGCTCACCGTCCTGGCCGTTCTCAATGTGGACGACGCGGCAGACGTTGCCGCTCTTGGTGTTCACCGTGTTGACCAGGCGCAGCACGCGGCTGGCATCCTTGGCGGCCGGATCGGCACCCATCTGAGCCAGGCGGTCCACCAGGTAACGCTGGCAGGCATTCCAGCGCGGCAAGGCCTGGCGCGGCAAGGTTCCGTCCAACAGCCACTTAGCCTGGAGACCGCGGCCGCTGTAGACCAACAGGGACGGCGTAGGAATACCTTCCTGGGCACAGTAGTACAGCACGGAGGCGGCCAGCTCGTCCGGAGTCCTACCTTGGGCCCATGGCTGCCGGTAGGTGTCCAGGTCCGCGAACAGCAGGCCGACGCGGGCCAGATTGACCACGCGCCGGTTCGGCCGCATGAATTCGGCCTGGCTCAGCCAGGTATCGCGCGAGGTGTCCACCATGTTCAGAACGGTGGCCATCGAGGTCAGCCGGTAGGAGTCTTGCCGCTTGGTGTTGCCATGGGCAACCAACAGCGAGAAGAACCCTGTCCTAGTCTGGTCGTGATAGGTGCCGGCCTCATCGTCTGGGCCGAACAGTGCTAGTTGTGATGCTGTCACCATAACCCCTTTTTCGCGCATTAACGCGCGGACTTGTCATCCAAGGGGTCTGGCCATAGAATGAGAGGTACGGATGTAGGTCTCACTCTGGTGGCTCGTCACCATATCCCGTCCGCCAAAACGGGTTACAGTTAGACCCCAACTCTGCAAAGCCCCGCCGCCAATCGGGGCTTTTGCTTTTTCTGTAGCCTGGTTGGTGCCACCCAATGCCCTGCTACGCTTGCTTCTTCCCTCGTCTGAGGGTGCGGGGAATCCAATCGGCCACGTCTGCGTCCCATTGCACGATCCCCGCTTGCCGTAGTGCGCCCGCTGCTCCGTCGAACGACCGGAAGTAACGAACACCACCACGAAACGCCCCTAGAACCTGCTCTGCTTCTGCGTCTGCACGCTCCAGGGTGATGATCAGTCCTTTCTCTGCGACTCGTATCGTCGCCCTTTCGATGTGGCCGGCCTCCTGTGCTTCTCGCACAGTGGCCAGGCCGATAATCTCTTTCGATTCCACGTCCGCTATCATGCCTCACCCTCGATGCCCTATCAAGCAAAGTCCAAAAATGCAGTTTTGGCCTTGGTCCTTCACTCGCAGGGAAGGCTTCGGACGTATTCGGTCAGCAACTCTTTGACCGTCTTGCCCTGCTTCGCTGCGTAGATTTTCAGCTTTGTGTGATCCTCTGGCGTCACATCGAAGTTCACCCGCTTGGTGGCCCCTTTATCGGCCAGGCTGGACAGGGTGGCCTTGCTCTTGCCGGCGCTCGGCCGACCGGCGCTGAGTGTGGGAGAAGTCTTTGCGCTCATTTGTTCATGCCCTCATATACTCAAATAATCAAACGAGTTTTTCTTTAATTTCAGCCATTAGGGCGCGAATTTCGCGCGCAGCATCGCCGTCCGGGTCGCTGTCCAGAACCGTCGTTCCGCCGGCAGCAGTACCGGGGTAAATCACTCGCTGGGTCACTCTGGTGTCCATCACCGGCAACTCATAACCAACCAGGGCCTCGGTAACTTCGCCGCCGATTCGGGTACCTTTAATTGCCCTGGACACCACAAACGCCGCCTGGAGCCGGCCATCTGTAACCTCGATGCGTTGCTTCACCAGGTCTACGAGGTCGGCTGTCGCCCATATGTCATAGGGACTCGGTTGTACCGGGATCAGGATGAAGTCGGCCGCCTTGATGGCCGACACGGCCAGGTCGGCCGCCTGGGGAGCGCCATCGACCACCACATAATCGACCTTGCGCGCCACGTTCTTCACGTCGCGGTCGATAGTCGGCCGGTCGATCCCGACCACAGTCACTGGGTTGTCTTCCTTGACCGCCGCCCAGTCGCGGGCGCTGCCCTGGGGATCGGAATCGACCAGGAGCACGTCCGCACCATCGAGCTGGAGCGCACGGGCCAGGTGTGTGGCTATTGTGGTCTTTCCCGAGCCGCCCTTTTGGTTGAGTACGGCGATAACCTTCATAAAAACTCCTTTGAGCTTATGTTTATTTACTCATTTGAGGTTAGCGAAACCAGCAGCCCAACGCAATACTCATATACTCATTTTATCATTCGCACAAACGAAGCCGCTGCCATTCCTCGAACAAGTCCTTGCGGTGCCAGACCGGACGCCGGAAAATAACGTGGCCGGCCTCGTCCTCCTGGTCCTGGACCGCCCAGACCCATTCGTCTGCTTCGTCGGCCGATGGCTGTTCGTAGCGGGCCGTTGCCCACATCTCCAGGGCAACGCGGCGGGCTTCCTCTAGGCGACGCTCACGCCGGCGTTTGGCCATCTCTTCTTTCATCCACTTCCCAGCGGCCCGCATCTCGGCTCGCAGGTCCTCGATCTCGGCCGGAGTCAGCCGCCGCCAACCTGGTTCATCATCCGGTGTCATACCTGCCTCTCCTTTTGGTGCTTGGCCCACACCCGCTTCACCTGGGCGGGGCTGCACCCGGCCAGCGCAGCGGTTTGGGTGATGCTGTGGCCCGCCTGGCGCAGCGTGACGATACGCCGGTGAGTGGCCGTGTCTGCCTTCCGGCCCGTGTATCGGCCGGCCTGTCTCGCCAGCTCGATGCCCTGGCGCTGCCGTTCGCGCCTGTCCTCGTAATCGTCGCGCGCCATTTGCAACGCCAGGCGCAGGAGCATGTCCTGGACCGACTCCAGCACAATTCTGGTGGTGCCGGAGGCCTCGGCGGCCAGCTCGGACAGATCCACCACGCCAGGTACAGCCAGACGGGCACCCCGTTCGCGGATGGTGGCCACCAGGCGTTCGGCTTCCTCCAGGGGCAGGCGTGAAATCCGGTCCATCTTTTCGGCAATGACCACCTCGCCCGGTTGCAGGTCGTCGATCATGCGCAGCAGCTCGGGCCGATCAGCACGCGCACCGGAAGCCTTCTCCCGGTAGACGCCGGCGACGTAGTAGCCGGAGGCCTTCGCGGCCTCGATGATATTTTCTTGGCGCTTTAAGTCTTGCGCGTCAGTGCTGACACGCAGATATACCCGCGCCACTCGTAAGGAAGGGTGTGCCTCGCTCATCCCATAGGCTCCTTTGGGTAAACTCAATTGAGCCCATCATATCAGGGTGGCTAAAAAAAGGAATCCACGACTCAAAAGAGCCAGGAATACTGACCTGCCCCTAATGAGCCACCTGTTGATCAGACCGATTCCACGATCATAAGGCTTGACACCAATATAGGTGGGTCCTAGAATCCGTAGTCAGATAAACATCTACTTAGCCGAACAGAGAAGAAATTCTTCTCATGGCGGCAATCCCTAAAGCCACCTCGTGTGGCTTTAGTTGTTTTTGGACGACACATGCATATCTGCTACCTGGATGAAGCCGGATGCACCGGCGCCTTACCCTCAAGTAATACTCAAATCCAACCTGTTTTCGTCATCGGCGGACTCTTTATCGAAGAGTCTCAGATACCATCTATGACGCAGGACCTCCTGGCTCTTAAAAGGAGATTTTTCCCCAACCTTCTCCCAGCGGCCACCCTTCACCATGATTGGATGAAAGCCGAGATAAAAGGAGCTGATTTAAGAAGGAAAGCTAGGAGTAATGGCCGCAACGATCGCCGCTTTTCCTACAGCGTGGTTACCGAGACTCTGGATATAATCCAGAGACATGATGGACGCATTGTTTCACGCATATATGCCAAACCGATTAACGACCTATTCAATGGCACATCGGTATATACCTACAGCGTTCAGTCCATTTGCTCCACATTTCAAAACTACCTGGAAGAAAAAGAATCTAGGGGAATTGTTATTGCCGACAGTCGAAACAAAGGGAAAAACGCCAGTGTTTCGCACTCTATATTCACACAGCGGTTCCGGGCGCATGGCGACCCTTATCCGGGACTACTTGAGGTTCCTACCTTTGGCCATAGCGATAACCACACAGGCCTTCAGCTAATAGATTTGGTGTGTTCTTCTTTACTTTTTCCAATTGCAGCCGAAGTCTGCATGTCTGCCCATCTAACCGACCGCACACATTTATCGCCGCACTACTTGGAGTTGAGAAGAAGGTTTGGTGCCAACCTCAAAAGCCTTCAGCATCGATATCAAGACGATAATGGCAGGTGGCACGGTGGGGTTACGTTATCCGACCCCATCAACCGATTCTCTGCAACACAACTGTTTCGGCCATAGGCCCTTATTCGCCATCATCATCGTCATCTTGCCACCGGCTCCAGGTCTTATCGAAAAGTTCAGAGACATGATCCAGGTGCTGGTCGATCCGTTCGGCCAGCTTCTCGATTGACTCCTGCTTGAGCTTGTCGCTTTCGCGGAACTCGATGTTCAAGGCCCTGGCCACCTGGTTGAGGTTCCGGCCGATAGCTCCAAGCTGCCGGCACGATTCCCGTACGGTGTTCACTTCTTCATCAGTGAGGACCGGCATCCGATGCAACGCCGCCAGAACTGTTGCAGTGGTCCAGTTGGTCCGGTTCGTATATCCCTCTTGCTTGGCTCGCTCGATCAGCTTCCGATGCTCAGCCCCTGTCAGTCGGATAGTGACCTTCCCGGTCTTCTTCTCATCTCCTAGACCTGGAAAGTCTATGGGTACCGCTTCACCACAAACGCGCTGAATCATCATCCTCAGCATGTCGGATTCACTCACGCCATTGGTTCGGCAGAAGCTCTGCCAGGCTTTTTTTTCGCCTTCCGATAGGCGTGTTTTGACAACTTCCTGCTTACTCATAATGCAATCTGAAATGGGGGGTTTAGGGGGTACTTTAGCAAAACTGGTACCAAATGCCAGCACTTTGCGAATCCTGCCCTAGCTCTAAACCCCCCAATAAATTTCGTACGTACGAAATTTTGCCGGCCATCGCCTGGAAGGCCTGGCCATCGACAGACCGGCCGATCTGGCCTATAGTAGTTACAGGTATTACCTCTAACTACGGAGGCCATCATGGCAACACCAACATCCATCAAGCTCGATGACGATCTGAAAGGGCGGGTCCAGCATCTGGCCGATACTCGTAGGCGCTCGGCGCACTGGCTCATGCGTGAAGCAATCGAACAGTACGTGGAGCGCGAGGAAAGGCGGGAGAGCTTCAGAAGGGACACGCTCAAGGCTTGGGAGGACTACCAGGCTACCGGCTTGCACGCGACCGCTGACGAAGTGGAGAAGTGGCTGGCCAGTTGGGGAACGGATAACGAGGTGCCGGCCCCGACATGTCACAAGTGATCTTCGCCCCGGCAGCGATCCGGGACCTGGAGCGGCTACGCGAGTTTCTGCGGCCCAAGAACCCCGCAGCGGCTGAGCGGGCCGCTAAAGCCATCATCCAAGGCGTCCAGGCGCTCGGAGAGCTGCCGCGCATTGGCCGCCCCATTGAGGATATGCCCGAGGAGTTCCGGGACTGGCTGATAGACTTTGGTGATAGCGGCTATGTCGCACGATACCGCATTGATGGTGACACCGTTGTGGTGTTGGCCATCCGTCACCAGAAAGAAGCCGGCTTCTAATTTTTCGTGCGCACGAAAAAACGCCCCACCTGATTCAATCAATATCACGCCTTCAATGACCCTCATCAGGGTCATTTTTTTGGATTGTACAATCCAAAAAAATAAAAATTTCGTGCGCACGAAATAAAAACAGAGCCTTATCTATTTACATTAACAGATAACGTAAACACTTGATTCCATTAATATAATACAGCAGCTGTACTATTGCGTTAGTAGTGATAAAGCCTATAATTTTCTTCTAAAGGCTAGGTGATTTTTGGGGCTTAAACACGAATGAACAGCGACCCTAAGACGGCCGCTCAGCGACAGCGAGAATACGCCAATAGACAAAAGCAGATGGGACGCCGGCAACGCTCTTTCTGGCTTACCGATGAGGAACACCAGGCGCTGAGCAAACGGCTAAAGGAAATTCGAGCGGCGCAGAACGGGGGTGATGACCCCGACCGCGCCTAACCATAACTGCCTGAATAGGAGGCAACCATGGCTAACAACCAGTGTATCACACACACCTTCACCGACAGCGGCCTGTCTCGGCTATGCCGATCACACGCAGTCGAACGGCTCGCCATTGAGAGCGAGATTCAAACGCTGATGATCACCGCCGGTTATGCCCGCGAATTTCTGGCCGAAGGGCCGGAAGCCCTGCCCGAGGATTTCTTTAGCTGCATCGAGGAGATGAAGGAAGTCCTGGAGTCCATCGACCTGAAAAGCCTGGATTTTGAAAAACGGTCGCTCACGCTCAAGCGGAGAAAACGCCGCCTGGAGGCCAAGGCGACCCGCCAAAACAGCCACAAGGAGGCCCAATAATGAGCATCAAGATTTCGTGCGCACGAAAAATGGCCGGCGTCGCCCTCGCCGCCGCTATCGGTCTGTCCCAGCCCGCCATGGCGGGTGGGATTCCCGTTATCGACGTGTCGAGCCTGACCCAACAGATTCTCCAGGTTCAGCACATGCTGAACCAGATCGAGCAACTGAAAAGCCAACTCGAAACGGCGAACAAGGAGCTGGACAGCATCAGCGGGGTTCGTGGCCTGGCCGGCGTCATTGACTCGACTTACGACACGGCCGTGGATGTGGACCCGCAGGGGGTCCTAGACCGCTACGGCATCCGCAGCGGGAGCGACTACGGCATGAGCGGGGACGTGGCTGACCTGTACGACAGCAGCAACCAGAACGCGGCGACCTGGTTGGCTCAGTCGGAGAAGTCCCTGGAACAGGCTCAGGATCGCTTCCACGACCTGACCGGTCTGGTGGCCCAAGTCAACAACAGCCCGGACCAGAAGGACATCCTGGACCTCCAGGCCCGGATCGGTGCCGAGGAAGTCATGCTGGAAAACGAGATGGCCAAGCTAACCATGCTCCGGTCCCAGGCAGAAGCCAACCGGGCAGTGCATGGCCAGCGCGTTCAGCAGATGGCCATCGAGTCGTCCGGCGAACCCCGCGATATTTGGTAAGGAGGCCCTATGAATATCAGGAACATTTCGTGCGCACGAAATTTTGCCGTCGTGGCCCTGGTCAGCTTCGCGCTGACCGGGTGCTTTGACAACACCCCGGATACCGGCCCGGTGCAGACCGTGGACTGGTACCAATCTCACGACGACGAACGCCAGGCGATGCTGGAAACGTGCGCGAACAACCCTGGCGAGCTGGCAGACGACTCGAACTGCGTCAATGCCCGTGAAGCTGAACACCTACTGTCCAGCGGCGAGCCCCGCGATATTTGGTAAGGAGGCCTCATGGATCTTTTTCAAGGGACATTCGAGCTAGTCGACAATGTTCTAGACACTTATATTTCCAGCACAGTAGGGGACCTGATCGCACACATTACCCCCATTTTCACCAGTATGTTGATCGTCTGGATTGCTATCTGGGGTTACATGATGATGTTCGGTAAGGTCAGCGAACCACTGCAAGAAGGGGTTTTTCGCATACTCCGAATTGGCTTCATTATGACTCTAGGCCTAACAGTCGGCACTTATATGGATGTTGTCGTGGATGTGTTGGCCCACGGTCCGGAGAAAATAGCGTCTGTCATAACTGGTACCCCAGCCGACAGCATGGCTAGCATTATGGATACCCTCTTTTCTCGGGTCTTCGAGATAGCCGATCGCGCTTGGGACAAAGCTGGCGTAATGAATGGAAATTTCGGCATGTATCTCATTGCCTTAGCCATTCTATTAGCCGGCGGCGTTGTAACCGTTATCATCGCGGCACTTATCCTGATCAGCAAGTTTATGACTACTTTGCTGCTTGGCATTGGGCCACTATTTATTATTGGCCTACTATTCAATGCTACCCAGCGATTCTTCGAATCCTGGCTTGGCCAAGTGATCAATTTTGGCATGATCTTGGTACTTGCTGCCGCCGGTGGGCGTCTGACTCTTGAGTTTTGTGAGCTTTTCCTAGACAGAATGACCGCAAGCGGCAGTGATCTAACGACTATGTGGGATGCCGCAGCATTCGTAATATTCTTTGGTCTTTGCTTTCTTTTCCTTAAGCAGGTTCCTGCAATGGCATCAGCTTTGGGTGGAGGCGTAGCCCTGGCAACGCAAGGTGCTCTAGGGTCAGCCATGAATGCCATGCGTCCGTCCACAATCCGCCGGCAATATCGCGGTATCCAACGTGATGCGCGCTTGGCAGGTAATGCCGCTGCATCGCCTTACCGTGGCGCCAAGAAGGCTTATCACGCCTACCAAAAACGTTTTGGTGCCGGCAACACAATCACGGGAGGATAACGCCATGGAATCCAAATGGATCGACACCTGGCGCACCCGCTGGGCGCGCTTAAAACGAGGTTGGGAGCTGGGGATAGCAGGATTGATCCTGGTATCCGGCGTTCTGCTGTTCGTGGCCTTGATCCCCGAGCTACCCAGCATGGTATGGGGCACTCTGACCGGAGACGGTGAGGCCGCGCGTACCCTATTCGTCTGCGCGGCCGGCGTGGCCGT
>CEGE01001555.1_pt1 | contig 11463 bp, 9 predicted proteins | sample 306311 | NCBI WGS metagenome assembly CEGE01 (sample SAMEA2755654, study PRJEB7226) | microbial mat metagenome | biome: microbial mat; feature: hypersaline; material: grass silage | place: USA | collected 2014-02-19 | depth 0 m | reverse complement strand
TCTGGACAGCGTTCAGCAGATCAGCGAACTGAACGAGCAAATTGCTGCGGCCACCTATGAGCAGAGCACCACATTCGGAGAAGTCACCGGCCATATGGGCGATATGCACCGCAACGCCGAGGCCGTGATGGAAAGTACCGATGAGCTGGACAACGTCAGCCGCAAAATCCAGGACGTCAGTAATGGATTGCAGAGTGTCGCTGGCCAGTTCCGCGTTTAATGCATCACTAAAGATTAAGGAAATTCCTGATGAAGAGATTTTTCTCCGTCGCGCCGCTGGCACTCGCCATCGCAGCTGCACCGGCCCTGGCTCAAGAGAGCACTGACGACACGCTGGAGCGCATGCAGCAGCAGTTGAACTCCATGCAGCAGCAACTGAATTCGGCGAAAGACACCGGCGTGCGGTTTAATGGTTTTTTCAGCACCGGGTATGCCCGTGCCAGTAACGATGCCGGTTATGCCGGCATTACCGACGAATCGGAAGTCAAGGATCTGAGCCTGTTTGCCTTGCAGGGTACATTCGACGTGACCCAGAAAAGCCAGATTGTCATGCAGTTGGTTGGTCGTGGTTCCGATGACTGGGAGCCCAACGTTGAGTGGGCTTACCTGAGCCACCGCCCGACCAACAACCTGCAGATTCGTGCCGGTAAAATGCGCATTCCTTTCTTCATGTACTCGGATTCCCTGGAAGTCGGCTACGCCCAGCCATGGGCACGTCCGCCACAGAGCGTGTATGGCCCGATTGCTGTCACCAGTTATGTGGGCGCCGATGCCAGCTACAACTGGAATTTCGACAACTCCTCACTGACCGCGACTGGCTTTACCGGCTTCACCGATGAAGACGGCAACTCAGGCGACGTTCAACTGCGCAACATTGGCGGCATGAACCTGACCTGGACCGACTATGTCTGGACGGTACGGGGTGTGGCAGCGACGGCTGAGGCAGATATTGATGCAACCCGGCTGGGCGCACTGGCTGCACAGAGTGGTATCACCCTGCCACAAGGCATCACTCAACTCGCCGATGGCGATCGCGGCGACTTCTACGGCCTGGGCGCCAGCTATGACGATGGCAGCTGGCAGATCATCGGTGAAGTCACCCGCGTAGAAGTGGATGGCAAGTTCGCCGACACCGACTCCGCCTATCTGTCCGTTGGCCACCGCTTTGGTAGCTGGACACCCTATGTTGCGGCAGGCTGGACAGAGAGCAAGGACGACAACGAGCGTACCGGAGCCTTTATTCCCAACGCTGTGCCTGAGTCTATTCTTAACTACCAGCGTAACGAGTACAGCGTGGGCACCCGCTGGGATGTCACTCCTGGCGTGGCCATTAAAGCTGACATTACCCATGTTCGCGGCCTCGACAAAGGCTTCGGCAATCTCAATACCGGATACATGCTGACCAGCAACACCGACAGCACCAACGTCTACACCCTGAAACTCGAATCGGCATTTTAAGGAGGCCCCATGAAAAAGCTAAGCCTGTTGTTTGCGGCCAGCTTGCTGGCAAGCCCCCTGGCCCTGGCAGACGTTGTGGTGATTGGCAATCCGGCCGGCCCGGACAGCATCAGCGCCAACGAAGTGCGCGATCTGTACCTGAACCGCAGCAAGGCGCTGCCCGACGGCCAGAATGCCAAGCCGCTTGAATTGCCGGAAGGCAATACCACCCGTGCCGAGTTTCACGACAAGGTCACCGGACGTAACGATGCCCAACTGAAGGCGTTCTGGTCTCAGCAGGTCTTCACCGGCCGTGGCCAACCGCCAGAAGAGGCGGGCAATGCAGCAGCCGTCAAAGCCCGGGTGGCTTCTACGCCCGGCGGTATTGGTTACATTGACTCTGCCGATGTGGATGACAGCGTCAAAGTCATCCTGACGCCCTGATCCCGACTCCGTAAACGCAAAAAGGCGAGCATCTGCTCGCCTTTTTGCACGGTGGGACAGCCGCTTCAGAAGCCACGCGGTACAGTTTGAGCTTCCACAAACTCGAACAGACCTTCCAGGCCGCCTTCCCGGCCAATACCAGAAGCCTTCATGCCACCAAACGGCGCTTCCGGGGTCGGGCCGGTGCCGGTGTTCCAGCCGCAGTGGCCGAAACGCAGGCCGGCGGCAACGCGTTGGGCACGCTCTGCATTGGCAGTGAATACGTAAGACGCCAGGCCAAACTCCGTGTCGTTACCCGCATCAATCACTTCCTCTTCGGTGCGGAATAATGCCATGGGCACCAATGGGCCAAAGGTTTCTTCCTGGTAGCAGGCCATCTCACGATCCACGCCCATCACAACGGTTGGCGGGAAAAACAGCCCATCGCCCAGGTCAGCCGGTGTTTTACCGGCCACCAGGCTGGCACCCTTGCCCAGTGCATCTTCGAGGTGGCGTTTGACCTTGTCAAAGCCCGCCTGATTGACCAGAGGGCCGATATCGACACCGTCTTTCATACCGTCGCCAACGGTCATGCGATTCACCCGCTCAGCCAGCTTCTGGCCGAAGGCTTCCGCCACCTTTTCATGGATGAACACGCGGTTGGCGCACACGCAGGTCTGGCCGCCACCGCGGAATTTGTTGGCAATCAGGTTATCCGCCGCGGCATCCAGGTCGGCATCGTCAAACACAATAAACGGTGCGTTGCCACCCAGCTCCAACGCCAGTTTTTTCACCTGTTCTGCGGTATCCAAAATCAGCCGGCGACCCACTTCGGTGGATCCGGTAAAACTGAGCATGGGCACATCTTTGTGCTCACACAGCACCTTGCCGATCACACTGGCCTTCCCCATCACCAGATTGACCATGCCGTCCGGCAGGTCCAGTTTGTCCATCAGGGCAAACAGCGCCACCATGGTGAGCGGGGTTTCACTGGCTGGCTTGATCACCGACGGGCAACCGGCGGCCAGCGCAGCAGACAGCTTTTTGGCAATCATCCCGATCGGGAAGTTCCAGGGCACAATCAGGCCTACCACGCCAACCGGCCGATAATGAACGGTCCAGGTGCAGTCTTTTGGTTTTTCCGGGATCGTGTGGGCATCCAGAGCCTGGATGTGCTTGGCGCAGTAATCGAAGAAGCCGGCGGCGTACTCCACTTCCCCCTGGGCTTCTTTCAGCGGCTTGCCGTGCTCCATGCACAAAATCCGGCCAATCTCGTCTTTGTGCTCTTTCAGCCCATCACGAATATCTTCCAGCCATTTACGGCGAGTTTCGATGGGCCAGGGGCTGGTCAGGCGAAGGGCCGACTTGCCCGCTTCTACGGCGGCCAGAATGTCGTCTTCCGGCATGGATGGCACTTTGGCAATCAACTCCCGGGTAGCCGGGTTAAACACGTCAAAGGTGTTACCTCCGGAATTGTCGGTCCAGCGCCCACCAATGTAGCCTGACAGGTTTTGCAGCAGTGGTGACTCGATCATCTCGTCTCCTCTTCAATAACGGGTGCTGCCCCGGTGCGGGACAGATCAACAAATTCATTGATGCCTTTCATAGTGGTAGCTCAGCGGCAGCCTGTAAAGTATCGGGCGATTTTTTGACCCTGTAGTGTCACTGCCTATACTCGAAGAAGCTAACCAAGGAGGCCGGACATGAAAGCGTTTTTCCATCCCTCACAGGATCTGCACATACCGAAGACATACTTTACCCGGGGCCAGATGCGCCAACCCCAGGAGGTGCCTGATCGCACCGAGCAGATGCTGGAAGGCCTCAAGGCACTGGGCATTCCAGTGTTGCAGCCAGCAGACCAGGGGGCCACACCGATTTCGAAAGTGCATGACCTCGGCTACCTTCGCTTTCTCGAATCCGCTCATCGGCGCTGGAAGGAAATGGATGACTGGGGCGATGAAGTGATGTCCAACATCTTCGTGCGCTCTCCCAATGCCCTGCGGGGTGTTCTGGCGGAAGCAGCCTGTTACCTGGCCGATGGCAGTTGTCCGATTGGCGAGAATACCTGGAAGGCCGCCTACTGGTCTGCCCAGACGGCGCTTGGCGCAGCCGATGCACTGATCGCAGGTGAGCGTTCAGCCTATGCGGTATGCCGTCCGCCGGGCCACCACGCCCGGAAAGACGCTGCCGGCGGTTTCTGCTACCTGAACAACGCCGCCATCGCCGCAGAACACCTGAAAAGCCGTTTCCCCCGAACGGTGATTCTGGATACCGACATGCACCATGGCCAGGGCATTCAGGAGATTTTCTACGACCGTAGCGATGTGCTCTACATCTCCATCCACGGTGACCCCACCAACTTTTACCCGGTGGTCAGCGGTTTCGAGGATGAGCGGGGTGAAGGCGAAGGAGAAGGCTATAACATCAACCTGCCCATGCCCCATGGCTCCAGTGAAGATGATTTCTTCGCCAAGCTGGACGAAGCGCTGGCAGCGGTGCGCCTGTACCAACCGGACGTGCTGATTCTGACCCTGGGCTTCGACATCTACAAAGACGACCCCCAGGCCAAAGTATCGGTATCGTCAGAAGGTTTCCAAAAACTCAGCACCCATATTCGTCAGCTGGGTCTGCCGACACTGGTGGTGCAGGAAGGGGGGTATGATCTGGACACCCTCAGTGAGAATGTCCAGCAATTCGTCCGGGGGCTGGAAGGTTAGAACGCGGGCGCGTATACCTTCACATTACCGTGGCCGTCGGCCTTCAGGTGGCCGGCGTGCATACGGCTCATGGTGCCCCGATCGCAGTAGAGCAGGTATTGCCGGTTTGCTGGCAGGCCGGCTATCTGCTGACTGATTTCGTAGAACGGAATTTTCAGCACTTCGTTGTTGGTCAGCGCAAGGGGTGAGCGCTCCTCCTCCGACGGGTGGCGCACATCGATAATCACATCATCCACGGCGGGTGTCTGAACCAGCTCTACTTCTTCGGGCGTGACGATGCTGTCCAGCAGCTGGTTAACCATCACATCGGTGCGATCTAGAACCGCCTGGGCCAGTACGTTCGGGTCCATCTTGGTTTCTTCTTCCTCAACCCGGTGCAGCTTGGCGCGGGTGACCGGTTTGCTGGAAATCACGCCACAGTATTCCGGCATGTTGCGGGCAAAGGGCTCGGTGCCGATCTCCCGGGCAATGCGGATGATCTCCTGTTTGTCCATGGCGATCAGCGGGCGCAGCACCACTTCGTCGCTGGCCCGGTCCACCACATTCAGATTGGTGAGCGTCTGGCTCGACACCTGGGCAACCGCATCTCCCATCACCAGGCCGGTGGCGTTGTAATAACGGCCTATTTCAGCGGCGGCCTTCAGCATCTGGCGTTTTAGCACTACGCCCCAATGACGGTGATTCACCGACCTCATGATTTCGGCCACGACGCCTTCGAACGGCACCGAAATAAACTTCACATTATGGGATGACCCGTAACGCTCCCACAGGTAGTGCACCACCTGACGAACACCCACCTCATGGGCGTCGCCACCCAGATTGAAAAACAGGAAGTGACTGCGAATACCCCGGCGCATCATCAAATAGGCGGCTACCGAGGAATCATAGCCGCCAGAAATCAGCGTCATCACAGTCTCAACCGTACCGATAGGATAACCGCCGGCGCCCTCGTGGCGACGATGGGCAATGTGATACTGGTCGTCTTTGACCTCAATGCGTACTTCCATCTCGGGATTCTTCAAATCCACGCCCCGGGCGTCAGAGGCCTGCAGCAGAGCCCCGCCCACCGCTCGTTCAAGATCGATAGAACGGAAGTCGTGGTCGCCGAGGCGGCGCGCCCGAACCACAAAAGTTTTGTCCTTCAGGCGATCGGCATAGGCATCGATCGCCTTGGCACTCACGTCAGCAATATCGACAAACGGAAAGACACCGATTTCCTGAATGGTGGAGATACCGGGTATGCGCGTCAGCTCATCAATCACCGGGGATGCCAGGCCTCGACCTTCGGGCACCTCGATGTCTACCCTGTCCCAGCTGCCATCCACCCGGATTTCCGGGTCCAGCCGAACCAGAATCTTGCGAATGTTTTGTCGCAACTGGCGCATTTGCTGCTGGCGAACGGGTTTACTTTTGATGGCCACTTCAGCGGCGGGGCGAATCAGCAATTTCATAAAATAGGGACTTTGGTCGGAATAACGTCGGGTAGCGTAAAGCGCGGAAAGGACTTAGTGTACCCTGTAGACAGATATGAACAAAATCCGTCATTGCCGAAACACTCAGGAGCTCCACAACCGATGACCGAATCCACCATGAATGCCCTGGTTTCTCCGGAGGGCAGCCTCGAGATACTTTCCAACCACGAGGTCAACCGTCTCAAGGACAAGAGCGAGGGTGGTCTTTACCGCTTGTTCCGCCAGTGTGCCCTGGCCGTGCTCAATACCGGCGTAGAAACCGATGACTGTAAAGAACTGATGGAGGCCCATTCGGATTTCGACGTGCGCCTTGTACCCCAGCCCAGGGGACTGAAACTGGAGCTGATCAATGCGCCGGGCCACGCCTTTGTCGATGGCGAAATGCTGCGGGCGATCCGCGAGCACCTGTTCTCGGTGTTGCGGGATATTGTTTACAGCCACTCCATTCCCAACTACGTGGCGGGTTTCCGAAAAGACAGCCCGGAAGACCTCACCAATCTGGTGTTCCACATTCTCAGAAATGCCCGGGTGCTTGAGCCCGGCCGGCAACCGGATATTGTGGTCTGCTGGGGCGGCCACTCCATCAGCCATGACGAGTACCAGTACAGCAAAGACGTCGGCCATCAACTGGGCTTGCGGGCGCTGAGCATCTGCACCGGTTGCGGGCCCGGTGCCATGAAGGGCCCGATGAAAGGGGCCACCATTGGCCACGCCAAACAAAGGGTCAAGAACGGCCGCTACATTGGCATTACCGAGCCCGGCATTATCGGTGCTGAAGCTCCGAACCCGATCGTCAATGAGCTGGTGATCATGCCGGACATTGAAAAGCGTCTGGAAGCATTTGTGCGCTGCGGCCACGGTGTCATCGTGTTCCCTGGCGGCGTGGGCACAGCGGAAGAGATTCTGTACCTTCTGGGCATCTTGCTGCACCCCGACAACGCCGATCTGCCCTTCCCGGTGGTGTTTACCGGGCGCAAGGAGAACGCCGACTATTTCGAGATGATCGATCAGTTCATCCGCAACGCTCTGGGTGATGATGCCGCCAGTAAATACGAAATCATCATTGATGACCCTGAACGTGTGGCGCAGACCATGAAGCAGGGCATGAAAGATGTCGAAACCTTCCGCCGTGCCATGCAGGATGCCTACTACTTTAACTGGATGCTGAAAATTGACCCGGTGTTCCAGTTACCGTTCGAGCCCAGCCACAGCAACATGCGGGCCCTGGAACTGCACCGTGACCAGCCACCCCATTTGATTGCCGCCAATCTGCGCAAGGCATTCAGCGGTATTGTTGCCGGTAACGTGAAGGAAAGCGGGATTCGACAGATTCAGGAAAAGGGGCCGTTTGAGATCGCCGGAGACCCGACACTGATAAAACCACTGGAAGCGATGCTGGAGCAGTTTGTCGAACAGAACAGAATGAAGCTACCCGGTTCATCGGCCTATCGTCCGTGTTACCGGATTGTCAGTGGTGCGGCCTGAGCCGCACCACTGCAACAGGCTGGCTAACGGGTAGCCAGGTACCTTTTACTTACCGCCGGCCGGCAGGCTGGCGTAGTAAGCAGCCAGGTTGGCGATGTCGTCATCGCTCAGACCGGTCGCCTGGCCCTGCATGACAGGCGCCTGACCGCCTTTGCGCTGACCGGCCTTGTACGCTTTCAGAGCAGCAACCAGGTACTGTTCTTTCTGGCCTGCCAGGTTCGGATATACCGGCACCTGGGAAATGCCGTTCTGGCCGTGGCAAGCGGCACACACGCCAGCTTTGGCCTTGCCTGCTTCAGCGTCTGCTGCCATGGAAGCGGCAGGAGCCGCGGCGCCCAGTGCGAACAAACCAGCAACTGCAAAGTGTTTCAGATTCATGGAGTTAACCCTCTCATCATTTTACGTTTTATAGTCGGCTTCAAACCGAACCAAATCCAGACTTCACTTATAGCACAGCATATCCAGAGCTCAAATGTGATAGATCAAGGACATTCGTGCGACCATGGTCCCGTTTTACTCTTGAACAGACTGTAAGACATTACGCACAAACCACCAATACACACAAAGTGATAGATTCGCCGGAGACATCGTCCATGCCAGTAGAGGTCCAGGAACTCGCCTGCCGGGAAGGCCACATCGGCCTGCTGACACTGAATTCGCCAAAAACGCTCAACGCGCTGACCGAAGACATGGTGAATCAGGCCCAGCACGCGCTTGAGCAATGGGCCGAAGACAGCCGCATTTGCCTGGTGGTGCTGCGCGGCAGTGGCGATCGGGCGTTCTGCGCCGGGGGTAACATCAAGGCACTATACGATGGCTTGACGGGCAAGGGGGATACCGAGGCACCCGGGCGTTTCTTTACCGCTGAGTACCGGCTGAACTACAGCCTGCACCGTTTCCCCAAACCGGTTGTCGGCGTAGCCCGAGGCATTGTGATGGGCGGCGGACTGGGGTTGTTATCGGCCTGTCGCTATCGGCTGGTCACGCCGGACGTCACCCTGGCGATGCCGGAAATCAGTATTGGCCTGTTCCCGGATGTTGGCGCCAGCTGGTTCCTGAACCGCCTGCCCGGGCGTCTTGGTTTGTTTATGGGGCTGACCGGCGCGCGGCTGAACGTGGCCGACTCCCTGCGAGTAGGCCTGGCCGACATGGTGATTGAACCCGGTCAGATCGACATCCTGCTGGCAAAACTTCAGGACGAGCGCTGGCGAGGCGAGCCGGCGGCGGACGACAACCGATTGTTTCGTCTTCTGCACCAGATGGAAGCTCTGGACTACCGAGCCCTGGCGCCGGGCCATCTGGAGCAGCACGAGCAAACCATTGCCAAGCTGACGTCAGGCACCGAACTGCCCGCGATTGTCGGGCAGCTGCTGGCAGCTGAAAGTGATGACCCCTGGTGGCAAAACTGCACGCAGACATTGCGCCAAGGCTGCCCGGTGACCGCCTGGCTGATCTGGAACCAGTTAAGGAAAGGGCAGCAAATGTCCTTGAAAGACGTTTTCCGAATGGAATTGGCAATGGCCCTGGAATGCACCCGCCGGCCTGATCTTGCCGAAGGCATACGGGCCTTGCTGGTTGATAAAGACCAGTCACCCGACTGGTCTTACCCCACCGTTGCCGACGTGCCCGAGGCGATCGTGGAACAACATTTTCAGCCGGAGTGGGATGACCTGACCGACCCCATGGGGCTCGACTAAGCCCCGAACCGGCTACCGCCCGGATTTACCGGGCGGCGCCCGCCTGAACCAGCAGCATTTCAAGGTCCTGATTGTTGCTGGACCGGGCAAGATCCAGGGCGGTACGGCCATCCGCACCCCGATAGTGAACATCGGCACCCGCCGCCAGCAGCATCTCGGCAGTGAGAAGATCGCCGCTGCCCACCACCTTCATCAACAACGATTCACCGCCCTGACTTACATTCACATTGGCCCCGGCCGCCAGTAACGCCCGGACCACCGACAGGTGGCCGCTCTCAGCAGCGTGGATCACCGGCGTGTAGCCCTCCGAATCCTGGCGATTCACCTCAGCACCCGCCGCCAGCAAAAGCCGCACAATGCGACGATTGCCATTGGCCGCTGCCACCATCAGCGCCGTTTTACCAGCGGCCGTCTGTTGATCCGGTGGCGTGCCCTGGGTCAACAGATCAAGCACGGCTCGGTCCTCATCCGCCTCAACCGCCGACATCAGTGCCGCACTATTCTGGGCGTCCGTCTGCTCCGGAGCGTCGCTCGTTGTGCTGCAGGCAGTCAGCAACAACATCGCAAAAAAGCCCGCCAGATATCCAAATCTGCTCACATCCCTGACCATAGTCCTGAGTCTCTTATTAATGTTTGGCTATTCTGGGCAGCAAATCGCCCGATTTAAATCGAACTGGTCACAACTCCGGCCCGTTTTGCACAAGTTGACACACCAGTCTGCGCAGCCGTAATTCGCCGTCCCTCTGCCCGGAGCACAGCCCCGCCGCCTGAATTCGCTGCCATGGCCAGCCCTGGCTGACCGCCCGACACCACAACGGATAATCCGACTGCTCCGGCAGCCACGCCATTACACCGGAGCACCCCTCCAGTTCCCGCAACAAGGGTAAAGTTAGCTCAAAGCCACGGTAACCTTCGGAAAAACCTGCAAGGTCACGCTTATCATCGGTATCCAGAACACCCCGGGCGGGCAAATCAGCACCAACAGCGCCCGTTAAATCCGGGGCCAGATCAGGCCATTGACGGGGCAGCAGAACCGGCCAGTACCGGGCAAACCGTTGACGCAATCGTTGCGTCAGATCCGCCCCCCGCACTGACGCCCCGCACAGCATCTGCACCGGATATTCCCCGGTACTGGCTTCTTGCCGCAACCCCAACCGAACCACACACAAACCACAGGCTCGCCAGAACGCCAGTAACCCCGAGTCGCCGCCAAAGCTGGTCCCCAAAGCATCCAGACCCTGACGCTCACAGGTGGCCAACGCGGCAGCCACCAGGCGCTGACCAATCCCCATGTCACGGACCGGTTCCGAAACAGCCACCCGTACCACTCTGAGCAGCTTCTGAACAGCCGCCTCCGGAAAGCCGGCGTGGCTAGCCAGAGATTGCGCCAACATATGCCCGCGGGGTCTACGCAGGCCCTTTGCCACGTGATCCGCCAGCTCCGGATTCATACCGCCTTCAACCGACGCCCAGAGCACCCCCACGGTCACCCCATCACACATCGCCCGCCAACTTTGCGCGCCCGGATCATCCAGCCACTGGCGCAAATCCGCAGGCGTCGTTCGATAGTGGGCATCCACCAACAAGCCAAACGCCTCGGAAAGCTCCTTTTCGCTGGCGCTGGCCGGGTGCCAGGGCTCAATGACCACATCCTCAGGCGAAGGCTTTGCGCCGTCTGGGCTTTCTGCCGACAGCAAAAACAGATCCGACACCAGCCGCTCCAGCGGATCGCCCCCCGTCCAGCGCACAGGCTGACGTAAACTGACCGACTGCCAGTGCGGTGTTTCCCGATCCAACACCTGCCGAAAACGAATCGAAAAGCCACGCCCCGTGCCTTCATAGCCGTGCACTGTGCTGGCAAACGCCACCCTCGGCCAGCCCAGTAAAATATCCCGCAACCAATGGGCCGGAATGCCGGCGGCTTCATCCACCATCACCACCTCGGCTTCCGGTTTGTGCAGCAGCAAATCCTGCACCGGCAAAAACCGGATCGACCGCCCGTCAGCCAACACCAACGCCGTGCCAGACTGGTTTGCCAACCGATCGCCAAGACGCTCTGCGGCATGACGGAAAAAGCTCAGCAGATTTTCTGCAGAAGGCGCCGTCACCAAAACCTGCTCACGCCCTGCCATCAACAACTCCGCCGCTGCCATCCCCAAGGCCGCCGACTTACCCCGCCCCCGCTCCGCCGTCACCACCAAGGGCCGACGACGACGCCCCAGCCCGAAGCGC
>CEGE01000524.1_pt1 | contig 11487 bp, 8 predicted proteins | sample 306311 | NCBI WGS metagenome assembly CEGE01 (sample SAMEA2755654, study PRJEB7226) | microbial mat metagenome | biome: microbial mat; feature: hypersaline; material: grass silage | place: USA | collected 2014-02-19 | depth 0 m | reverse complement strand
GCAATACGCCGCCCGGGTTGTTTCGAAGATCAATCACCAGGCCGTCCAGATCGCTGCCGTGCTCGTCTTCCAGTTTGGTCAGTGCATCCCGGAACTGCCGGCCGGTTTCAGCCTGGAACTGGGTAATCCGAACGTATCCGTAGCCGTTGTCGATCATGCGGGATTTTACGCTGGTGACCTTGATGACATCACGGGTGACATCGATCTCAATAGGGGCATTCTCACCTTCCCGCATGATGGTCAGTGTGAGCACTGTGCCGGGCTTGCCGCGCATCAGGTTGACGGCTTCCTCAAGCGACATGCCTTTCACCGGCTTTTCATCCAGCTTGATGATCAGGTCGCCGGCCTGCACGCCTGCTTTTTGAGCCGGAGTGTCGTCGATAGGGGAGATCACTTTAATGAAGCCGTTTTCCATGCCGACTTCAATGCCCAGGCCGCCAAACTCGCCGGAGGTGCTTTCCTCAAGCTCTTCGTAATCTTTGGGCGCCAGGTAGGTTGAATGTGGGTCGAGATCTGACAGCATGCCTTTGATGGCGCTTTCCAGGAGTTTGCTGTCGGACACGTCCTCTACATAGGCATCTTTAATGCGGGCAAACACCTCGGTAAATTTTCGCAGGTCTTCCAGCGGCAGCTGTTCTTCCGGGTCCGGAAGCTTGAGCTCAACGCGCTCACCGTTCTGGATGCCTTCCAGAATCTGCTGGGCTTGCGCTTCGTTGTCCTGAGCCAGGGTCAGCCCGGGAATGGATAACAAACAGGTGGCCAGGGCCAGAGAACGCAGTTGTGAGATCTGGAGTGTGCTTTGAACCCGTTTCATTCACATATCCTGTTTTGTTTCCAAGAGTTGGACTGGTGAGTTGTTTGCGACAGTATGGCGCTCGCAGAAGCGTTTGTCAGCCCTTCGCTGTGCTGTCTATGGCCTGCCCAGCCAGGTGCGTGGGTTCACCGGTTTTCCGTTGCGGCGAACCTCGAAATACAGGGCGGGGTCTTCTGTGCCGCCGGTGCGCCCGGCCAATGCTATGGTCTCGCCCGGGTTGACCCAATCGCCGGGGGCCGTGAACAGGCTGCTGCTGTGGCCGTACAGCGTCATGTAGCCGTCGCCATGGTCGATGATCGTCATTAATCCAAAGCCACGAAGCCAGTTGGCAAATACCACGCGGCCGTGGTGCACCGACTTTATCTCGGCTTCTTCAGCAGTGTTGATGATGAGCCCGCTGCGGCGCAACTTGCCGTCTGCATAACTGGCGCCGTACTGACTGACCACTTTCCCCTGGGCCGGCCACGCCAGCTTATTGCGCAAGGATTTGAACGGTCGGGATTCGTTGGGTGAGGGAATGCTGGCAATGGCCTGCTGAACTTCCTCCAGCAGCGTCTCCAGGCGCTTGCGATCTGCTTCCAGAGTTTCTTTTTCGCTGCGTCGGTTGCTGATGTCAGCTTTCAGGGAGGCCAGAGTCCTGGCTCGCGCCTTGCGGTTTTCGGTGAGTTGCTGCTGCCTTTGTTCCAGGCCGGCCTCTGTCTTTGCCAACTCCACCCTTGTGGCCTGTACTTCAGCCCGGGCTGCTTTCAGTTCACGCAGGCTTTTCTGGAAGGCCTCCAGCCGCTCGACGGTATCTTTGCTGAGATACTCGTAGTAAGTCATGGTGCGGGCAATTTTGCCCGGTTCGATTTCGTTCAGCAGGATTTTCAGTGCGGGTGCATCGCCTTCCATCCAGGCGGCGCGTATTTGCTTTTTCAGGCTCTGGCGCTGTGTTTCGAGGGTGTTGGCGAGTTCGCTTTCCTGTTTTTGCAGTTCGCCCAGGCGCTGTTGTTGTTCATCGGCCTGTTGGCGGAGTTCCCGTCGTTCACGGGTTAGCTGTCCGATGGTTCGCTCTGTTGCCGCCAGTTGCTTTTCCAGGCTAGAGCGGTCCTTTTCCGCATCGGCCAGCCACTCGTTAATGTTGGCGATGCGTTCTTTCAGCGCATTCACCTGCTCAGGCGTCACATCCTGTTCAGCGTGCAGTGATGCGGCCCCCAGCATGAGGGCCAACATCAGTACGAGGGAGCGGTTCAAGGTGGCGGCCTGTAGTCGGATTAGCCTATCTCCGCCAGGCTGTGGCCGGTCATTTCTTTCGGAGCCTTGTCGCCCATCAGAGCCAGCAGGGTGGGTGCGATATCGCACAGGCTGCCGTCATTTTTCAGCGTCACCTTGCGATGCCCGGTGTATACCAGCGGTACCGGGCCAATGGTGTGCGAAGTGTGTACCTGGCCGGAGCTGGGATCGGTCATCTGCTCGCAGTTGCCGTGGTCGGCTGTGATCAGAGCTTCACCGCCCACTTCGTCCAGAGCTTCAACCACCCGCTGCACGCACTTGTCCAGGCATTCCGCGGCTTTTACGGCGGCTTCCATCTTACCGGTATGGCCCACCATGTCGCCGTTGGCATAGTTGCATACGATCAGGTCGTACTTCCCGCTCTTGATCGCTTCCACCAGCTTGTCGGTGACTTCCGGTGCGCTCATTTCTGGTTGCAGGTCGTAGGTGGCCACTCTGGGAGAGGGCACCAGAATGCGGTCTTCGCCTGCAAAGGGGGTTTCCATGCCGCCGTTAAAGAAGAAGGTAACGTGGGCATACTTTTCGGTTTCGGAAATGCGCAGCTGGGTTTTGCCCTGGCTGGCGATGTACTCCCCCAGGCCGTTGCTGAGTTGTTCCGGCGGGTAGGCGCAGGATGTTTTGATGTCGGCGGCGTACTCGGTGAGCATCACGAAGTCTGCGAGTTCCGGGTGCTTGCGACGGTCAAAGCCATCAAAGTCCGGATCGACAAACGTGCGGGTCATCTCCCGGGCACGGTCAGCACGGAAGTTCATGAACAGCACAGAGTCGCCGTCGTTGATGGTGCCGGATGGCTGGCCTTCTTTGCCGATGTGAGTCGCTTTTACGAACTCATCATTTTCACCGCGCTCATAGGCCTGGTCCAAAGCGGTAACCGGGTCGGCGCAGGTAAATTCGGCATCGCCCAGTGTCATGGCGTTGTAAGCGGCTTCTACACGGTCCCAGCGGTTGTCACGGTCCATGGCGAAATAGCGGCCCACGATGGTGGCTACCCGGCCTACGCCCAGGCTTTTCATCTTGGCGGCTGCTTTTTCGAGGGAGGGGCGAGCGCTGCGCGGCGGCATGTCCCGGCCATCCAGGAAGGCGTGAATATAGACTTCTTTAGCGCCACGTGCCGCCGCTAACTCGGCCGCTGCCAGCATGTGATCTTCGTGGCTGTGCACGCCGCCGGGCGACAGCAGGCCCATGATGTGTACGGCTTTGCCGTTGGAGACCGCTTTGTCGATGGCGCTGCACAGCGCTTCGTTTTTCTGGAAATTGCGGTCTTCAAGATCTTTGTCAATGCGGGTCAGGCTTTGATAAACCACCCGGCCGGCGCCGAGGTTCATGTGGCCCACTTCGGAGTTGCCCATTTGGCCCTGGGGCAGCCCGACAAACATGCCGGAGGTATTGATGAGGGTTTTGGGCTGAGTCTGCCAGAGCTTGTCCCAGAAGGGGGTGTTGGCGTTGGAGATGGCATTGTCTTCTGCCGGGTCACGATGGCCCCAGCCGTCGAGGATAATCAGTGCAGTGGGCTTGCGCGTCGCGGTCATCATTTCGTCCGGTTGGTTGTAAAGATAACGGGTGAAAAGTAGGGCAGATTGTAACCGTTTTCATTTGCGCAGGCCACGCGGTATGGCTGAAGCTTCCTTACCTTCTTTGAGCGGGTGTGGGTGTGTATAATCCGGCCAAACCAATTTTCAGGGTAGTTTCATGGACCGCTTGTTTGAATTTGTTATTAACCACTACATCCTGGCTTCGTTGTTCGTGGCGTTTTTGCTGGCCATTCTGGTGCTTGAGTCCCGCCGCGGTGGCGCCAAAGTTTCAGCCCAGGGCGCGGTGACACTGATCAACAAAGACCAGGCCATTGTGCTCGATATCAGAGACCGTAAAGAGTTCGCTGAAGGTCGTATCACCGGCTCTATCAACATTCCGCTAAGTGGCCTTAAAGGCCGGATTAACGAGCTGGCCAAGCACAAAGAAAAGCAGATTATTGTGGCGGACAAAATGGGGCAACACTCGGCCATGGCCGTGAAGCAGCTGAAAGAAGAAGGCTTTGCCGATGTGGTGCGTTTGAACGGTGGTATTGCGGACTGGAAGGCCAGTAACCTGCCGCTGGTGAAAAAGTAACAGGGCTTGATCTGATTGGCGATCTGTCGCACTGTTTCACATTACTGTCCGGAACCAGGCAGTAGACTGTTCCGGCAAACGTGACCATAACAACGGGCCCGGCCCATACTACGAAAAACGAAAGGACTGATCATGGCTGAGAATCAGCAAGCCGCAGGCAACGAAAACCAGAACCAACCCCAGTTTGCCCTTCAGCGTATCTATGTGAAGGACCTCTCTTTTGAATCTCCGAACGCTCCCCTGGTGTTTCAGGAGCAGTGGAAGCCACAGGTTAATCTGGACCTGAATACTTCCCACAACAAGATCAGTGACAACCAGTTTGAAGTGATCCTGTCGATGACCGTGACAGCCAAGCTGGGTGAAAAAGTGGCTTATATTGTTGAGATTCAGCAGGCGGGTGTGTTCCTGATTTCTGGTATTGAAGGACCGCAGCTGGGCCAGATGCTGGGTGCTTACTGCCCGAATATTCTGTTCCCCTACGCTCGCGAAGCCATTGATGGCACCGTTAGCAAAGGCAGCTTCCCGGCTCTGATGCTGGCACCAGTGAACTTTGATGCAATTTACGCCCAGGCTCTCAAGCGCAAGCAGGAAGAAGCCGCTGGCGAAGCGAAGGAAGAGCAGACTCACTAAGCTCCGTGTTGTTGCCTTCGAGCACAAAAAAACCGGCTGAGGCCGGTTTTTTTGTACCTGACGGGCAGGATTATTCAGGTGGCGCCGGGGAAGCCAAGCTGGCGCCAGGCTTCATACACCACTAATGCAGCGGTATTTGACAGGTTCAGGCTCCGGCTTTGTGGCTGCATGGGTACCCGCAGCCGGTGGTCGGCGTGCAGGCCTTCCCGCACATCGGCCGGCAGGCCCCGGGTTTCCGGCCCGAACATCAGGTAGTCGCCATCCTGAAACGCCACTTCATGATAGTGGCGGGAGCCCTTGGTGGTCAGTCCGAACAGGCGCTCGGGCTTCTCGGTATCGAGAAAACTCTGGTAATCCAGGTGAATCTTTACCGTAGCGTACTCATTGTAATCCAGCCCGGCTCGCCGCATCTGCTTGTCTTCCAGGGAGAATCCCAGAGGCTCGATCAGGTGCAGCTGGCAGCCGGTGTTGGCACAAAGCCGGATGATATTACCGGTGTTCGGCGGTATCTCCGGCTCATAGAGTACAACGTGCAGCATGCAGCTTAGCGCTCTACGGCCAGGGCCACGCCCATGCCACCGCCGATGCACAAGGTGGCCAGGCCTTTTTTGGCATCACGGCGAACCATTTCGTGCAGCAGGGTGACCAGAATCCGGCAGCCGGAGGCGCCGATTGGGTGGCCCATGGCGATAGCGCCGCCGTTGACGTTGACCTTGCTGGTATCCCAGCCCATGTCCCGGTTTACTGAAATGGCCTGGGCCGCGAAGGCTTCGTTGGCTTCAATCAGGTCCAGCTCTGCTGCTGTCCAGCCAGCGCGCTCCAGGCAGCGTTGGCTGGCAGGAATCGGCCCGGTGCCCATAATGCTGGGGTCAACGCCGGCATTGGCGTGGGCTTTAATGGTGGCCAGTGGCGTCAGGCCGAGTTGCTTTGCTTTTTCCGCGCTGCACACCATGACCGCAGCGGCACCGTCGTTCAGTGAAGACGCGTTGCCTGCGGTGACAGAGCCGTCTTTCTTGAAGGCCGGGCGCAGTTTGCCAAGGCTTTCTCCGGTCACGCCATCGCGGGGGCACTCGTCTTTATTGACGATCAGTGGCTCGCCTTTTCGCTGAGGAATGCTGACGGGAACAATCTGTCCATCAAAATGGCCGGCGTTCTGGGCTGCGACAGCTTTTTGCTGGGAAGCAGCGGCAAACTCATCCTGTTCTTCGCGGCTGATACCGTATTTTTCCACGATGTTCTCGGCGGTGATGCCCATGTGGTAGTCGTTGAAGGCATCCCACAAGCCATCGTTCACCATGGTGTCGATCATGCTCCAGTTACCCATGCGCTGGCCATTCCGGCTGTTGGGCAGTACATGCGGGGCCTGGCTCATGTTTTCCTGGCCACCGGCAATGATCATGTCGGCATCGCCGCACTGGATGGCTTGAACGGCCATGTGCACGGCTTTCAGGCCAGAGCCGCATACCTTGTTGATGGTGATTGCAGGTACCGAGGCGGGCAGGCCGGCATTGATGGTTGCCTGGCGGGCCGGGTTCTGGCCGCTGCCGGCGGTCAGTACCTGGCCCAGAATGACTTCGTTGACCTGTTCGCCGGCGACGCCGGTTTCTTCGATCAGGGCCTTGATAACAGCCGAGCCGAGCTGGTCAGCCCGCAAACTCGACAGGCCACCGCCAAAACTGCCAATAGCGGTACGTTTTGCGGCAACAATGACTACATCACGCATGGGATATCTCCGTTGCAAAGGGCAGGGTCGGTTGATGGCCTGCCTGCGTTGTGAAAGTTGGCAGGCATTGTAGCGGGAAAGCCACATGGCGCCAAAACAACCAAAGTCGGGTTATGGCGACAGTGCCTGCGTGATAAGTGTCAGCCGTTCGTTGCGAATGGCGTCTCCCAGCTCCTTGCCCTTGAAGCCCTGCTTCAGTAAATCCTGGGGGTTCACCGCGGTAGCAACGCGGGCTGCGCTGCGCAGTTGTTCAATGAATACAGTCTGCTGATCGGAGACGGTGCAGATGAGGGTGTTCAGCAATTGTTCAAAACGCTCCGGGCGGCGCCAGAGGTCGGCCAGGTCGAGCATTTCCAGGGCGGAGTCCGGCGGTAGAGAGTTGTCCCCGAAGCCGGAAAGCCTTTTGGTAAACCGGCACACCAGCAGCGTGAGATCACGGCAGTCATTCGGGCTTTTCATGGCCTTGGCGCGGGCGACGGCCTGGGGCTCGGGCACGGCAGATAACAGCGCGGCAAATCGCTGTGCGGTAGAGCCATTTTTGCGACTTGTGCAGTGAAGTGCCTGAAGCCCGGCGCGAAATACACCAAGGTTCGCCATTTCCGGAATCAACACATCCAGTGCGTCCAGGTCCCGAAGTACCTCAAAGAAAACCCCCGGTGTCTGCTCGTGCAACGCTCGCTGGACTTCCTGCCAGACTCTTTCCGGTACCAGGTCTTCCAGTTCTCCACGGCTGACCATGGCGCGCATCAGACCCATGGTTTCCTGGCAAATGGTGAATCCCAATGGGTGCAGGCGGGCGGCGAAGCGGGCGGTTCTCAGAATGCGCAGTGGATCTTCGCTGAAGGCTTCCGACACATGCCGGAGTTTTTTCTGCTCCAGATCCGCAAGGCCGTTAAATGGATCAACCAACTTGCCATCCGTGGTTTTTGCCATCGCATTAATGGTGAGATCCCTACGCCTGAGATCGTCTTCCAGTGTGACATCCGGTGCGCTGTAGACGGTGAAGCCGTGATAGCCGCGCCCTTGCTTGCGTTCTGTGCGGGCCAGGGCATATTCCTCTCCGGTTTTGGGGTGCAGAAAGACCGGAAAATCAGCACCGACCTGTCGAAAGCCCTGTTGCTTCATTGCCCCCGGGGTTGCGCCCACCACCACCCAGTCGCGATCTTTAACGGGAATGCCCAGCCGTTCATCGCGCACTGCGCCGCCCACAAGGTAGATTTCCATGATTTGACATCCTGACTGGTGGTGTAGGGGGCTGCTAGCCTGAAACCAAGGGGAGGATTATCGACGGCTTGCGGGCGCTTCGCAAATCAGCCGAGGCATTCAGCGTTGGGCAGGAACATTTTTGCTGCTGGGTAACCAGTCGGTCTCAGCCAACCAGTCCAGAATCGACTCCTGATCCATCGGGCGGGCAATATGGTAGCCCTGAATAAAGTCGCAGCCGAGCTCAGTCAGCATTTTCTCAGTGCTCGCGTTCTCCACACCTTCGGCCACCACCACATAGCCGAGATCGTGGCACATGTTGACGGTGGTGCGCACGATGGTGGCGTCGCCCTGATTCGTGGCCATTTCCATGACAAAGGAACGGTCGATTTTGATTTCGTTCACCGGCAGTTTGCGAATGTAAGACAGTGAAGAGTGACCGGTGCCGAAATCATCGATCGACAGGCGAACATGGGCCGTTTGCAGTGCCCGAAGCATGCTCAGGCTGATGGTGGGGTCCAGCATGGCGGCGGTTTCGGTGACCTCCAGCACCAATCTCTGGGCCTGCACCTGGTGTTGCTCAAGCAGTTTACAGACATCTTCGCAGAACTCGGGCTCCCGCAGGTTGGCGGCAGAGATATTGACCGATACCGTGGCATCGCAGTCGCGTTCATCCAGGGCTTTGCAGAACCCCAGGGACTCCTGGATAACCCAGCGGGTCAGCGGCTTGATCAGCCCTGTGCGCTCCGCCATGGGTATGAACTCGTCCGGTGGTACAAAACCATGCTCGGGATGATTCCAGCGAATCAGCGCCTCAAAGCCCGCGACCCTGGCTGTTTTCAGGTGGATCTGTGGCTGGAAGTGCAGGTTCAGCCGGTTGTTCTGAATAGCCTCGCTCAAATCGCTCATCAAGGTGAGCCGGCGGGCGTTGTAGGGGTTCATTTCCGGGCGGTAGAGTGATACCCGGTTGCTGCTTATCTGGGCTTCGTCCAGGGCAATAAACGCATGACGAAGCAGTGTTTGCGCATCGTAGTCGGCAAGTTTGGCCAGGCTGCAGCCTGTCGCAAACATCAGTTCAAGTGACAGATCAAGGAAGGTCAGGGGCTTGCTGAATTCCTGGGTCAGGCGGTTCGCTTCCTCGAGCAGAAGCGTCTCATTTTCGCCCCGCAGAATGAAGGCGAAGCTGACCCCCTCAATATGGGCCACGTACCAGTCTTGCCCTCTGGTTTGCTCGAGTGGAACCGCCAGTAAAGATGCTCCAACGGACGTATTGATGCGGCTCGCAAATTGCGCCAGCAATTCATCTGCATGGTGGTGGCCGAGGGTTTTGTTAACGTCATCGAATTGTTGCAGGTGCAGCAGGAACAGGGCGGTGACCTTCTCGCTACCGGTTGTCAGAACCGTGCCCGCCTGGCGCTCAAACAGTGAGCGGTTCGGCATGCCGGTCAGCTCGTTATGACTGGATGCGTGAAGCAGTGCGGTTTCCGCTTTTCTTTGATGATGCATTGCCTCCAACGCCGCCTGGCGCTCACGCATGCTTTCCATTCGCTGACGGTTGAACCGGTCCGTCAGGGCAAACGAAAACAGCAAGGCCTGGATCGTCGTGCCGATGAGGATGCCGTAGTCACTGAGAATAGTCGTTGGCGCGAGGCCCACTTTATTCAGCACGGTAACCAGTAACAGTGCCAGTAATGATGCCCAGGCAACCGAGAAGATGCGTGCGGATTTTTCCCCTTGTTGCCAAAGATGGAAGCTCGCAAGAAGGTTGATCACCGCAAACGGCAGAATCAGAGCGATCGAAATGCGGGTTGAGATCGCGTAGGGCAAGAACACTGCCGCGACCGTCGCAAGTGACAGTGCCCCAATCAAGACGTTAAAAATGCGGTTCCAGCGGGGGTGTCTGGCCCCGAGTTCCAGGTATGAACGCGCAAACAGCGATAACATCAGCTGGCAAAGGGGAACTGCGAGCAGAACCACGTATTCGTTCCAGGCCGGGCTGTGGGGATAAAGGTACTGATAGGCGAAACCGTTAAGCCCCATCATCACCGTTAGAGTACTGGTGACCAGAAGCACGTAGTACAGGTAGGCCCGCTCCTTAAGGCTCAGAAACAGGAACAGGTTGAAAATGGCCATCACCAGCAGAATGCCGTAGAAAGCGCTTTCCAGGGCCAGGTCTGTATGGCTGTAGGCTTGAAACGGTTTCTCCTGCCACAGGGTCAGGGGAAGCTGCAGAGAGCCGCTGGTTTGAACTCGTAAGTACAGGGTGTAACTTTCGCCAGGGTTCAGGTTCAGCGGGATGATGAAGTCCCGGTGTTCCACCGGGCGAGCGTTGAAGGGTCTCAGGTCGCCGGTGCTCGCAATCTGGGTTAATCCGCTTTGCTGGTTGGCGAGGTAAACATCCACGTAATCCAGCATGGGATAGGCTATTTCAAGCAGCCAGCTGGGGGCTTCTTCCACTGCAGGCAGGTTCAGTTTGATCCGGAACCAGTGAATACGGGCATCGTAGCCAAAGCTTATATCGTCAGGGGCTTGTGTCCACCTGGACTCGGGCAGTGCTTGTACGTCGCCAGGGGTCAGGTTATCGGTGTCTGCTAAGTACTGCACCTGGTCGTGCAATGGCAGTGAATCGAGCGCCGGGTCAAGGGTAGCTGCGCTGGCCCAGGCTGGCGCCAGACACAGAAGCATCAGCCACAGTGCCCACAAGCCGAAACCGGCCGCCCGTTGTCTGGGTGGCCGGTCAGCTGGCATGAGCCTGCGGGGGCGACTGTTACGGTTGTTGCCCCGGCATCGAATCATGGTATTGCTCAGAACGCGGTGCCAAGCTCGATAGCCGCGCCAACGTCAGCGCTGCTGTAGAGCGCGCCGATGTCGAGGCGGGCACCCAGAATGTTCAGGCCAAGACCTGCGGTGAACTGGGTTTTTTCTTCGATACCGTCGTTGTCGTCGTTGCTGGCCAGGTTGTGACGTACACCGGCGCGCAACTGGGCGTAGCGCCAGGCATCAAATTCGGCACCGAGGGCCAGCCACTGGGTGTCGTCTTCGTAGCCGAAGGCTTCTTTTTTGGTCAGGTCAAGCTCGGCGGTTACTACGTGATAGTCGCTTTTGTGAGCGATGCCGGCGGTGACCATGGGGTTGAGTTCGAGGGTGTACTTGTCCTCAAATGCAGCGCCGCGGCTCTGAGCGGAATCCAGCTCCATCGGGATCAGGTTCTTCACCACCACGCCGGCGTTCCACTCGCGGTTTTCACCGAAAGCGTAGGCGGCACCGACATCCAGGTTGAATCCACTTTTTTCGGTCTGGTAATCATCACCGTCAAATTCGTCGTCTTCGAAGCCAGAGACAGTTTCGGTGTATTGGAAGGTGCGGAGTTCGACGTACTTGGGAGTGACGCCGAGCTGGAAGCGTTCGCCGTTGTTCAGCTCGAAGGTTTTCGCGATACTAATACCGGCTTCTGCAACAGCTGAGGCCAGAATTCTTCCGCGGGAGTCAAATTCGATTTCGCCACCATCCTCCAGTTTTCGCTGGTTGACCTCTGCTTCCAGTTGCGCGGCTGCGTTGGGGCCTGAGTTTGCGGCATTAACGAGGGTGTTCAGGAAGGCTTCATCGTTGTTAGAGAGCTCTCCGCGAACGGTAGCGGTGAGACTGGCGCTGGTCACGAAACCGACGGAGATTGAGTTTCCGGGAACCGCGAAACCCAGGCCTAGGCCAGCGTTGACTCGGACCGTGTCCTTGTTGAAGT
>CEGE01002082.1_pt1 | contig 11500 bp, 11 predicted proteins | sample 306311 | NCBI WGS metagenome assembly CEGE01 (sample SAMEA2755654, study PRJEB7226) | microbial mat metagenome | biome: microbial mat; feature: hypersaline; material: grass silage | place: USA | collected 2014-02-19 | depth 0 m | reverse complement strand
CATCACGGATATGAATATTGGTCACCGAATCTTGCTGCATAGCCTTGCCTTTAATGTTCATCATGTTTTACACAAACAATACCAGCCTATATTTTAAAAGCAATACAAACTGTACTTATTTATTTACTATGTAATTAATACTTTACACTAGAGATTACAATAGAGTCTTACAACGGCAACCGTTACTATAGCGCATTGGTTTTTTTGTGTGGGTCGTTATGGCACTGATTCTCTCACTTCTTCAGCAAATGAGCGTCTATCTGGTTATCGCCTATTTGCTCAGTAAAACACCGGCATTTATGCCACTGCTGAGTATTTCGGGGCGACTGTCGCATAAAGTTGTTTGTTATTTTCTTTTCTCTGGCTTTTGCATTCTCGGTACCTATTTTGGCTTGGGGATTCAAGATGCAATTGCCAACACCCGTGCGATCGGCGCGGTCATGGGCGGATTACTAGGCGGTCCATTTGTGGGCTTTTTGGTCGGGCTAACCGGCGGTTTACATCGCTACAGTTTAGGCGGCTTTACTGACTTGGCTTGCGCCATTTCGACCACGGCAGAGGGCTTGATTGGTGGTGTAATGCATCGCTATTTGGTGTCGCGCAATCAAACCAGCCGTTTATTCTCTCCCACGGTCGTGTTAGGGGTAACCTTCGTCGCCGAGTTAGTGCAGATGGCGATTATCCTCGCGGTCGCTGAACCCTTTAGCCGCGCGTATGAACTGGTTAGCGCGATTGCCGCCCCCATGGTGATTGCTAACTCTATTGGCGCGGCGATGTTTATGAGCATTATTGTCGACCGGAAAACCCTGTTCGAGCGCTATTCAGCGGCATTTTCCAGCAAAGCACTCAAAATTGCTGAACGATCGGTCGGCCTTTTAAGCAGCGGGTTTAATCAACAAAGCAGTGAACAAGTCGCTGCCATTATTCAGCAAGAAACCGGCGTTGGGGCGGTGGCGATTACCGATAGAGAAAAGATCCTTGCGTTTACCGGTATTGGCGATGATCACCATCTACCCGGTACGCCAATTGCCTCTGATTACACCCGTCGCGCGATTGCCGATGATCAGCTGATCTATATTGATGGTGCGGATATCCCCTATTGCTGCTCACTTTCTCCTTATTGCAAGTTGGGATCGGTACTGGTGATCCCGCTACGCGGAGGCGATGGCTATGTATTGGGCACCGTCAAGCTCTATGAGCCAAAACGTAAGCTCTTTTCGGCCATTAATGTCACCATGGGCGAAGGGATCGCCCGATTGCTCTCGAACCAGATTTTAACCGGCCGTTATCAGCGTCAACAAAGTTTGCTCACCCAGGCTGAATTAAACCTATTACGCGCCCAAGTCAATCCGCACTTTTTGTTCAATGCCTTAAATACGATTAGTGCGGTGGTCAAACGCGAGCCAGAGCGGGCACGCCAATTGATCCAACATCTATCGACCTTCTTTCGCAGTAACCTTAAGCAAAACCGCGAGACCGTCTCGCTTGAGCAAGAGCTGAATCACCTCGATGCCTATTTAGAGCTCGAACATGCCCGTTTTGCCGATCGCATGAGTGTGGAGAAGCAGATTGATCCCGCTATCTTGCACGCGGTGATCCCAAGCTTTACCTTACAGCCTTTGGTCGAGAATGCGGTGAAACATGGGATCTGCCAATTGATGGCAGACGGCAAAATTATTATTCGTGGCTGGCAAGAAGGCGAATGCCTGTATTTACAAGTGGAAGACAATGCCGGGCTTTACCAACCCGCAGCACAACACTCAGGACTCGGCATGCGTATTGTTGATAAGCGTGTACGAGGGTTGTTTGGCGGCCAATATACGCTAAAAATGACCTGCAAGCCTGATATATGGACACGGGCAACCGTCACTTTGCCCTTCACGTATCAAACGCCCAATAAGGAGAGAGAGGCATGATTAAGGCATTGATTGTTGATGATGAGCTGCACGCCCGCGAGGCGTTGGAAGACGAGTTGCTAGCGGTAGGCGGTGTTGACATCATTGGGCAATGCAACAATGCCATTGACGCACTGAAAGCCATCAATCAAACCCGTCCAGACGTGGTGTTTTTAGATATTCAAATGCCGCGAGTGACGGGATTAGAGCTGTTAGCCATGCTTGATCCCGATACCATGCCCAAGGTGGTATTTGTCACCGCCTATGATGAATATGCGGTACAAGCATTTGAAGAAAATGCGTTCGACTACCTGTTAAAGCCCGTCGAAACCGTGCGATTAAAAAAATCCTTGGAAAAACTCACTCGTGAGCTACGCCAGAAAAACGACTACCGAGCAATGACACCAACGTTGGATTTGCTTCCCTGTGCGGGACACAGTCGGATTACATTGATCCCACATCAAGAGGTCGAAGTTGCGCGTACCGCCTTAAGTGGCGTCGCACTGCTCACCGCAAAAGGCGAGTCTACCACGCACCTATCACTCAAGGTCTTGGAGGACAAAACCCCCTTAATACGCTGTCATCGCCAATACTTGATTCACCCCGCCGCTATCCGCGAAATCCGCTTACTCGACAATGGCCTTGCCGAGGTGATTACCTCCTCAGCGCATGTTGTGCCGGTGAGCCGACGTTACTTAAAAGCGTTAAAAAATCAATTGGGGCTTAACTAACCCAGACTTATACGCCAGTGCTCAATAAAATAGGCTATTGGATTGGCTTTGAGAATCGTGATGACCACGCTGCCATTCCATTCTAAAACGCTGAGATCCTGGCCGACTTTCACACACGCCCATATACGGGTTTCCGTCTAGCCCAAGCTGATAGGCATGAGCAGGATCGCAGTAATCATCAATACCATGGATGTAGCCTTGCTCATAGTCGAGATAATTTGCATTCATCGGCCCAGTCGCTTTACTTGCCAGGGTTTGTAAATCTTTCACGGATCGCTGTGGCAAACCACGCTGACCATCTTGCTCCCCCAAGCCATACCAATTTTGATCGTCAACCAAACCTTGGGTGGTAGAAGCAGCGCACCCGGCCAAAAGTAAAATGGCGAATAATAAAAAAAACGTCTGTTTCATGCCCTGTCCTACCCTCATAAAAAAGCCTCAGTAAATACTGAGGCTTAGATCTTAGCGTATTTGACTGAATATTGCTTGAAGACCAGTCATATAGCTGAGCGCAGACCCATCAGCTATAACGCCTTACCTATAACTGCTTTTCATTGGCGATTAACTGCGAATTGGGTTTATAACCGATAAAGAACCCAATCGTGGCGGCAACGGTTGCCCCGACACCAATCATGGTAGCGATATTCATCGGTAAGCTAAAACCGATTTCGGCATTGGCCAAATAAGTGACAGTTACCGCAGTCATAAACATCGCAGGAATGGTGCATACCCAGTGAAATTTGTCGCGTTTAATCAGATAAGCCGCCGCAGCCCACAACATGATCATCGCGGTAGTTTGGTTAGCCCAGCCGAAGTAACGCCAAATCACGCCAAACTCCGCTTTGGTGATCAAAAAGCCGACCACAAACATGGGGATCGCAATCATCAGGCGCTTCACCATCGGTTTTTGCTGAATATTCAGAAAGTCGGCGATAATCAGACGCGCAGAACGGAAAGCAGTGTCGCCAGAAGTGATCGGCAACACAATCACCCCTAATACCGCCATAATGCCGCCGACCGTGCCAAGTAGCGAGGTGGAAACCTCATGCACCACCGCTGCCGGGCCACCGTTAGCGAGCGTTTGATTAAGCGCGTCACTCGATTCATAGAAGCTTAAGCCCAGACTACACCAGATAAGCGCAATCACACCTTCACCAATCATGGCGCCATAAAAGATAAACCGGCCTGACTTTTCATTCTGCATACAACGCGCCATTAATGGCGATTGGGTGGCGTGGAAGCCTGATACCGCACCACAAGCGATGGTGATAAACAGTAATGGCCATAGTGGCAGATCGGTCGGATGGAAGTTGGTGGCAAAGTCGAGCCCTTGGCTGTAGAAGCTGTGATCGCTGACGGCCAAGCCGATAATCAAGCCCACCGACATAAAGACAAGCAAAGCGCCAAATATAGGATAAAAACGGCCAATAATTTTGTCTATCGGCACCACGGTGGCCAATACATAGTAAGCAAAGATAATGCCCACCCACAGCGCCACGCTCATTTCTGACAGACTACCTAACAACTTGGCTGGACCGAGCACAAACACCACGCCCACCAGCATCAAGAGTAACACCGCAAAGAAGTTCATAAAATGTTTAGCGAAGTTACCGAGATGCTCGCCCACGACAGAAGGGACAGATGCGCCATTGGCACGCACACTGAGCATACCAGAGAAATAATCATGCACGGCGCCGGCAAAAATGCAGCCAAACACAATCCATAGCATGGCAACAGGGCCATATAACGCACCGAGTATTGGGCCAAAAATCGGACCGAGGCCTGCAATATTAAGCAGTTGAATCAGATATACTTTCTTATCTGACAGTGGCACAAAGTCGACACCATCGTTCATGCTCATGGCCGGGGTCGCTTTTTGCGGTTTTGGCCCAAAAATTTTGGTAATGAAAGTGCCGTAGGTAAAGTAGCCGACAATCAAGGTCACTACGCAAAGTAAAAACCAGGACATAATTGCTCTCCGTGTCGTTAGCAGCGCTGCTGCCAATCTTTTAGTAGGGGACAGATGCCATTTTGCCGATTGCGTTGTCGAATACACGCGCTTTAACGGCGAGTGGTCGCCGGTGCAGATAAACGGTTGTAAACAGGATTAAGTGGTGAGGGCGGTGAAGGGTGTAGTGTGAATGAGCCGATTGGCCATTAAAAAAGCCCGTCCTACAGGACGGGCTTTTGAGCAATAAACGCCATAGGGGCGATTACTTCTTGTTAAGACGCTCTTTGATTCGAGCTGACTTACCAGAACGCTCACGCAGGTAGTACAGTTTGGCACGACGTACTGCACCGCGACGTTTAACAGTAATGCTGTCGATAACTGGCGAATGGGCTTGGAAAGTACGCTCTACACCTTCACCGCTAGACATTTTACGTACGGTAAATGCAGAGTGTAGACCACGATTGCGCTTAGCGATAACCACACCTTCATATGGCTGCAGACGCTCACGGTTACCTTCTTTTACTTTAAGCTGTACCAGGACAGTGTCACCTGCTTGAAACTCAGGCAGGTCTTTTTTCATTTGCTCGTCTTCGAGCTGCTTGATGATGTTACTCATTATTTATAACCCTAGAATAAACTGAAACTCAATTTGATTCGGCACTTGCACGATGTTCTTTGATGAACTCGGCAAGTAGTGATTCCTGTTCGTCAGTCAGAGCTAGGTTTTCCAGGAGCTCTGGTCGTCGTAACCAAGTGCGACCTAGCGATTGTTTTAATCGCCAGCGACGAATGTCCTTATGATTACCGGATTTTAGCACCTCTGGTACCACCAACCCATCTAACACTTCAGGACGCGTGTAGTGTGGACAGTCTAACAACCCATTGGCAAAGGAATCTTCCTCTGCTGACGCCATATCGCCTAGCACACCCGGTACAAACCGAGCAACAGCATCGACTAACGTCATCGCGGGCAGCTCGCCCCCACTGAGCACAAAATCTCCCACTGACCATTCTTCGTCAACGTGAGTTTGAATAATGCGCTCGTCTACCCCTTCGTACCGGCCACAAATCAAAATGAGTTTATCATTGCTCGCCAGCGACTCGACCCCCGCTTGATCGAGCTTGCGCCCTTGCGGAGAGAGGTAAACCACTTTCGCTTTATCGCCTGCGGCTTGTTTAGCGGCATGAATCGCATCGCGCAAAGGCTCTACCATCATTAACATGCCCGGGCCACCGCCGTAAGGTCGGTCATCGACCGTACGGTGTTTGTCGTGGGTGAAATCACGCGGATTCCACGTTTCGACGTTTAACAGCCCTTTTTTTACCGCTTGGCCCGTGACTCCAAAATCAGTGACCGCTCGGAACATTTCTGGAAACAGGCTGATAATGCCAACCCACATATTTCCGCTCGCTTACTGTTGGAGTTTAAAAACCAGGATCCCAGTCAACTTCGATCCGTTGAGCAGTGCGATCAATCGACTTGATGACCTGCTCTTCAAGGAACGGAATTAAGCGTTCCTTTTTACCAAAAGCATCTTTCAGGTTGGCTTTAACGACAAGCACGTCGTTCGAGCCTGTTTCAAGCATGTCAGTCACAGTGCCGAGGTGATAGCCTTTTGCATTCACCACGTCCATACCAAACAGCTCACGCCAATAAAACTCTTGATCTGATAAAGCAGGAAGCGCTTGTGCACTGACTGCAATCTCAGCGTTGGTCAGCATCTGCGCGTCTTCGCGCTGATCCAGCCCCGTAAGTTTGGCGACATACCCTTTATTGTGGCGTTTCCAGTCTTCGACCTCGAAACGTTGCCACTGCCCGCGCACCTGGATAAACCAGGGTGAGTAGGCAAAAATGCTTTCAGCATCTTCAGTGTAAGAAAAAATCTTGAGCCAGCCTCGTATGCCGTACGACGAGCCTAGCTTGCCAACGACAATCGTCTCTTGCTCACTCATTTCTTCTTTTAACCCTGACACTGATCAATTACGCCGCTTGCGCTGCGTCTTTGACTAGCTTAGCTACACGGTCAGAAACCGTTGCGCCTTCGCTAACCCAGTGGTTTACGCGATCCAGGTCAAGGCGTAGTTTCTCTTCCTGGCCTTGAGCAACAGGGTTGAAGAAACCAATTTTTTCGATGAAGCGACCGTCGCGCGCCTGGCGGCTGTCAGCTACAACGATTTGATAAAATGGGCGTTTTTTCGCGCCATGACGTGCCAAACGAATGGTTACCATATCGTCCTCATTTGCATTACTTAATAAAATTGGCCCCGTTTCGCGTAAGCAATGCGGGGCCTCGTGCCAAAATAAAGCTCGGGAATTTTACTCTTTATTGCTGTGAATGCAACTGGTTTAGTCAAATTTCCACCAGCTGTCCCCAGCCTCACAGCGAGTTATCAAGCCTGCTAGCACTGGGCTAACAAGCAAAATATCGAATCGGATTAACCCATGAATCCGCCAGGGCCGCCGGGACCACCACCGGGTGGCATCATGCCCTTCATTTGGCGCATCATATTGCGCATGCCACCTTTTTGCATTTTCTTCATCATCTTCTGCATTTGGGTGAACTGCTTAAGCAAGCGGTTGACGTCTTGCACCTGGGTGCCTGAACCGGCGGCAATCCGCTTTTTGCGTGACCCTTTGATGATTTCTGGACGCTGGCGCTCACGCGGTGTCATCGAGTTAATGATCGCTTCCATCTGCAAGAACATTTTATCATCAACGTTATCTTTCACGTTATCAGGCACATTGGACATGCCAGGCAGCTTATCCATCATGCCCATCATGCCACCCATGCCCTTCATCTGCTCAAGCTGATCACGAAAATCGGCCAAGTCGAAGCCTTTCTTCTGCTTGAACTTCTTGGCCATTTTCTCGGCTTTGTCTTGATCGACATTACGCTCGAGATCTTCGATAAGCGACAGCATGTCGCCCATCCCCAAGATACGGGATGCCACCCGGTCAGGATGGAAAGGCTCAAGTGCGTCTGTTTTTTCACCCACACCCAAGAACTTAATCGGTTTACCGGTGATATGACGCACCGACAGTGCGGCACCACCACGGGCGTCACCATCAACCTTGGTCAGAACCACACCCGTCAATGCCAATGCATCGTTAAAGGCTTTGGCGGTGTTCGCCGCATCTTGGCCTGTCATGGCGTCTACCACGAACAGGGTTTCAACAGGGTTGATCGCGCGGTGAACGTCTTTGATTTCGCCCATCATGGCGTCATCGACATGCAAACGACCCGCCGTATCGACAATCACTACGTCATAAAATTTTAGCTTGCCGTGCTCAACCGCGGATTGAGCAATATCGACTGGATTTTGGTCAGTGCTGGACGGGAAAAAATCAACCCCCACTTCGCTAGCCAAGGTCTCCAACTGTTTGATCGCCGCCGGGCGATACACATCGGCAGACACCACTAACACTTTTTTCTTTTCTTGCTCGGTAAGCATCTTACCCAGCTTACCCACACTGGTGGTTTTACCCGCCCCTTGCAAGCCCGCCATCAAAATCACTGCGGGCGGCTGCGCCGCAAGATCCAATTTTTCATTGGCGTCGCCCATCACCGCTTCAAGCTCAGCTTGAACAATCTTGATAAACTCTTGCCCTGGGGTCAGGCTTTTAGAGACTTCAATGCCAACGGCGCGTTCTTTGACGCGTTTAACAAAATCACGAACCACAGGGAGCGCGACATCGGCTTCCAGTAGCGCCATACGCACTTCGCGCAGGGTTTCTTTGATATTGTCTTCCGTTAATCGCCCACGGCCGCTCACATTTTTGAGCGTCCGGGATAAACGTTCTGATAAGTTTTCAAACATGCGTTACTCGCCCACTCGTCCTATTGGCCCATGATTTTTCATCTGGGTGCAATCGCTGTCGCGAAATTACTGAGATTATACCGCAATCCCCCCATCACTTGCATGTATCGATAGCGACAGAGATTGAGGCAAGGTATACTCACACCTTCATTCTTATTGATTAACTGACTGATCGGTGACGATGGAAATTCTGACAGCCTTGTTGGCATCACTGCTTTATCTGGCCGCCATTTTGCAGATCATCCCCGGCTTGTCCAGCAACAATCAAATTAGTGCGAAGCCGGTCTTTTTCACCGCACTGGCTGCGCTGGCGTTACATGCTTATCTGCTCAAAGATCTGATTTTATCAGGAAGTGGGCAGAATCTTAGCATGCTCAACGTCGCCTCCTTGGTGAGTTTTATCATTGCGATGATGACGACCGGGCTAATTTTCCGATTGCGGCTATGGTTCTTGCTGCCGGTGGTTTATGCCTTTGCAGGACTAAACCTTGCGAGCGCGACCCTGCTGCCCGGTGCCTTTATTACACATCTTGAATCACACCCAGAGGTGCTATTACACATTTCTCTGGCTCTGTTTTCATACTCAACATTGATGATTGCTACCCTGTACGCATTGCAATTGGCTTGGCTGGATTATCAGCTCAAACACAAAAAGCGCCAGGTGATTAATCATAATGTTCCTCCTTTAATGATGGTGGAGCGTCAGCTTTTCAACATCATTTTAGTCGGACAAGTATTATTAACACTCACTCTAATCTCTGGTTTTGTCTTTGTCGATGACATGTTCGCGCAAGGAAAAGCGCACAAAGCCTTCCTCTCGATGGCCGCTTGGGGAGTCTATGGTGTGCTCCTTTGGGGGCATTATCAGTCCGGCTGGCGTGGACGTCGGGTGGTCTGGTTTAGTATCGTGGGCGCGTTTCTCCTTACTCTGGCCTACTTTGGTAGCCGGTTTGTTCGTGAGATATTGATTGCAGGCTATTGATTACGCGCATTTAGCGTAAACACTCGAGCACACGCTCTGATTTTAAAACAAACGTAAGGAACAGTTCGTTGGACGACATATCGACGGGAATATTAATTTCCCTTTTGGTATTGCTTATCGTCATTTCCGGTTATTTTTCCGGGTCTGAGACAGGCATGATGGCACTTAATCGGTACCGGTTGCGCCACCTCTCTAAATCAGGCCACAGTGGCGCTAAGCGGGTCGAAAAACTGCTTACTCGGCCAGACCGATTGATTGGGCTTATTCTGATCGGTAATAACCTGGTAAATATTCTTGCCTCTTCAATCGCGACCGTCCTAGGGTTACGTTTGTATGGCGACGCAGGGATTGCGATCGCAACCGGTGTATTAACGATGGTGATCCTGGTGTTTGCCGAAGTCACGCCCAAAACGCTGGCTGCTCTTTATCCAGAGCGCGTATCGTTTATTAGCAGCCATTTGCTCACCATCCTAATGAAGGTGTTTTATCCGCTTGTTAGCCTAGTGAACTTTATCACCAATGGCTTTTTGCGCTTGTTAGGAATAGGCGCTAAAGCCGACGGCAAGGATAATCTAAGCACCGAAGAGCTGCGAACCATTGTCAACGAAGCCGGTAGTTTGATCCCCCGTCGTCACCAGCATATGTTGCTATCGATTCTAGAGCTTGAAGAGGTGACCGTGGATGACATCATGGTGCCACGCAATGAGATCACTGGGATTAATATCAATGATGACTGGAAGTCCATCATGCGCCAATTCACGCATGCCCCGCATGGAAGAATGGTGTTATATCGCGATACCATCGACGAGGTGGTTGGGATGCTGCGCGTCCGCAAAGCCTATCGCCTGATGGTTGAGAAAAACGAATTTAATAAAGAGACGCTGCTTCGCGCCGCCGATGAAGTCTATTTTATTCCGGAAGGCACGCCACTGAACGTACAAATGCTTAAATTTCAGCGTAATAAGCAACGTATCGGCTTAGTGGTAGACGAATACGGCGACATGATTGGCCTAGTGACGTTAGAAGATATTCTCGAAGAGATCGTGGGTGAGTTTACCACCTCTTTATCACCGAGCTTGGCCGAAGAGATTACGTCATTGACCGATGGTGGCTATTTGATTGAAGGTAGCGCCAATATTCGCGATTTGAATAAGAGTCTTAACTGGACCTTACCCACTGACGGCCCCCGTACCCTCAATGGTTTAATCCTCGAGCACTTGGAGGATATCCCTAAAAGCCGCTTGAGCATTGAAATTGATGGTCACCATATTGAAATTGTCGATGTTGCCGACAATATGATCAAGCAAGTCAAAGTCCTCCCTACAGACCAACCCGACGCCAATATTAGTGTTTAGACCATGCAGCGCACAACGTTAACTCTCACACTCATGAGTCAGCGTGTGCGCCATGTTTTAAGTGACGGAGCTTTAAGTGGCGGAGCGCCTCGATAAAGCTGGCTTCTTTAATCGGTTTGACGATGATGTAATCCGCGCCTGCTTGGTAAAAAGCGTCATGCACGCTGCCATACGCATCGGCCGTGCAAGCGTAGATGGGGACACTTAACCCGAGCGTTTGCCGTATGGCCTGCGTTGCTTCTACGCCACCAAGATTGGGCATATGGTTGTCCATCAACACCAAGTCATACTGCACTTGCTGAAGGCGCGCTAATGCTTGTTCTCCATCTTTCACCCACTCCACCTCAATATGATATTTATGGCAAAATGCTTGGGCGACCATAGCATTAATCTTATTATCCTCAACCAATAAGACGCGCTTGATGCCGAGCGACACAGGATCGAAAGGCTCGTTTTCTGGCGCCTTGGCCGGTTTATTGTCCACCAAGGTGAGCGGCACCTCGACCACAAAGCGGCTGCCTTTATCTGGCTCACTGGTCACATCAATGTCACCTTCCAGCAAGTCTAATAGACTTTTAACAATCGACAGGCCCAGGCCGCTACCACCGTAAGTCCGCGTCACACTGGAATCCGCTTGTACAAAGGGATCGAACAAAGACTCAAGCGCCTGCTGGTTCATTCCTATCCCGGTATCACTCACTACGAGACGCAATGTATATTGACGCAATGTAGATTGACGCCATGTAGATTGACGCAATGTAGATTGA
>CEGE01005005.1_pt1 | contig 11515 bp, 11 predicted proteins | sample 306311 | NCBI WGS metagenome assembly CEGE01 (sample SAMEA2755654, study PRJEB7226) | microbial mat metagenome | biome: microbial mat; feature: hypersaline; material: grass silage | place: USA | collected 2014-02-19 | depth 0 m | reverse complement strand
ATGGAGTTCGTGGAAGTAGATGTCGACGCCTTTGCAGAGAAAGCGCGTCCCGCTGTCCTTGAGGCTTTAACCGAAGAGCAGCGTGAACTCTTTGACGCTATCCAAGACCTGTAAGGTCGGATTTGTAGTCAATTGGTAATGACGATGGGCTGGCACACGCCAGTCCATTTTCTAAGGCACAAGCTGCTTGCCCATGAGGATACGGTTATGAACTCGGATCAAAAAGCGCTTGAAAAGGAAGCGTTGGAGAGTCTGGTTTCAATGTCGGCGGTGCCGAAATTCACAGGCCCTATCGGGCGCATGATTGGCTGGGTGGATAAGTGCTTTCTGACCTTAGCCGTCGTCGCGCTGGTGGCGATTGCCGCCACGGTACTGCTGCAAATTTGTTCACGGCTATTTTTGCCGTTTTCGATAGCCTGGACCGAAGAACTCTCGCGCTATCTGTTTATTTATATGGTGGCACTATCTGTTGGTGTGGTGCTGCGACAGAACCGAAACATCAGCGTTGAGCTTTTCCATCATCTACTGGCGCCGCGCATACAAGCAGCCTTTCAAGTGTTGATCTGTGCGCTGATTGGCCTGTTTGCCTTTTTGGTGCTGCCTTACGCTTGGCAGTATGCGCAAAACGGCGCTTGGCAAACCTCGCCAACGCTGCATGTTCCCATGCTGTATATCTTTTTCTCAACGGTAGTCACCTTTGCGCTTCTCCTGGTTTACAGCTTGCTGGGGTGTCTTGAGGGAATTATCGCAATGTGTCGCTCCTCTGCCTCCCTTCCGGAGTCGTAAGCATGGAAGTTATTATCCTCTTTAGCGTTTTCTTGGTTTTGCTCTTGGTGGGAATGCCCATTGCGTTTGCGCTGGGGTTAGCCTCGCTCTCTTATCTGCTGCTTGAAGGCATTTCATTAACCATCGTGCCGCAGCGCATGTATGCGGGTATCGACACCTTCGTGCTGCTGTGTATTCCCGGCTTTGTGCTGGCCGGCAATTTAATGAACGTGGGCAATATCACTGATCATATTGTGCGTTTTTCCAATGCTCTGTTAGGCCACATTCGCGGCGGTCTTGGCTTGGCCAATGTGGCAGGGTCGATGATTTTCGGTGGTATCTCCGGCACGGCGGTTGCAGATTCAGCCAGCATCGGTTCGGTGATGATTCCCGGTATGGCTCGCTCAGGCTATGACAAGCCGTTTGCTGCTGCGGTTACCGCCGCCTCGTCAACCGTTGGGCCGATTATACCGCCCAGCGTACCCATGATCATTGCCGGTTCGCTCAGCGGGATTTCGGTCGGACGGATGTTCCTGGCAGGTGCCGTACCGGGGCTTCTAATGGGCCTCGCCATGATGATTACGGTGTATATCCTGGCCGTTCGGCGTGGATATCCCAAAGAGCAGCGGGTACCGTTTTTGCAGCTGCTGCGCGAAGCCAAAACGGCCTTCTGGGCACTGCTGATGACTGTGATTATTCTCTACGGCATTATTGGCGGGTTCTTTACCCCTACCGAAGCTTCTATTGTGGCTTGCCTCTATGCCTTGGTCGTCGGCATGTATGTGTATAAAGGCCTGTCGTGGAAAAAGCTTCCGGCGATTTTGTCAGACACCGTATTAACCTCTTCGGCACTCCTGCTGATGGTGGGGTTAGCCAACCTGTTTGGCTGGATACTCACCAGTGAGCAGATCCCTCAGATGATAGCCTCACTGATTCTCTCCATTAGCGATAACCCGCTCATTGTTTTACTCATCCTTAACCTGATTCTTTTGTTTGTTGGCGCTTTTATGGAGACTATTGCCGCGCTGATTATTCTTTTCCCGGCCTTGGTGGGAGTCGCCACTGGCGTGGGTGTCGATCCGGTTCACTTTGCGGTAATCGCGGTGTTGAACCTGATGATTGGGCTGACAACCCCGCCGGTGGGGGTCTGCCTATTCGTGGTAGCGGGGATTGGCAAGCTACCTATGTTGACGGTGGCAAAAGCCATCGTGCCTTTTTTGCTGTGCAACTTGGCGGTACTGTTGTTGGTGACCTATGTCCCCGCGATTTCGCTTTGGTTGCCTAACTTGCTGATGGGAGAGTAGTTGATGATGGCTCCAAAGCTTATTGAAGCAAAGCCAAGAAGTGGTCGGATCGGGATTGTCCATCTGGGGTTAGGCGCTTTTCATCGTGCCCACCAAGCGGTCTATTTAGAACGTTATCGCCAACGCAGTGGCGATGGTGAGTGGGGCGTTTGCAGCGCGAATTTACGCTCTAGCGTTGGTTTAGTCGACGGCTTACGTGCGGCAGGGCAGCGCTATCATGTAGCGGAGTACGCCGATAGTGACAGCGTCACGCTGCGTGAAATTGGCGTTATTGAAGAGACGCTATTCTCGGGCCGTGATGGCGCGGACGAAGGTATGGATAGCTGGGGCCGAGACCGAGAGGCGCTCCTGGCGCGAATGGCGTCTGCGGATACCCGTGTCGTTACGTTAACAGTCACTGAGAAAGGCTACTTTTTAAACCCTGCCAGCGGTGAGTTGAGAGTCGATGACCCCATGATCATCGGCGATATAGCCTCGCCCCAGCAGCCACGTACCGCACCAGGGCTATTGGTGGAAGCGTTAGCTCGGCGGCATGAGGCTGGCATTGCCCCCTTTACCGTGCTCTCTTGCGACAATATGCCGGATAACGGTAAGCGGACTCGCCAAGCGGTGGTGCAACTGGCCGAGCATCGAGACGCAACGTTGGCCAGTTGGATTGCCAGTGAAGTGGCTTTTCCCTGCAGCATGGTGGATCGCATCGTCCCCGCGATGACCGACGCCGATTTTGAGCGCTTAGCGGCACTGGGCGTTACCGATCCAAACGCCGTGGTATGCGAAGCGTTCACGCAGTGGGTGGTTGAAGATAACTTCCCCCAGGGGCGACCCGGCTGGGAAGCTGAGGGGGTTGAGATGGTGGCAGATGTGGCGCCGTTTGAAATCATGAAGCTGCGCATGCTCAATGGCAGCCACTCCTTGCTTGCCTATCTTGGCGCGCTTGCAGGTATCGAAACGGTTTATGACGGCATCAATCACGTCGAGCTTCGGGCGCTGTTGCGCCGATATATGCTTGAAGAAGCGGCACCTACACTTGAGATGCCCGAGGGAATCGATTTAGACGCTTATGCTGACTCGCTGCTGGCACGCTTTGCCAATGACAGTTTGCGTCATCGTCTGCAGCAGATCGCTATGGATGGTAGCCAAAAGCTTCCACAGCGCTGGCTTTCCGGCGCGCTGGAACGTAGTGCCGCTGGTCAAACTTCGCCCTGCGTGGCGTTGGGGGTGGCGGCCTGGATTCGCTATACCGCGGGTCAAGACCTGCAAGGAAATAGTTACCTCGTGGATGATCCGCTAGCCAAGCGCTTTGCAGAGCTGCACCAGATGCATGGTAGCGATCCCCGCGCGCTGGTAGCGGCCTATTTAGCCATGGACGATGTGGTGCCAAACGCATTGGCACAAGACGATGCGTTTGCACAGGCGGTGCTGGTGGCATATCAAACACTCACCCAGGGCGGGTTGCGTGAGGCACTAGCGGGCTTATAATCCCGTTAAGTTCAAAACCCCACTGATTGAATCAATCAGTGGGGTTTTTTAGTGCGCACTAATGGCTAACGATTAGCGAGGTGCAGCGGGCGCTTCAGCGTTCGTGAGAGTCGGTTCGGGCACTTGCTCCATACGCTTGCGCTCTTGGTCAAGAATTGCCAGTGCCTGGGCAGAAGTCACGCGTGAAGCGGGCGTCGCTAGGCTTACAATCACACCCGCTACCAGCGCTACCAGCACCGCGGGGATGCTTGGATTACCCCAGAAGGCTGTCCAGTCGCTATTGGCAATAATCGTTAATGACGTCGCTGATGCGAAAATCAGCGTGGCGATGGCACCCTGCCAGTTATAACGCGGCCAGAAACGGCCCAGCATGGCACTCACAAACAGCCCTGAAAGAATCGTCGAGATCATGCGGGTGATGTAAGTGATGACATTGTCTGAGGCCAGCGCGAACAGCAGCGCCAGACCAATGGTTGCCACTAGCGCAATACGCGAGAAGCGCACTACATTTCGCGCTGAGGGCGTGCGGCCCGTTGCCCGCACATATAGATCGCGAATCAGCGTGGAAACACCGGCAATGGCATCGGAGCTCGCGCTAGACATCGTAGCGGAAAGACCCGCTACCAATAGCAGTAGTCCTAATCCTAGGGGCATAATTTCAGTGGCCAGGAAAGGGAAGGCGAAGTTGCTATTTTCAAGCCCAGGGTTAAGGGCGTGGGTGGCCATACCAATAATCGCGGGAATGATCGAAAAGCCCAGGTAAAGAACGCCGGTGATTAAGAACGAGCGGCGTACCGATTTGACTGATTTTCCTGAATAGATGCGCTGACGAAAGGAGGGTGTAGCAAGCACGCCAATGGCAATGACGGCAGCGAGTGACAGCGCTGGCAGCGCACCAATTTGACCAATACCTAGAAAGCTAGTGGCCCCCGCATCCATACCTGCCGTAAGGCCTGAGAAGCCGCCAACCTCCACTAGCGCCAGCACCGCCATCAAAATAAAACCCGCAAACAGTACAACCGCTTGAATGGTGTCAGTCCAGATAACCGCAAAATAACCCCCCACCACGCAGTAAATGCCGAAGCCTAACGCCACCAGAATACGTGCGGTGGTTAGATCGATATCCGCCATCCAGGAAAGGTAGAGACCACCGCCAAGAATATGTGCTCCCAGCCAGCCTATACAGGCAATATAGATAAGTAGCGCGACCACATTACGTACCAGCCGATTCGCACCGACGTAATAGGCGAGTTCCTCACTCATGGTCATAAAGCGAAGTTTACGTATGGGAGCAAAACAGACCGCGAGCAGTAGAATACCCACGGCGCCTCCAAGCCCGTATAAGGCACCCGCCCAGCCGTTGGCGTAACCGAACCCGAACCCAACGGCGCCCATGCTGGAGCCGGTGCCCACCATGGTCGCCACTGTAGTACCCACGGTAAGGAATAGCGGCACGCTTCGCCCACCGAGTAGGAAGTCGTCGCCGTTGCCCCGTTTGTGTCTTGAAATCCACCAGCCAAACACAATCATGGCGACAATGTAGAGCACGAAGGTAATAAGGAATAGTTGGCTGTTCATGTTAACCTCTTATCGTTGTTTATCCGGCCGTTGCCGCGGCCGAAGGTAGGCAATGGAAGCGATTACCGCGGGGCTTTTTATCCTAATCACGCGGTAATCTGGCGCTGCGCCCTTGCCGGGGTGCGGCGCTTTTTTTGGGTACTTAAAGCTGGGTGTCTAGACGCGATCAGCGCGGAAGCACTTCACGTCAACCTCGACTTTGCAATCCACCACCAAGTCTTGAACGCTGCAGATGCGTGCTGGTGGGTTGTCGCCAAAGACCTCCTTAAACACCTTGTTGAACGAGGTGAAATAGCGCGCATCGGTGAGCACGGTGGTGACATGCACGACGTCTTCAACACCGAAACCTGCTTCTTGCATAATGGCCAGGCAGTTATCGAAGGCGAGGCGGGTCTGCTCAACAATGCCGCCTTCAACGACTTCGCCGTCGGTCATGGGTGTTTGTCCGGAGACGTATAGCCAGCCACCTGCCTCTACGGCGCGGGCAAAGGGCAGCTTCTGACCGCCGGTGCCTACGCCGCCTTCCGTGCCGTATCGTGTAATGCTCATGATGTTTTCTCCTGGTTGGGTTGAAAGGTGGGGATCGATTGAGCAATACGCTCTGTTCTGCGCAGCATCCTGCCAGCGCGTTGGTCTGAAATGGCGCCGTGTTGATAGGCGATTTTGCCGTTCACTATGACCATTTCGATGCCTTTAGCGGCCGCAATGGGGGTCTCGTAATTGGCCGTATCTTCAAGAATCGTTAGATCAAAAAGAGTGAGGTCTGCGTAGGCGCCTATGCGGATCACGCCGCGATCCGTTAAACCGAAATTAGCCGCTGAAAGGCTGGTCATTTTGCGTACCGCTTCGGCCAGCGGCATTAGCTTTAAATCGCGGCTGTAGTGGGCCAGCACACGCGGAAAGGCTCCCCAAAGGCGTGGGTGGGGGTGCGGGTCGTTCGGTAATCCATCGGAACCGACCATGGAGAGCGGGTGCGCTAACACTTGCTGCATATCCGCTTCACTCATGTTGTGGTAAACCGCCCCCGCCGGCTGTAGCTGCTTGGCCGCATCTAACAGTGATACCCCCCATTCGGCGGCGATCTCTTTTAACGGGCGACGCGCCTGCTCAGGGTGCGGTGTCGACCAGGTAATGGTGATCTCAATCTCATCCGTGACCTGGCCCAGATCTAGAGTGGAGGAGCCTGCGGTGTAGGGGTAGCAGTCGCAGTGGGCATGCTGGTGCTGGGCGGCAGACTCCAATTTACCCAGCGCTTTACCAGCGCCTCCCCAATTGCCCGCGCCTGCGCATTTAAGGTGCGAGATCACCAGAGGCACCTGGCCATTGCGAGCGGTGGAAAATGCTTCGTCCATGGCACCCAGCAGGCCCGCAAACTCATCTCGAAGATGGGGGGTATATACGCCGCCTGATTGGCCAACGGCTGCCACCAGTGGGGCCATCTCGGCGGTCGGCGCGTGTATCGCGTTGCGATAGGCAAGCCCTGAGCTAAGCCCTAGGGCTCCCTCATCCAGCGCTTGGCTTAGCAACACTTCCATTTGTGCAATTTCTTCAGCAGTGGCAGGGCGGGCGAAGCTGTCCATCACCTGGCTGCGCAGACTCGTATGCCCCACCAAGGCGGCGACGTTAATACTGGGTGCGGCAGCGTCCACGGCATTGGCATAGGCGCTGAAGCTTGGGTAGCGAAAGTCCTCTAGCTTGCCCAGTAAATTCATGGGGTCGGGTACGTCGCGAGTGAGTGTCACGGGGCTCGCACTGATCCCACAGTTACCCACCACCACCGTCGTTATTCCTTGTGTCAGCTTCGGCAGCATCTCTGGGGTACGAATGACATTGGTGTCGTCGTGAGTGTGGACATCGATAAAACCAGGGGCCAGATAGCGCTCTTGGGCGTCAATAATGGTGGTAGCGGTGGCGTAGGGCATGTCACCGATGGCGCAGATACGCTCGCCTTGAATAGCCACATCGGCACAAAAATGGGCTTCGCCGGAGCCATCCAGTACGTTGGCGTTACGAATCAGCAGATCGTAAACCATCTTAATCTCCTAGTGGCTGGCGGTTGTCGCCACCGCGATGGTCATCGAGGCTAAGCTTGAGACGACGCAATTTAGTCCGTGAACGCTCACGGTGGCGCATGGCAAGTTCAAGCGCTAACACATCGATGACCGCCAGCATGGCGTAGCGGGAAGCTGAAGGGTGATAGATGAAGTCGGTTTCCCGAGAGGTAATCGGGAGCACAATGTCGGATGTATCGGCTAAAGGAGAATTCAGGGCGGTGATGGCAATCACTTTTGCGCCGTACTGCCTGGCAATTTGTGCCGACTCCACCATCTCCGGGGTATAGCCAGTGACCGATAGCACAACCACTACGTCATTTGGCTCAAGGGTTGACGCTACCATGCGGGGTAAGAGTGCTTGAGGGTAAGCGCAGATCGCATAGCCAAGACGGACTAAACGGAATTGAAACTCTTGGCAGAGAATGCTGGAACCGCCCCCTGCGCCAAATACCAATATCTGGCGCGCTTTATCCAGCTGTTCGACAGCGCCTGCCACATCGGCCTGGGCGAGCAAATCACGGTTAAGCGCGAGGGTTTGCGTGGCAATGTCATACACCACGCTTGAGCTGTCTTCGGGTGTCGCTTCTTGTATAAAACGGCGACCTGCTGCTAAAGCGCGTGTTAAGCGCGTTTTTAAGTCGCGCACGTTAGTACAGCCGATAGCGCGTGCAAATCGGGTGACACTGGCATCGCTTACTCCGGCGCGCTGGGCGATGTCACCGATGCTTGCTTCGGTGACAAACTCGATGTCAGCAAATATCAGCTCGGCGACTTTTTTTTCAGCTTCACGCAAGGCAGCAAAGTCAGTGGTAATACGTGACAAAATGTCGATTTCCTGGCTCACCGTGGACTCCTAATGGTTGCCTGATTTAAAAAGTATGTTAGTTTCTAACCTTAAGTCAATAGTTGTGAAAGTATCTAACATCGATGCTTTATTAAAAAAGAGGATATGGGCGAATGCAGACAATGGCGTTAGCGATGGATAAAGGCGGTGAGGAATTGGGATCAAACCTGCTATCAGGTGTCAGCCTTCCCGCCGCCGTGGTGCATGAAGGCCCACTGGCTCATAACGTAGAGTGGATGCAACGATTCGCAGAGGCTCACGGTGCTCGCTTGGCGCCCCATGGCAAAACCACCATGACGCCCGCGCTTTTCCATCGTCAGCTTCAGGCGGGTGCGTGGGGGATCACCCTTGCCACTGCGCCCCAGTGTCGTGCTGCCTTCGCCAATGGCGTTACCCGAATATTGATGGCGAACCAACTGGTGGGTCAGGCAAATATGGCCATTATCGCCAGTCTGCTCGAACAGGGCGCTGCGTTTTATTGTGTGGTCGATAGCCATGAGAATGCGCGCCAGCTCGGGCGCTTTTTTGCTGAGCGGGGCTTGACGTTATCGGTGCTTATTGAGATAGGCGTGGAGGGTGGCCGCTGTGGCTGCCGCAATCAGCAGCAAATTCTTTCGCTGGCGGAGGTGATTGCTAGTGAACCAGCACTTTCTCTGGTGGGCCTGGAGGGCTATGAGGGTGTGGTTCACGGGGATAATCCCGAATCCGGTATTCGTACCTATGCTAAATACCTGGTGGATGTTGCCGTAGAGCTCGAAGCTGCTGGACGCTTTGCTGAAGAGAACCCGATTGTCACCGCGTCAGGTTCCGCCTGGTATGACGTGATTGCGGAGGCTTTTCAGGGCGCACCACTTCAGGGGAGATTTACCCCCGTGCTACGCCCAGGTTGCTACATCGTCCACGACCATGGGCTTTATCGTGAAGCGCAATCAGCGGTATTAGGCCGCCGGCCGGATTTGCAGCAGGGGCTTGAGCCTGCCCTGGAAGTCTTTGCCCAGGTGCAGTCGCTTCCCGAACCTGGGCTTGCCATTGTAGCGCTAGGTAAGCGTGATATCGGTCATGACCAGCTACCTATTGCCCTGCGTCGTTTCCGGGAAGCCGGTGAGCCCTCTCAGTCAATGTCAGTTGCTGGCTGGGAGGTGACAAAAATTATGGATCAGCACACCTTTGTGCGCCTTCCGGAAGGGGCTCAAGATGTCGAGGTCGGTGATATTGTCGCCTTTGGCGCCTCTCATCCCTGTTTAACCTTCGATAAATGGCGCCAGATACTGTTAGTGGATGATCAACTAAACGTTAAAGAGCGTATGGCGACCTACTTTTAGAGTGTTGTTATAGAGAACGCCGTTATAGAGAACATCATTTAGCTCGTTGTACCTGCTGGTAGGCGCCCACCAATAGCCAGTGTCAGGGCGTCTGCCAGTTCCCCTAGCTGTTCCCGACAGCGGTCGATTCTGGGAACTTCCCGATGCATCGCTTCTGGAATCAGAGTGAGATAAGGGATGGTGATAACGGCTTCGATAACGTCATGAACCCCAAAGACGGGGAAGCTGATATTCGTTAACCCTTGGACTTGAGGGCTTGGCCCCACGTGGTAGCCCTGCTGGCGAATCGGATCAAATAGGGCCCGCGTTCGGTCAACCTCTTGTTGCGTTGCATCGCTGGCGGCGAGAATGCGCTCCCGGCGTGGCTCATCCAGAAAGGCCAGCATGACGGCCCCAGAACCGGAGCCGCATATATCGATGTTGGCCCCCAGACGCAGCCCAAAGCCCATCTTGTCGGGGTTTTCGTACTGGGCCACTACCAATAGATGGCCAGGACGAGCAACGCTAAGATGACACGACTGGGAGATTTCATGGCATAGCTCTTCCATGCGCGGTAGTGCGGCCTGTACTAACCGCTTGGTGGGCGGGAAGCGGTGGGCCATCTCAAACATCTTTAGCGTTAGCTGATAGCGGCTACCGCTATCATCCATGCTGACGTAGCCACGATCCCGCAGCACCATCAGCATGCGGTACATCTCATTGGTTTTACGACCGATCTGCTCGGCAATCGCTTGGGTGCTTAGCGGTTGGGGAGATTGGGCAAGCAGCTCCAAAATATCCAACCCTTTCTCTAAGGCAGGGGCGTGGTACTGCGTTTCAGCCTTCTCCTTCATTCAAGCTCCCTTACGTGATTGCCAATCGCTCGTTGCTCGTGGCGTTAACCAAAACGCTTGGTTAGCGTGCCAGCCAGCCGCCGTCTACCGCCAGGGTATGTCCATGCACGTAGCGGGCGGCATCGGAGCATAAGAATATCACAGCGCCGGCTAAGTCTTCTGGCGTGCCCCAGCGTCCGGCGGGGATTCGGCCAAGAATTTCAGCATGGCGCTGGGGATCGTCGCGCAATGCTTGGGTGTTGTCGGTGGCCATATAGCCAGGGGCGATGCCATTAACGTTGATGTCATGGCCCGCCCACTCATTGGCGAGCAGGCGCGTTAGACCGAGAATGCCGCTTTTGCTGGCGGTGTAGGAGGGCACACGAATGCCGCCCTGAAACGACAGTAATGAAGCGATATTGACGATCTTGCCCGGTGCTTTGCGCTCGATAAGGTGTTTGGCAACCTGCTGTGCGAGAAAGAAAGCGGCTTTCAAGTTAACATCAACGACGTCATCCCAATCTTGCTCTGAAAATTCAACGGCTGCTGCCCGACGAATAATCCCCGCATTGTTGACCAGGATATCCGCAAATCGCCATTCGACTTCGATTTGCCTGAAGAATTTCAGAATCTCATCGGCATCGGCCAGATCGAGATGTGTTGTATGAATCCATGGGTAATGACTTCGGAGATGATCCAGCCCTTCTTTATCTTTGTCAACCACCCATACTTTAGCTCCGGCTTCTTCGAGAGCAATGGCAACAGCTTTGCCTATTCCATTAGCTCCTCCGGTTACGATGGCCCGTTTTTCTTTCAGCTTATGTTCCATAAAAGTTCTTCATTTATTCCTGTACGGTTTAAGATAAGAACTTTATTCAGAAAAAGCCAGTAAAGAAATCAGAAGTTAAACATCCAATCTTCAATGGGCAAAAATTCTTCTTCAAAATCTGCCTCAAAGTAAGCCGGCCCATAAACATTTAACGACAACATCCAGGGGTCAATTGCCAATAGGTCTTCTTCATAATCAGCGGTAAAATACTCATCCATAACTACCTTGGCGGTGGCAGTTTCCGGTTTTCCGAAAGTTGATACATCCAGCATCCACTCTTCAACTTCAATAAACTCATTGGTTTCTGAGAATGCTGCAGGGTCCAGCATCCATGCTTCCAGGTTGTCTGCCGGTTCTTCTATGGTTTCCAAAACTGCAAATAGACCTGCAGTATGTTCTTCGTTCACCTTTTTTAAAGGTTTTTCTTCATTTCCGGCAGCATGAATATTGATTGCTACTGCCAAAATCATTGCTGAAAAAATTGCTGAAGTTTTCATTTTCAATCCTCCTGTTTAGTTAAGTAATTGT
>CEGE01001079.1_pt1 | contig 11557 bp, 6 predicted proteins | sample 306311 | NCBI WGS metagenome assembly CEGE01 (sample SAMEA2755654, study PRJEB7226) | microbial mat metagenome | biome: microbial mat; feature: hypersaline; material: grass silage | place: USA | collected 2014-02-19 | depth 0 m | reverse complement strand
ATACTTCATTCCTTTCTTATATCCCCCGACTGCCCCATTTTTATCTCACCTTTTTGTTTGGTGTTGTTACCCTTTCACTATTCTTACTTATTCGGGCATCTCTGGGCGTTGATTATTGCTTGAGCTTCATGGGTCACTGGGGTATGTTATTAGATATCTGGACGTCTAAACATCTTAAATCTTCAGGAGGCAGTGATGCCGATAAAAATCCCGGATCAGCTCCCCGCCACCAATATTTTGCGTCGAGAAAACATTTTCGTTATGTCGCAGACGCGTGCGGTGAGCCAAAACATTCGCCCATTGAAGGTGTTGTTACTCAACTTAATGCCCAAAAAAATTGAAACCGAGACGCAATTTATGCGCTTGCTCTCTAATAGCCCTTTACAGGTTGATGTCGAGCTTTTACGCATTGATAACCGACCCAGTAAAAACACGCCAACGGAACACTTAGACACCTTCTATCGCCAGTTTGAAGCCGTGCGTGAACGCAACTTTGATGGTCTTATCGTCACCGGGGCACCATTAGGCTTGGTGCAGTTTGAAGATGTGATTTACTGGGAGCATTTGCAAGATGTGATGAATTGGGCGCATCAGCATGTTACATCTACCCTTTACGTTTGCTGGGCGGCTCAAGCGGGTTTAAAGCTTCTTTACGATTTACCCAAAAAAACGCGCAAAGAGAAGTTATCTGGCGTCTATCAGCACCAGGTAAATGAAGCACTGGCTACGCATCCTTTATTGCGGGGGTTTGATGATAGCTTTCTCGCCCCTCACTCGCGGTACGCTGACTTTTCGCCAAGCTTTCTTGACGAACACACGGATCTCGATATTCTCGCCACCTCAGCACAAGCGGGCACTTACTTGGCGGCGACCAAGGATAAACGTAATGTGTTTGTGACAGGTCATCCCGAATATGACTCACATACGCTGCATCATGAATACCATCGCGATCTTGAAGAAGGGATGGAGCCTGTTGTCCCGATTAACTATTATCCTGATGATGATCCGTCTCAACCCCCCTATGTGAGTTGGCGGAGTCATGGGCACTTACTCTTTGCCAATTGGTTGAACTATTGTGTCTATCAGCTGACGCCGTTTAATCTGGCTGAATTTTCACAATCTAACTTTACGCTCGACGAATAGCAAAAAGGCGCCTAATTGGCGCCTTGTTGAGAAAGAGTGTTTATACACGGGGATTATCGATTTTCTCTTGAGCGGCATTGGCTTTATCAACCATTCCTGTCATGGTCGATCCTTGTACGAGAATAGAGAAAACCACCACCGCATAAGTCATGATTAAAATCAGTTCACGGACGTCGATATTCTTCTCAGGGACGACCATCACACCAGCCGGCACTGCCATGGCCATGGCAAGGGCTAAGCCACCTCTTAGGCCTCCCCAACTCAAAATACGAACGGCCCAAGGGTTGTATTGACGAAAGCGATTGAAGCCGAAATAGCAGGCTTTCACACTGAGATAACGGGCGAACAGTACAACGGGTACAACTGCGGCCATAATGATCCAGTCTTCCTTGTGGAAGCTAATCTGTAACAGGCTGACCCCGATCAATAAGAACAGTAAGCTATTCAAAAACTCATCGACCAATTCCCAAAAATGGTCCAGATGATCCTCACTCTCTTTGGAGAAGCCAATAAAGCGAGTCCAGTTACCGATCATAATGCCAGATACTACCATCGCCAGTGGCCCGGAAACATGCAACATATCGGCGAGCACATACCCCGCGCTAGGAATAGCCAATGTCAGTAGCAGTTCCATGGAATGGTCATTGGTCGCGCAGATCAAACGGTGAAACAGGTAACCCAATATCAGACCGTATAAAATCCCACCGATAGCTTCTTGTAAGAACAATGCCATCGTACCACCGAGTGTCGGCTCGCTGTCGCCAAACGCCAAGGTAAAAAGCGTCACGAAAATAACAATCCCGACCCCGTCGTTAAACAGTGACTCTCCCTCGATTTGGGTGGTGATCCGCCTGGGTGCCTGTAGCCGCTTAACAATGGCCAACACCGCGATGGGATCGGTTGGAGAAATCAGCGCCCCAAACAATAAACAATAGATAAAATCAAAAGGAATGCCGATCAGTTGGAAGACGCCCCAAATACCGGCACCAACCAGCGAGACAGAGACCAACAGGCCGCCGAGGACGAGGGTGGTGATTTCCCATTTTTGGTCAGAGAAATGGGGAAGCTTGACACCAATACCGCCCGCGAATAAAAGGAAACCGAGTACGCCTTTGAGTAAAAAGGCATCAAAGTGGATATCGGTCAATATTTGCTCCGCCATCGCCTTTAACGGAATGGCTTGGTATTGACCAGCGATCACGATCAAAAGAGAAAGGAGTAGAGAGCTTGCAGTGATCGCGATAGTCGTTTGTACTCGGCTGATTTTACTATTAATAAAGGCGATAAAGATGGCAGCAGCAGCCATGAAACTGAGGATTGCGTAGGTAGACATGCAGCTTCCTAGTACGACGAGGAATGAAAGAGTTACAAAATATTAATAGAAATTGCACTCAAAACGAACAGCTGAATTGAAATAGATCAAAATTAATCGATATTTATAGACGTCTAGATTTCCAAAATGGCTGTGGTAGGATAAAACTATCGCAATCAGGATGGTGATATCACGGGGTAAGAATGGATCGATTAACACAGCGTCTCTCTAAGTGTATTTTGGTGATCGATGGCGGTATGGGCACCATGATCCAAGGCTTAGGACTCGGCGAAGCCGATTACCGCGGCGCACGCTTTAAAGACTGGCATTGTGATGTGAAAGGTAACAATGACCTTTTGGTACTGACGCAGCCTGAAAAAATAGCAGCGTTACACAGCGACTATCTGGCCGCGGGCGCGGACATCATAGAAACCAATACGTTCAACGCGACCCAGATAGCCATGGCCGATTACGACATGCAGGCCATCAGTGCGGAGATAAATTTAGCTGCTGCGCGTCTTGCTCGCGACGTGGCTGACCACTGGACGGCGAAAACCCCAGAAAAACCACGCTTTGTTGCTGGGGTTCTCGGACCCACGAATCGCACTTGCTCTATCTCTCCAGATGTGAACGATCCTGGCTTTCGTAATGTCACCTTTGATCAATTGGTTGAGGGGTATGCGGAGTCCACTGCGGCGTTGATGGATGGTGGTGTTGATCTCATCATGTTGGAAACCATCTTTGATACCTTGAACGCGAAAGCCTGTGCCTTTGCTGTTGAAAAAGTCTTTGATGCCCGAGGTGTGCGCTTACCCATTATGATCTCTGGCACCATCACCGATGCGTCTGGTCGTACGCTCTCTGGGCAAACCACCGCGGCGTTTTATCACTCTTTACGCCACGTCGAACCGCTTTCTTTTGGTTTGAACTGTGCGCTGGGGCCAGCCGAATTGCGTCAGTACGTCAAAGAGCTCAGTGAGATCTGCGAAGGATTTGTTTCGGTTCATCCCAATGCCGGTTTACCCAATGCGTTTGGCGAATATGATCTCTCGCCTGAAGACATGGCAAAACATATCGACGAATGGGCCGCTTCTGGCTTTATTAACCTGGTGGGTGGGTGCTGTGGTACCACACCCGAGCATATTCAAGCGATCAGCGAAGTGGTGGCGAAACATGCCCCCCGTGCGCGCCCCTCTCAGTCTGTGGCATGTCGACTATCAGGGCTCGAACCGCTGACTATTAATGCTGAAAGCCTGTTCGTGAACGTGGGGGAGCGCACCAATGTCACTGGGTCGGCGCGTTTTAAGCGTTTAATCGTCGAAGAACAATACGACGAAGCGCTTGAGGTGGCGTTGCAGCAAGTGGAAAACGGGGCGCAAATCATCGATATCAATATGGATGAGGGCATGTTGGATGCACAGCAAGCCATGGTACGTTTTCTCAATCTGTGTGCGGCTGAGCCCGATATTGCTCGGGTACCTGTGATGATTGACTCCTCAAAGTGGGAGATCATTGAAGCCGGACTGAAGTGTATCCAAGGTAAAGGGATTGTGAACTCAATTTCTCTTAAAGAGGGGGAAGCCGCGTTTATTCAACAAGCCCACTTAGTCCGTCGATACGGTGCCGCTGTGATTGTGATGGCGTTTGATGAGCAAGGCCAGGCTGATACACGTGAACGTAAAGTCGAGATTTGCACGCGCGCGTATCACCTGCTGGTTGACCAAGTCGGCTTCCCGCCGGAAGACATTATCTTTGATCCTAATATCTTCGCGGTGGCCACCGGCATTGATGAGCATAATAACTACGCGGTCGACTTCATCAACGCGGTCGCAGATATCAAACAAACCCTGCCGCATGCCATGATTTCAGGTGGCGTGTCTAACGTGTCTTTTTCGTTTCGCGGAAACAACCCAGTGCGTGAGGCGATCCATGCGGTGTTTCTCTACCATTGCATTAAAAACGGTATGGACATGGGCATCGTCAATGCTGGCCAGTTAGCCATTTATGATGATTTGCCTGAATCGCTGCGTGTGGCGGTGGAAGATGTGGTGCTTAACAAAGACGATGGTGCCACGGAACGTTTACTGGCGTTGGCGGACAGCTACCGCGACCGCGGTGAAAACGAAGTGGCAGAAACCGCGGAGTGGCGCAGTTGGCCAGTGGATAAACGGCTTGAACATGCACTGGTTAAAGGCATTACCGAATTTATTGTTGAAGATACTGAGCTAGCTCGAGCGGCGGCGAGTAAACCGTTGGAAGTGATAGAAGGCCCACTAATGGCGGGCATGAATGTGGTGGGAGACTTATTTGGCGAAGGTAAGATGTTCCTGCCGCAAGTGGTGAAGTCGGCGCGGGTGATGAAACAAGCCGTGGCCTATCTTGAACCTTACATCAACGCTGAAAAGCAACAAGGGCAGACCAATGGCAAGATCTTACTTGCCACGGTAAAAGGCGACGTGCATGACATTGGCAAAAACATTGTCGGCGTAGTGCTGCAATGCAATAACTTCGAGATTATTGATCTCGGCGTGATGGTGCCGACCGATAAAATCCTGTCAGTGGCGCGCGAGGAGCAAGTCGACATTATTGGTTTGTCAGGCCTTATCACGCCGTCATTGGATGAAATGGTGAATGTCGCCAAAGAAATGGAACGGCAAGGGTTTGATATTCCGCTGTTGATTGGTGGTGCGACGACGTCCAAAGCGCATACCGCGGTGAAAATAGAGCAGCACTACCAGGCTCCTGTGGTGTATGTGTCGAATGCGTCACGTGCCGTTGGCGTTTGTGCATCGCTATTATCGCCGGCTCAATGTTCAGACTTTGTGGCGCGCTTACAAAAAGAGTATGTTTCAGTACGAGAGCAGCACCAACGCAAGACACCCCGCACTCCGCCTGTCACCCTGGACGCGGCAAGGGCAAACAAATGGCAAACCGATTGGGCCCATTACACGCCGCCCCAGCCGGCGAGGCCGGGCGTCCATGTTTACGATGATGTCTCGATAGCGACATTACGTCAGTATATCGATTGGACCCCTTTCTTTATGACCTGGTCCCTGAGCGGCAAATTCCCGGCGATTTTAGACCACGAGCTGGTGGGTGAAGAAGCTCGCCGTTTGTATGAAGACGCTAATGGTTGGCTCGACCGGTTTGAGCACGAAGGCTTGATCGCCGCAAAAGGAGTGTGTGGCGTCTTTCCTGCCAATAGCTTTGAGGATGATATCGAGGTGTATATCGACGCATCACGGCAAACGGTGGGCACGGTACTGAACCATTTACGTCAGCAAACCAAAAAGCCACGTGGCGCCAATTATTGCTTGTCGGACTTTATCGCGCCGAAGAGCAGTGGTCAGCCTGATTGGATTGGTGCGTTTGCGGTGACAGGCGGCATTGGCGAGTATGCCTTGGCGGAAAGTTATAAAGTTGCAGGGGATGATTACAACGCGATCATGATCCAAGCGGTCGCCGATCGATTAGCAGAAGCCTTTGCAGAATACCTGCACCAGCAAATTCGGATCTCATTGTGGGGCTATGCGCCTAATGAGACGCTCGATAACGATGCCTTGATCCGGGAGCAATACCAAGGGATCCGGCCGGCTCCGGGTTATGCTGCCTGCCCTGAGCACAGCGAGAAAGGAAAAATTTGGCAGTTGCTCTCGGTAGAAGCGCATACGGGCATGACACTCACCGAAAGCTATGCCATGTGGCCAGGCGCATCTGTGTCGGGGTGGTACTTCTCACATCCTGAATCACGCTACTTTGCGGTGGCGAAGATTCAAGATGATCAACGTGACAGTTATGCGGCGCGCAAAGAGTGGAGCAGCAAAGACGCGGAAAAATGGCTCGGGCCAAACTTAAACGCCTAATGAAAAAAGGCCAGCACATCACATGTGCTGGCCTTTTTTTACTCAAATAAGTCAGCGTGTAACCGCTGTACGACATGGGTCGCGTCGTGATCGTCGACCACCACACAGATATTGTGATTGCTGGCACCATAGCAAATCATGCGCAGTTTATATTGGGCTAGCGCACTAAATACCGGCGCTGTCGCGCCCGGTGTGTGATTCATCTCGTTACCGATCAGCGCAACAACCGCTAGATTCGCACAGATCTCTACCTGACATAACTGCGTGAGCTCGGCGATGGCAGCCTCCGGCAGCTGTGGTGCGTCACCCTGGGTATGGGTTTGATCCAGCGTTAGAGAGACACTGACCTCCGAGGTCGTGATTAAATCAACTGAGATTTCAAAGCGCGCTAAGATCTCAAACACCTTGGCCAAAAAACCACAAGCATGAAACATGTTTAAGCTGGTCAGTGTCACCATGGTCTGGTTGCGCCTGAGGGCCACGGCACGAAACAGCGGCGCTGAGTGCGCTTGCTCACGGATCCAGGTACCGCCTTGTTCGGGGGCTCTCGCCGCGCCGACAAATACCGGGATATGCTGGCGTACCGCGGGCACTAACGTCGATGGATGGAGGATCTTGGCACCAAAGGTAGCCATTTCCGAAGCTTCGCTAAAGCTAATTTCACTAATCGGACGAGCACGATCAGTCACTCGTGGATCGGTGGTATAAATCCCGGGGACATCGGTCCAGATGGCCAAACTTTCTGCTCCGATCGCCTCGGCGAATAACGCGGCACTGTAGTCACTACCGCCACGGCCTAAGGTGGTGGTGTGCCCGTTCGCATCAGCACCGATAAACCCTTGCGTGACCACTAAATGCGTCGCTAAGCGGGGGAGTAATTGGTTCTGGCACTGTATCTTGGTTTGTTGTCGATCCGGTTGGGCACAGCCGAAGTGACTATCGGTGCGCAATAACGCTCGCGCATCGGCCCTCACCGTGGCCATGCCTCGGCTATTGAGCAAGTGAGTAAAAATATAGGTTGAGATGAGCTCACCACAAGCGACCAACGCATCCGTTAACGCTGTACTGGGAGCAGATGCTGCGGTATTTGCATAGTCGGCAATCGTTTGGTGCCAGTCATCGACTGCTGTTTGCGTGTCCTGGCAAGCGGGAAGCGCGTTTAATATCGCTTGATGGATAGCGGTGATGGCAACCAGTTTGTCTTGACGGACTTGTGGGTCGTTGATCCCTTGTGCCAGTGCAACCAAGTGATTGGTGACGCCTGCGCACGCACTGATCACCACAAAGCGGGTATGTGGGTTTTGCTCGATAACATCAGCGCTTTGTTGCATGGCATCGATAGTGCCAACGCTCGTCCCGCCAAACTTAGCGACCGAAATCGGTGGTAATGGGTTCACGTCCTTTTCCCCTCTCATCATACAAATGGGTCTTAATCAATTCATTATGGGGAACATCAGAAGTCACATCGTGACCGCGGTAGGGACCGCAAAAAAGAAGGAAGAGCAAACGGCAGGCATGGACTGCCAGAAGCGCTCCACCTGTCTTCCTGTAGGGATGACAAGTGACAGCCTGAAGGATTCAGCCTCCTAGGCCGGCAGCGTTTCGCCCCCAAGCTTACGCCACCTCGGCATTGTCTCCCCCTGATTATCATACCTTGGAGTGGGGCTCCGCATGATAACTGCCTGAGAAATGCACCTCTTCTGCATGTTCAGTCCCGGGTTGGTTATCCCGTGAACAGCATTTACATTACGGGCGAGATGACAGGGTGTCAACTGCCTTTTGGTCACGATCAGTGCCTTGGCAAAATTGTCCAGCGATCACACAGTTCACGTGCCAGGCAATAGGGATATGGCGAAAAAATATGCTATAACGGTCATCTGTGTGTACCAACAACAAGGAAAGGTTATGGCACGTTCAATTTCCGAGATTCAATCTTTTCAGCCCGTGGCTCGCACGTTAATGGGCCCGGGCCCCTCTGATATTTATCCTGCGGTGCTACAGGCACTCAGCCGTCCGACTGTCGGACATCTTGACCCTTTGTTTATCGCGATGATGGATGAAGTCAAACAACTGCTTCAATATGCGTTTCAAACCGACAACCCTTTTACCCTGGCGATTTCGGCACCAGGCAGTGCCGGGATGGAAGCTTGCTTTGTCAACTTAGTTGAACCGGGTGAAAAAGTGATTGTCTGTCGCAATGGTGTGTTTGGCGATCGTATGCGGGAAAATGTCGAGCGTTGCGGCGCGACAGCAGTGATGGTCGACGATGCCTGGGGTGCGCCTGTTAGTCCAGAAAAAGTTGAGGCTGCGTTAAAAGCCCATCCGGATGCCAGCACGCTTGCGTTTGTCCATGCTGAAACCTCAACCGGCGCTTGTTCGGATGCGCAAACACTGGCGAGATTGGCGCGGGAGCACGGTTGCTTAACCATTGTCGACGCCGTGACTTCACTCGGTGGCGTGCCATTGAAAGTCGATGAGTGGCAGCTCGATGCCGTGTATTCCGGTAGCCAAAAATGTTTGTCATGTGTCCCTGGCTTATCGCCTGTCACCTTCTCACCGCGTGCTGTGGCTAAAATGCAATCGCGAACCCACAAGGTACAAAGTTGGTTTCTCGATCAAAGCCTGGTGCTTGGTTATTGGAGCGGAGAAGGGAAACGCAGCTATCACCATACCGCGCCGGTCAATAGTTTGTATGCCTTGCATGAGTCGTTATTGCGGCTCTATCAAGAAGGGCTTGAGCATGCATGGCAACGTCATCAAGACATGCATCAACACCTCAAAGCAGGGCTGGATGAGCTCGGTATCACTTTTGTGGTTGATCAGCCTTACCGTTTGCCGCAGCTTAACGCGGTCACTATTCCGGATGGTGTGGACGATGCGGCAGTACGTCAGCACCTGCTCACGACCTATAACCTCGAAATTGGTGCCGGCTTAGGCGATCTCGCCGGTAAAGCGTGGCGCATTGGCTTAATGGGCTACGGGGCACGGCATGAGAATGTGGCGCTGTGTCTGAAAGCGTTAGAAAACGCGTTACGTTAAGGCGTTAAGGTATCGGGCAAGGTATGGCGAGTGGTCCATACTTTGCTTGCTTGCGGGTATAAATAGCGCGCTTCTTGTTGAATATCGCGTGCGCGTTGCTGATCACCAATTTGTAACGCAACCTGATACGCATGCTGATAGCCCGAAAAGCGTGGGCGTTGCGCGACTTGACGCAGTAAATCATCCAAGTGCTGGTGGCGTGCTACGTCAGATAAGTGCGCCAAATTCGCTTGAAAGTGACGGTCTTGTTGCGCGCGGTGCAGTTTTTGCTGCCACCATGGGTGTTGCTGATACAAGGTAAAACGCTGCGAACTTAATAAGGAATCACGCAGATAGCGATTGGCGAGGTAAACGGATGACAAGCTCAGTAAGGTGACGAGCACCAGCGCCATGATCACACTACGGCTCGCGACACGCTGACTATAACGGTGTGAAAACACGGGATAACGACGATATCGACTGGTTAAGTTGTCTAACCAATATAACCAAATCAATAACAATACCCCGTTAAACCACTGTGTGCCACTGGCTGGATAAATCATCAGGCCGGTCAGTGGTGGCAATACTAAGGCGATCAATATTCTACGTGTTCCTGACGGTGCACGTAGAATACGAAGTGTTAGCGCGGCCAACACCACAAGATAGCCGCAGGCGACAACGAGCCCCCCTTCAAGGAGCCACAGGATTAAAGCACTGGGTAAGGTCACCGGGCCGGAATGATTCGGTTGTGAGGCAGACAGTAATAGCAACGTTGACTGACCATTGCCCATGCCCACTCCAAAAAATGGCGTCATTTGCCATTGCTGCCACGCCAGCATAAGTGCGCGCTGATCGTCGGCGGTGAGCCAGTGCCAGTTGTCTTGACCACTGAGACCAAATACCGCCAAAAATGCCCCTGCCGAGATAGCGATCATCCACATACGATGCTGGCGTCGCGAGGCAAACCGGGCTAAATACACTTGTTGTAAGCCAATCGCACACAGGGCGAATAGCAACAGTAAGGGTTGCTCTTGCATCGCCAATATCGGAATCAACACGAGCGGTGTTAACGCGAGTAAGCCTTGGCTAACCGGGTGGCGATATCGACCACTGGGCTCTCTGGCCAAAATGTAGGCGGCGAGCGTGACTCCGGTTAACAATAAGGTGTGAGTCACGGCTGGAGGGAGGTGAGGGACCCATTGATCAAACATAAAGGGTGCCATGCCCGGCGGAGGCTGGTTCCCTAATACCGACAATACCGCTAACCAGGAGGCCAACAATAAGACGGCCAGTAGTTTTTGTCGTTGGGCGTGATTAAAAATAAACTGCTGTAGGGCTGAGAAAAAGCCAAAGCTTAGCGCTAAAACGATGAGCGCATAGCCACTATTGTGGCCCAGTGCCTGCGGATAAAAATAGGGCATCATCGCCAAGCAGGTCGCAAGTGCCAATGTGCCGGTCAGCCGAGTGGCTCGCCATGTGTGTTGACGGATAACCTCCAAACTGGCGAACCCAAGCGCAAATGCCAAGGTGAGTAATGATAGCGCCGCCGCCGGGTGACGTATGCCTACCAGCGGCAGAGCAACCGAGTAAAGAGGCAGACAAATCAGCCACAATACCGTTAAGGTCACCAAAAAGGGCACCGTCAACGGCTTGCGTATGACACGACTAGGCGGCAGCACTAACGTCATTATCGCTCCAACATTGGCTTGAGGAAGTGGGCCGTGTGGCTGCCGACCACATCGACAATCGATTCCGGTGTGCCTTGGGCGATGATTTCACCCCCGCCATTGCCGCCCTCAGGCCCCAGATCGATGATCCAGTCGGCCGTCTTGATCACATCTAAATTATGTTCAATAACTACAATAGTATTCCCTTGCTCACGTAGGCGGTGCAGAACATTGAGCAGTTGTTGAATATCATGAAAGTGTAACCCTGTGGTTGGCTCATCAAGAATATATAAGGTTTTACCGGTATCGCGTTTGGACAGCTCTCGGGCTAACTTCACCCGTTGCGCTTCACCGCCAGACAGGGTCGTCGCCGCTTGGCCTAGGCGCACATAGCTCAAGCCAACATCCATCAAGGTTTGCAGCTTACGCTTAATGGCTGGCACTGCATCAAAGAATTCACGCGCGTCTTCCACTGTCATTGCCAGGACTTCATCGATGGTTTTGCCTTTATAGCGTACTTCAAGTGTCTCGCGGTTGTAGCGTTTGCCCTTACA
>CEGE01002994.1_pt1 | contig 11565 bp, 10 predicted proteins | sample 306311 | NCBI WGS metagenome assembly CEGE01 (sample SAMEA2755654, study PRJEB7226) | microbial mat metagenome | biome: microbial mat; feature: hypersaline; material: grass silage | place: USA | collected 2014-02-19 | depth 0 m | reverse complement strand
GGCAAAGACTTCCGAGCCCTTTCCATGGAATGTACCGCTGGAGAACTCGCCTTCGTAAGATCGGCCGTCCGGATAGGTGAGGGCGCCCTGGCCATGGAACTCGCCATTGCGGAAGCTGCCGACGTAGAGCATGCCATCCGCAGTTGTCAGTGAGCCATGGCCGTGCATGCGCCCTTGCGCCCAGTTGCCGGTCAATATGTCGCCGTTGGCTTTGGTGAGTGTACCTTTGCCGTGGAATTCGCCCCGCTCAAAGCGGCCGGTGTACTCGGAACTGTCGGCACTGCGCCATTGACCTTCACCGTGCGGCTGGCCGGCTTCCCAGTCGCCTTCATAGCGGCTGCCGTCCGGATACCAGGCGGTGCCGCTGCCGTGGAATTCACCACTGACAAAGTGGCCTTCATAGCGCAGGCCCGTGTTGTCCTGCCAGGTTCCGTCGCCGGTTTTGACGCCGCCAATCCATTCCCCGTCGCGATAGTTAACGGTGGTGTATTCTTCCAGCTTGCCTACCAGAGTCAGTTCCTGGCCGGCTTCCAGCGCAACAGCGTTGGTCCAGGGCTTATAGCCGGGCTTTTCTATGGTGACTTCGTAGCGGCCCGGGTCCAGTTCCAGGTCCAGTCTTGTGGCGCCGTAGGCTTTTCCATTGATGGTTACCTGATCATCCACCACGTTGGAGCGCAGCACCAGGGTGCCTGTTTTTGGCTGTTCAGGTTGTTTTACCGGTGGCACGTCTCGGGTTTTGGCGATGGCAGATACCGGCTCGGCAAAAGCGAGCACTTCCGGTTCCTCAGGCATGGGCTCAACCTCAAAGGTTTCGGCCTCGGGTGCCTGTGTTTCGGCCTGCACGGTCATTGGGGGTTGTTCAGGAGTGTTGGTGGCGACTTCAGCCTCAGCCTGAACCAGAGCAGGGGCTGGCTCTTCGAGGACTGCGGGTGCTTCTTTTGGGGCTGCAGCTTCTTCAATGGTTGCGGTAATAGCAGGCTCGGCGGCTTCCGGTATCGTCAGGTCATGACGGACCGAGGCAAAGCCGGCGGTAACCAGTAACATAAGTGCAAGCGCGTTGACGAACAGCAGCGGCCTGAAATCGACCATGGTAAAACCTCTTATCCCAACTTCCCGGATACTTTTGTTATGGATTCATCTTAACCACTGTCTGCAACGTTATGTAACAGAAAGTCACTGAAGTTGGCCAGAATGCTGGCCAAATCACACTTTGTCCGGAAGCTGGTCATGATTGAGCTGCTCCCAGGACTTCATGTATACATCCGCTTCATATTGATAGGGCGACCTGAACGGCGTTAACACAAAATCAAAGACCAGAAAAAAGGAACCGATTGAAAACCAGGCGATCATAAGCGTACTGATGGCGGTTGCCTGCTCTTCGGGATTGGAATTTACAAACTCTTGCAGCACCGGGATCAGGTCGGTGGCCATGACAACCGGGTTGAAGCTGGACATCACGAATGGCAGCCAGAAGGCAATGAATATCGGGAAAAAGCCGTAAGACCATAACAATCGCCGAAGAAGGTAGACGGCCACTTCCCTCCAGAAGCGCTGGCGAATCTCCGGAACCCGGCGGATACGCTCCAGATACTGGCGGCGTTCGGCCCACCAGGCGGCGACTTCGGGGGCGTCTATGTGCTTTGAGTTGCTGGTTTTGTCTGTCATTGATCGGCAGGCTACCTTGTTGGATCCGTTCCATGCATCATATCTGATAGTACGTGTTACCCTGTAATTCTCCAATTGTTCAATACACAGGAACGTTTTAATGGCTGCAGTGACTGACAACGCAATCCATCCGGCTTTCGAGAAAATTCGCAGTCACCGGATCAGTACCCTTAACCTTGAGGTTGAAGAGTATCGCCACAAGAAAACCGGTGCGCGCCATCTGCACCTGGCGGCGGATAACGATGAAAACGTCTTCTTTGTGGCCCTGAGAACCTTCCCGATGGATTCTACCGGGGTTGCTCACATACTGGAGCATACCGCCCTGTGTGGCAGTGAGCGTTATCCGGTCCGCGATCCATTCTTTATGATGATCCGGCGATCACTGAACACCTTCATGAACGCCTTTACCAGCAGTGACTGGACCGCCTATCCGTTTGCCAGCATGAATCGAAAAGATTTCGATAACCTGTTGTCGGTTTATCTGGATTCGGTGTTTTTCTCCAAACTTGACCCGCTGGACTTTGCTCAGGAAGGGCACCGGTTGGAATTTGACAAGCCGGACGATCCGTCGAGCGATCTGGTATACCGCGGTGTGGTCTACAACGAGATGAAAGGTGCCATGAGCGCACCGACGTCTCAGTTATGGCAGAACCTGACCAGCCATCTGTTTCCGACCACAACTTACCATTACAACAGTGGTGGCGAGCCGGATCACATTGTTGATCTGAGCTACGACGACCTCGTGAAGTTCTATCGTCATCATTACCACCCGAGCAACGCGATATTCGCCACCTACGGCAATATTCCCGCTTACGAGCATCATGAGAAGTTTGAGGCTTTGGCTCTCAAGCGCTTTGATCGCCTGGAGATTGAACTGCCCGTGCGTGATGAAAAGCGCTTGTTCGCCCCGATGCGGGTTGAACAGGGTTACGCGGTGAGTGAGGGCGAAGGCACCGAAAATAAAACCCACATCGTGATGGGTTGGTTGCTGGGCCACAGCTTTGATTTGCAGGAGAACCTTGAGGGGCAGTTGCTGTCTTCCGTTCTGCTTGAGAACAGTGCGTCACCGCTTATGCGGGCCCTGGAAACGACTGATATCGGGCATGCGCCGTCGCCCATGTGCGGCCTGGAAGACTCTAACCGGGAAATGACCTTTGTTTGCGGTATTGAAGGTACCGAGCCGGCGCGCCGAGAGGACCTTGAAGCACTTGTCGAGTCCACCTTGCAGAAGGTGGTTGAAGAGGGCGTGAGTCAGGAGCGGCTGGAAGCGATTCTGCATCAGTTGGAGTTGCACCAGCGAGAGATTGCCGGGGACAGTTTCCCTTATGGCTTGCAGTTGATCATGCACGCGATCGCACCCATGGTTCATGGCGGTGACCCGGTGGAACTGCTGGATCTCGAGCCGGTTCTGGCAACGTTGAGAGAAAAAATCAAAGACCCGGCCTATGTGCCGAACCTGATTCGCCGGAAGTTGCTGGAGAATCCGCACCGTGTAACCCTGACCCTGAGGCCTGATGAAAAACTGGAAGGCCATCACCAGGCCGCTGTTCGGGAGGCTCTGGCCAAGCGTAAGGCAAGCCTGACGGACGATGAGGTGAAAGCGATTGTTGAGCGGGCGGCGGCGCTTGAGGAGAGGCAATTGCGCAAGGATGACGACTCCATCCTGCCCAAAGTCGGTCTTTCAGACGTGCCCTTGCAGATGCCGGAGCCAGAAGGCACTTATGATGCCGAGACAGGCGCAACGCTCTACGCCCGTGGGACCAATGGTCTGATTTATCAGCAGGTTGTGTTGCCGGTTCCGGCACTGAGTAAAGAAGAATTGCTGTTGCTGCCTTACTACACAACGCTGATCTCAGAGGTAGGCTGCGGTGAGCTGGATTATCTGCAGATGCAGGACCGTATTTCAGCCGAGTCTGGTGGCATTGGTGCCTCGTTCAGTGCCAAGGGTCGCATTGATGATGTACAGGCCATGTCGGGCTACCTGATCTTCAGCGGCAAGGCGTTGGCGCGCAACAGCAAGGCGCTGACCCAATTGTTGAAAGATGTTTACACCGGTGCCCGGTTTGATGAAAAAGAGCGCATTCGTGAAATTATTGCTCAGGTGCGCGCCCGTCGTGAGCAGGCGGTGACGGGCAGCGGCCACGGATTGGCTATGGGTGCTGCGGCCCAGGGCCTGAGTGCAGGTTCGTGGTTAAGCTTCCGTCTGGGCGGTCTGGCCGGTATTCGGGGCACGAAGGAGCTGGACAAGTCTTTGAAGGATGACAAGGCCCTGACCGATTTCTGTGCGAGCCTGGCAGCACTGCACAACAGGATTCGCAATCAAAACCGTCAGTTCCTGTTGATCGCTGAGGATGCGCAGCTGGCGCCCATGCTGGAAGATCTGAAGCATTGTTGGCAGGGGGATAAAGGGCGGTCTGACGGTGCCTGGTCGATGGAGCCTGTAAACTACAGCACGCGCGAAGCCTGGCTTACCTCAACTCAGGTGAACTTCTGTGCGAAAGCTTACCCAACGGTGGCCGTGGATCACCCGGATGCTGGGGCACTCACGGTTTTGGGTGGTTTTCTCCGCAACGGCTATCTGCACCGTGCGATTCGTGAGAAGGGCGGCGCCTATGGCGGCGGAGCCGGGCAGGACAGCGTGAACGGCGTATTCCGCTTTTTCTCCTATCGTGATCCGCGCTTTGCTGAAACGCTGGATGATTTTGATGCAGCTCTGGATTGGTTGCGTACCGAAGATCATGATGAGCAGTCGCTGGAAGAAGCCATTCTCGGTGTGATCGGTCAGCTGGACCGGCCCCGCTCACCGTCGGGTGCGGCCCGCCATGCGTTCCACAACAACCTGTTTGGCCGTTCGCCCGAGCAGCGTGCAAGGTTCCGTGAGCGCGTTCTCGGAGTGACCATGGATGAGCTGCGCCGGGTGGCCGATACCTGGCTGAAGCCAGAGAGTGCCAGTATTGCCGTGGTGACAAGTCCTGACAATCGCGAAACGGCGGAGCAGCTTGGCCTGAGTATTCAGGAGCTTTAAAGCGGTCGCATTGACGAGCTTTGTGAACCACAAAAAAGGGCGAAAGATGAAGATCTTCCGCCCTTTTTTGTGTTTGTTTATCGGTGGCGTTTCAGTCCGGTTGTGACCATGATCCGCGTGGAAATTTCCTCAACGGAATAAGCGGTGGTGTTCAGGTAGGGAATGCGTTCCCGTTTGTACATCAGCTCGATTTCCTCGATTTCGTGCATGCATTGCTGCATCGAGGAATAGCGCGAGTTTGGCCGCCGCTCATTGCGAATGGTGGCCAGGCGCTCGGGCTCGATGGTCAGGCCGAACAGTTTTTCTTTGTGGGGCCGGAGGGCCGCAGGCATTTTCTGGTCGTCCAGATCTTCTTCGGTGATGGGGTAATTCGCTGCTTTGACACCATACTGCAGTGCGAGGTAAAGGCAGGTAGGGGTTTTGCCACTGCGAGAAGCGCCGATCAGAATGAGGTCGGCTTCGTCGTAATGGCGGGTTCTGGCGCCATCATCGTTGTCCAGAGCAAAGTTGACCGCATGTATTCTGCGTTCGTAACTGCCTGCATTGTTGATTGCGTGGGATTTGCCTACCGAGTAAGAAGATGATGAGCTCAGCTCCAGCTCAAGGGGATTCAGGAAGGTGCCGAAGATATCGACCATAAACCCTTCGGCGTCGCTGATGATTTCCCGGATGGTGCTGTTCACGATCGTGTCGAATATCAGCGGACGTTCATTATCTGTCTCGGCCGCCTTGTTGATGCGCTTGACCATCTCCCGGGCTTTTTCTTCATCATCGATGTAGGGCACGGTAATGCGCTCGAAGTCGATTTTTTCAAATTGTGCCAACAGGGCGTGGCCCAGTGCTTCGGCCGTCAGGCCTGTGCCGTCAGAGATAAAAAAAGCGGTTCTTTTCATGGTGTCATCCACTCTGGTTTAAGGCGAGTCCCTAGGTAATTCCCGCAGCTTACAGTATCATACACGCCAGATTCGAGACTCCGCGCCACACAGATACAAGGGAGACCACGCTTTGGAAGATTACATTATCTGGTTTGACCACCTGGGAATGTCCGATGTTGACCGTGTCGGGGGCAAGAACGCTTCCCTCGGTGAAATGATCAGTAATCTCGCCAACGCAGGTGTTACCGTCCCTGGCGGTTTTGCCACAACTGCGCACGCTTACCGGGAGTTTCTGGCGACCGACGGTCTGAAAGACCGCATCGATGAAGCTCTGGATGCCTTGGATGTCAGCGACGTTAACGAGTTGGCCCGGGTTGGCTCACAAATTCGCCAGTGGGTGATCGACACGCCGTTTCCCGATGTGCTCGAAAATGCTCTGAAAGAGGCGTATGCGACACTGAGAGACGGTAACGAGACTATGGCTGTGGCCGTGCGCTCGTCTGCGACGGCCGAAGACCTCCCGGATGCTTCGTTCGCGGGGCAGCAGGAAACCTTCCTGAATGTGGTGGGCCTGGAGCAGGTTCGCACTTCTGTTAAAGAAGTGTTTGCGTCTCTGTTCAACGACCGCGCGATTTCCTACCGGGTTCACCACGGCTTTGACCACAAGTTGGTGGCACTGTCTGCCGGTATCCAGAAAATGGTTCGCAGCGAGACCGCCTCCAGTGGCGTGATGTTTACGCTGGATACCGAATCCGGTTTCCGTGACGTGGTGTTTATTACCTCGTCCTACGGCCTGGGTGAAACCGTTGTTCAGGGTGCTGTTAATCCCGACGAATTCTATGTTCACAAGCCCACCCTGGAAGCCGGTCGCCCGTCCGTGTTGCGCCGCAACCTGGGTAGCAAAGCCATCAAGATGATTTACCACTCAGAGCCTGGCGAAGGTAAATTTGTCGAGACCGTCAAGGTGGACCACGAAGAACGCAACCGTTTCTCCATTACGGATGCCGAAGTGGAAGAGCTGGCCAAACAGGCCATGATTATCGAGAAACACTATCAGCGCCCGATGGATATCGAGTGGGCCAAAGACGGTGATGACGGCAAGATCTACATCGTTCAGGCCCGCCCTGAAACCGTGAAGAGCCGTGCGTCGGCCAACGTGATGGAGCGTTATCTGCTGAAAGAGACCGGCAAGGTGCTGGTGGAAGGGCGGAGTATCGGCCACAAAATCGGCAGCGGCCCGGTGAAGATTATCACCAGCATTAACGAAATGGACCGTGTGCAGCCGGGTGACGTTCTGGTCACCGACATGACCGACCCGGATTGGGAACCGGTCATGAAGCGAGCCTCCGCCATTGTTACCGACCGTGGTGGCCGTACCTGTCACGCGGCCATTATTGCCCGTGAACTGGGTATCCCGGCTGTAGTCGGCTGTGGTGACGCCACCGAAGTTCTCAGTGACGGGCAGAATGTCACTGTGTCCTGTGCCGAAGGCGATACCGGCATGATTTACGAAGGTGCCCTGGACTTCGAGCTGCGTGAAAATACAGTTGATTCCATGCCCAATATTCCGTTCAAGATCATGATGAACGTGGGTAACCCGGACCGTGCCTTTGATTTCCAGTCGCTGCCCAACGAAGGTGTGGGCCTGGCGCGACTGGAGTTCATCATCAACCGGATGATTGGTGTGCATCCGAAGGCATTGCTGAATTACGAAGGTTTGCCTCGTGACATCAAGCAGACGGTCGACAAGCGGATAGCCGGCTACGAGTCACCGGTGGACTTTTACGTGGACAAGCTGGTTGAAGGTATCTCCACACTGGCAGCCGCATTTGCCCCCAAGAAGGTGATTGTTCGCCTGTCGGATTTCAAGTCCAATGAATACGCTAACCTGATTGGTGGCACGCTGTACGAACCGGATGAAGAAAATCCGATGCTGGGTTTCCGGGGTGCGTCCCGCTACATTTCTGAGACCTTCCGCGACTGCTTCGAGCTGGAGTGTCGGGCACTCAAAAAAGTGCGTAACGACATGGGCCTGACCAATGTTGAGGTTATGGTGCCGTTTGTACGCACCGTCGGTGAAGCAGAGCAGGTGGTGAACCTGTTGGCGGAGAACGGTCTCAAGAGGGGCGAGAATGGCCTGCGGGTCATCATGATGTGTGAACTGCCGGCCAATGCGATTCTCGCAGAGCAGTTCCTTGAGCACTTTGACGGCTTTTCTATAGGCTCTAATGACCTGACTCAGCTCACGCTGGGCCTTGACCGGGATTCCGGTATCATTGCCCACCTGTTCGACGAGCGTAATGACGCGGTCAAGGCGCTGCTGTCCAATGCCATTCAGGCGTGTAAGAAGGCGGGCAAGTACATTGGTATTTGCGGGCAGGGGCCGTCTGATCACCCGGATCTGGCCAAATGGTTGATGGATGAAGGTATTGATACGGTCTCGCTGAACCCGGACTCCGTGCTGGATACCTGGTTCTTCCTGGCCGATGAAAAGATTGATTGAGCGCGAGCATTTCGGAAAAAGGAGAGTAGCAACGTGAGTAACATTATTACTCCGGATCTGTGTGACGAGTTTCCGGAAGTTCAGGTGGTAGAGCCTGGCTTTAATAACTACGGTGGCGTACGCCAGTTTGGTGGCGAGATCGTGACCGTAAAGTGCTTTGAAGACAACTCTGTGGTTAAAGAGCAGGTGGGTCTTCCGGGCAATGGCCGGGTGATGGTCGTCGACGGCGGAGCTTCAAAGCGTAATGCACTGCTGGGCGATATGCTGGCGGAGAAGGCTGCTGAGAACGGCTGGGCAGGCTTGATTATCTATGGCTGTATTCGCGATGTGGATGAGATCGGGAAGACGCACCTGGGCGTTCAGGCGCTGGGAACGGTTCCGCGTAAGACAGACAAACGCGGTATTGGCGACCTTAATGTACCCGTGACCTTTCACGGCGTAACGTTCCGCCCCGGGCATTACGTCTATGCCGACAACAACGGCATCATTGTGTCCGAGAAGCCCCTGGTTTAATTCCGGGGTCTGGCATGCAGCAGACATAAAAAAACGGCGGCTATTCAGCCGCCGTTTTTTTATGGGGTTGTCTGTTACTGAGTAACCTCAATAATATTGATGCCAAGCAGGTAGCCGTCGCCGTCCGGTTCGCAGCGCAGGACTTCCCCAACCGTTTCGAGAGGCGGGAATTGGTCGCCCGCAGCCTCCATTCTGGTTTTCAGCTCTTCACCAAGCGGGAAGGCTTTATCAACATGTAACTGCATGCCAGCCGCGCTGAGATCTCGACAGATGCCGGTGATGGTTTCACCATTGCTGCCGGTAATCTCGATCTGGCTGTTAACCTGCATCCGGTAAAAATCGCGCTTTTCCGAATAGTCTTTCATGTTTACGCCCAGTTGTCGGTTTTTCTCGTTGGCTTGAGCATCGGAATGATCAGCGCCAACATTACGCCACCAAGAACCAGTCCTGCACCCAAAAGCATGAAGTCGGATTCTTTACTGGCTTCCAGTCGCTCATTTTCCGCTGTAAGCACTTCCAGATCGTTGTGCAGCTTCTGATTTTCTTCACGTAGTTCCCGGTTACGGCGTTCCAGGTTGATGGAATCTGCCGCAATGGATTTGATTTTGCGCAGCTCATCCTGCAGGTTTTCGGTTTGCCCTGTCAGGTTGTTCTCTGCATTTTGGAGGTTGTCCCGCTCTTCGGTAACCGATGAAAGCTGCTGGCGAAGGGAAGTGAGGTCTTCACGGGCTTGTTCCAGTTCACGGGTTGCCCGGGTGAGCTGGTCTCTGGCGATCGGGGTATTGCTGAGGTATTGAGTGGAAACCCAACCCTCAGTGCCTTTCGGGGTGCGAACTTTGGTATAGCTTTCGCCCGTTTCAAGCACCTCCAGTGGTGTTCCACTGGGCACGGCGTTCTCGATAATCCGGAACTGGGTGCCGGCACCGGACCTGACGGGAAGGTAAAGCTGGTCGTCTACCCACACGGTTCGGGCCTGTGCCACGGAAATAGAGCTGATGATAAGCAGAAAGCTTAGAGCAAGACGAAGCGGTGTCACTGATTGCGTTCCCCGGTTTAGGCGGTTGTTTGATCTTACAAGGCAGCAATTTTGTCACAGAGTGACCGGTATTCAAGCAGCGGCGGGTTACAATCCGCTCATACTGACTGATCTGACGCAAAAAAACGCCAGTCTCTGGTTGTTCAGGGTAGAGCCACTTTATAGGGTTTCACGACGACCGCCTTGTAGACGCCCGCCTCGATGTAGGGGTCTTCATCGGCCCAGGCCTGGGCGTGCTCCAGTGAATCAAACTCGGCAATCACAAGGCTGCCGGTGAAGCCGGATTCGCCCGGGTCTTCCGAATCGATCGCCGGGTGAGGGCCGGCGACGAGCAAACGGCCCTCTGCCTTGAGGGCTTCGAGCCGAGCGATATGGGCAGGCCTGGCTTGTTTGCGCAGGGGCAGGCTGTCGGTGATGTCTTCGCTCATGATGGCGTAATACATTGCTCGCTCCAATGTCATTTTTGTCAGGGTTATGGCCTGTTGCTCCAGGGCTGATACACTGTTGGCCACTTTATTTTCAGGATTGGCTGTGACTATACCTCAAGACCCGAAACCGTGCATTGACCTGCATTGCCATAGCACTGCGTCTGATGGTGCTCTCGCGCCAGCTGATCTGGTTGCGCGGGCTGCAGAAAAGGGTGTCAGCCACCTGGCTTTAACCGATCACGACACCATTGCTGGCCTGCCCGAGGCGCGCAAAGCTGCAGCCGAGGCAGGCCTCGAACTGATCACCGGTGTCGAGCTGTCCTGTGTGTGGCGGAGTTATACCATTCATTTGGTGGGGCTGGATTTTGATGAGGCGAGTCCGTCATTTCTGTCGGCACTTGCACGCCAGAACGAAAACCGATGGCAGCGCGCCCGGATCATTGCTGACAAGCTTTCCCGCCTGAAGGTTGACTCGTTACTTGAGCAGGCAACGGAACTGGCTGGCGGTGATGTACCCGGTCGCCCGCACTTCGCCCAGGCGCTGGTCGATGCCGGGGTGGTTCCCAAGGTGGCTCATGCCTTCAAGCGACATTTGGGCGCGGGCAAACCTGGAGACGTTAAAGCCTGCTGGCCGGAGTTGAGTGAAGTGGTGCAGTGGGTTCGAGATGCCGGAGGCATAGCCGTATTGGCCCATCCGCGCAAATACAGGCTGTCAGCCACGCGTTTGAGGGAGCTTGTGTCTGATTTTTGCCGGGCTGGCGGGCGTGGTATCGAGGTGTCCGTTTCCGGGCAGTCCAGCGGTGATCTCGGGTTCATTGCGGAGCTGGCGCGGAAGGAGTCTTTGCTGGCGTCGCAGGGGAGCGATTTCCATTTCCCGGGAGCTGCCTGGTGTGAGCTTGGCCGTATTACGAAAATGCCAGAGGGGCTGGAGCCCGTCTGGCATCATTTTCGAGAGCCTGTACGCGGGTAAGATTATTCCGGCGCGTGGAACAGCAGATAGAGGTCGGTCAGCGAATCCGGAATAGCTTCGGCCATCTGGCTTGCCACTTTTTCGTCTTCACGGGCCCGCTGGAAGTCTTCATCTTCAAACAGGCCTGAGAGTGTCAGGATTGGCACCATCAGGTCGGCCACCTCTTCCTCACTTGCCGCATCCATCCAGGACTCTTCGTGTTCCAGGAAGGTTTCCACGAAGCCCGCACACCAGTTTTCCAGCGCGTTCATCGGGTCGCCGTCTTCCGGTTCGGGCAGCTCCAGCGGCTGGCCCATATCCAGGGCCTGGGTCATTTCACGAGTGAGGGTGTTTACGCACTGGGCAAAGATTTCAGGCACCTTGCCGTCTGGCAAGGTGTCCGAGCCTGTAGCCAGGTGGAAGAGTTCTTCCACCTGCAGGCTGACCGGCCCGATAACACTGGCGCACACCGCTCCGTGCAAGCCGAAAAAGTCCAGGGCTTCATCGCCCCATGGCTCTGCAAAGAGGATGTCTTCCAGTGCTTCGATGTCCGAATTGGTCAGCATAATCA
>CEGE01001050.1_pt1 | contig 11594 bp, 10 predicted proteins | sample 306311 | NCBI WGS metagenome assembly CEGE01 (sample SAMEA2755654, study PRJEB7226) | microbial mat metagenome | biome: microbial mat; feature: hypersaline; material: grass silage | place: USA | collected 2014-02-19 | depth 0 m | reverse complement strand
ATAATGGCGACCCTGGCGGGGATTGGCATTGCGCGCTTCGCCTATACGCCGCTATTGCCTGCGATTATTCAAGAGGGTTGGTTTACCGCGAGCCAAGGCGCCTACCTGGGGGCCGCCAACCTGCTGGGGTATTTTATCGGTGCACTCGCAGCTCACTCGCTGAGTGAGCGCTTTTCTCCTCGCTTGGTGATGGCCGCAAGCTTTGCGGGTATCGCGCTAAGCTTTGTGCTCTGCGCCGGGGCAGGTGGTTTCCTCTGGTTCTTCTTCTGGCGGTTGGTGTCGGGCATTGCCGGGGCCATCTTAATGGTCGTTGGTCCCTCGCTGGCGTTGGCGGCCACACCACCTGAAAGGCGAACTCGTGTCGGTGCCATGGTGTTTACCGGTATTGGCTTTGGGGCACTGCTTTCGGCCTTCATCGTACCGTTACTCCTTGGGTTAAGCCTGACAGTCACCTGGGGCACGCTGGGGCTGCTCTGTATTGCCGCTGGCCTCTTGTGCGACTGGGGAGTGGCGCACTTAACCTCACCCATAACGGCTAGCTCGGTGGGTAATAGCTCCACCGGGTATGCGGGTGTAAAGGTCGTTGTGCTGCTTGTCATTGGTGCTTATGCCCTGGATGCGATTGGCTTTGTGCCCCATACCGTGTTCTGGGTGGACTATCTCGCCAGGGAAAACGCCCTGGGCAATCAAGCGGCTTCCCTGCAGTGGGGAATCTTCGGGTTGGGCGCCTTGTGTGGGCCGTTCATGGTAGGTGCACTGGCGCATCGAGTGGGTTGGCAGGGTGGCTTGATGATCGCCTTTGCGGCGAAGGCCGCTGCCGTCTTGCTGCCGGTGTTCTCGCTTGCACTGCTCAGCCAGTCGGTTTCCTCGTTCATGGTGGGGGCGATGATCCCCGGTATTGTTGCACTCACCTCTGGTCGCCTTGCTGAATTGGTAGGGCCAACCGCCCACAAGAAGCTCTGGGGGCAGGCCACCGCCGCCTTTGCAGCCGCCCAGGCAGTGGCAGGCTATGCCATGTCCGCGCTTTATGGCGCCTGGGGTAGCTACGCGCCCCTGTTTGCGATCAGCGGCCTCATCCTCGTCGCTGGCTTTTTACTGGTGCTTCTTAGCCGTGGAGTACAGCAGCGCCACTCGCATCTTTCTGCCCAGCAACCTACACAGCAATCTTCAAACCCAGGGAGGCAATAATGGAACTCTACCTAAACGCAACCTCGCCCTATGCGCGCCTAGTGCGCATCGTATTACTGGAAAAAGGCCTGATGGACGCCGTGACGCTAAAGTGGTGCGACCCCTGGGCAGACGATGCCGAACTCTTAAAGGCCAACCCCGCCGGGCGTATTCCGGCGTTGATAACGGAGAAGGGGATCACGTTAAGCGAGTCACTGCTGATAGCCGTTTACCTGGATGGCGTTAGCCCAAACAAGCCGATGATTCCCAAGGCTGGTTTAGGTGAGGTGCTGCACCTGATCGGGTTGGGTCAAAACCTGATGGATGCCGCGTTCAATACCGTGATTGCCAGAAAGCATTACGGCAATGGGATTGATGATAGCGAGCTGGGGCAGAGGCGTTCGCGGGCCATTCAGCGGCTATTAAAGCAGCTGGACGGTGAGCTTGGCGAAATACAACAGACCTCAACTATCAATCTGGGTCACATCGCCACCGCAGTGGCGCTGGATTATCTCGCCTTTAGGCTGCCAGAGGTGAACTGGAAAAAAGACTACCCGCAGCTTCTGGCATGGCACGCTAGCGTTACTGCGCGAGAGAGCTTTCAGCAGACGGCTTTCTGTTAGGACTTTCTATTAGGAGAAGTGGGGGAGAAAGCGAGCTCAGTGCTGGATCTCAGCCCGCAACTTTTCCACTTCTTTAACCGGCAGTTCTTCAATATCTGCGATCATTTGATCATCCATTTCGGTGCGAGCGATCAGCTTTCGGGCCGCGTTGCGTTTGCCTTCCAAGGCACGTTGCTCGGCTTCCTGACGCCCTTCCAGACGACCTTCCTGACGCTCTTTTTGCGCCAGATTTTCTAAGTTTTCTGCCAACATGTCTTTATCCTCCACCAAACTGTTGAGCCGCTCTAGATTAACTTCTGCACCAAGCCGCTGCAGATGACGCTTAATCCAGCGCGTGATGACCTTATCAATGCGTTCTTTGTTCGGATCCGCTTTGATAATGGCAACAATACGATCAACGGCTAGTTGCAGGGCTTCCCAACTCTCACCGGCGTTTTCGACGCTGAACACACCGCTTAATGGTGTCTGAACTAAGCCTAGCTGTTCATCAGTATAGCGCCCTTCATCGACTAGGTAATAGCGTAGGTGGGGCTGATAAATCTGAAGAAAGTCGGGCGGTTCTGGGATGATCATCTCGAAGATGTCTAGCGGTGCCGTCCATCGCTCTGAGCCGTTATACAACACGACAGGGAGCACGGGCGGCAACCCTTGGCTGGGCGTGATGATCTTCTGTTTGAATAGTTCGCTATAGAAACAGGCGACGTAGTGCAGTAGTCGAATGGGCATAGTGCGATCCACCGAGGACTGAAACTCCAGCAGAATATACAGAAATACTCGTTGGGTGAGGCCTTTCCATTTCACTTCAACCGACCACACCACATCTTCAATCTTCTCTTCAAAAAGCGGCGTAATGTAGTTGCCGCTGTGGCTCTTCAGGGTGGAGAAATCCATCAGCTTAGCAATCTCAGCAGGCGTAAAGCCTTCGATCAACTGTTGCACGAATTCGGGGTAGCTAAACAGCTCCTTGTAGCCGGTATCATGATGTTTGTGAATGGTGCCCACCATGAGTGCTCCTTATTCAATGTGCCTAAGCGAGTGCATCGCAAAAAACAATATACCTAAGAATAAATAGCGGGGGCTTGGCAAGCAACTGTTGTCGGGTTGGCGTTAGACACTGCCTGCATTTGATATATCCAGCCCTTATCACCCATGCCAGACTGCATATTCAAAATAAGAATATTAAATAATCCTTTTATGCTTTTTAGGAAATTAAGGATGCACTAAAATGGTGCCCTTTCTGAGCCAGGCCGCTGGGCGCCTGCCGCCGTGTTAGGTCAAAGATAGGGATGTCACCATGAGTGAGCCAGCAAGTGATCAAGAGGGGGCGCACTTTAAGCGCAGTATGCAGACGCGCCATTTGGTGATGCTCTCCTTGGGGGGCGTGATTGGCACCGGGTTGTTTTTGAGTTCCGGTTATACCGTGCAGCAGGCTGGGCCTATTGGGGCAGTGTTGGCCTATCTGGTAGGTGGCATTGTTGCTTGGCTGGTGATGATGTGCCTGGGCGAGCTGGCGGTGCATATGCCGAATTCAGGCGCCTTCAGCGCGCATGCCAGCCGCTATATTGGCCCCGGCACCGGCTATATGGTGGCCTGGATGTACTGGCTCACCTGGACGGTGGCGCTAGGGTCAGAGTTCACCGCGGCGGCGGTGTTCATGGGGCGCTGGTTTCCCGACATCCCCGGCTGGTACTGGAGCGGCATGTTTGCGGCGATTGTTTTTGGCGTTAATGCGTTTACCTCGCGCTTCTTTGCCGAGTCTGAGTTCTGGCTCTCATTGATCAAAGTGATTGCGGTGGTGGTGTTTGTGCTGGTGGGCGCCGTGGCGATTATTGGCTGGGTACCGCTGCATGATGCCGCTGGCGCTGAGGTCGCCTCACCGGGGCTATCGGCACTGTGGGGAGAGGGCGCCATGCCGCCCAACCTGATGGCCATTGGTACCGCCTTACTGGCAGTGATGTTTGCCTTTTCCGGCACCGAGCTGATTGGCATTGCCGCCGGAGAAACGGTAGACCCGGCCCGCAATGTGCCCAAGGCCATCCGCGCGACCCTGTGGCGATTGATCCTGTTTTTTGTCGGCACCATCGTCGTGATAGCGGCGCTGTTACCCCAGGATCAAGCCGGGCTCAGTCAAAGCCCCTTTGTGGCCGTATTCCAACGCCTTGGCGTGCCGGGTGCAGCCGATATCATGAATTTTGTGATCATCACCGCGCTGCTTTCGGCGGCCAATTCCGGTCTTTATGCCTCGTCGCGCATGCTATGGACGCTCGCTGACCAAGGCACCTTGCCCCCGTCGCTAGGCCGACTCAACAAGCGTGGCATTCCGATGAATGCACTGCTACTCAGCATGGTCGGCGGCCTGGGCGCGCTGTTCTCCAGCGTTTATGCCCCTGAAACCGTCTATCTGGTGCTCGTCTCGATTTCCGGTCTGGCCGTAGTGGTGGTCTGGATGGCGATTGCGCTTAGCCAGTTTAACTTCCGGCGCCACTACCTCCGTGAAGGCGGGCTACTGAAGGATCTGGTTTATCGCACCCCGTTCTACCCCTGGGTGCCGATTATTGCTTTTGCAGCCTGTCTGGCCGCGTGCATTGGCATTGCCTTCGACCCGCATCAACGCGTTGCGCTCTATTTCGGTGTGCCTTTCATTGGCCTGTGCTACCTGATGCACTTTGTGCGCCACCGTTCGGCCTCCCAACGTTCTGAACATTCGCCCAACGCCGTTAAGGAAAACGCCGTATGAATGAGTTAAATCCGATCAAAGCCCTGTTGGCCGACGTGCCCTTTATGGTCATCGACGGTGCCTTGGCCACTGAGCTGGAAGCGCTAGGCTGCGACCTCAATGACGCCCTCTGGTCGGCGCGCCTGCTGGCACAGGCCCCGGAGAAGATCCGTCAGGTTCATCAGGCTTACTTTGAAGCCGGTGCCGACTGTGCGATTACCGCCAGCTATCAGGCTACCGTGCCGGGTTTCATGCAGGCGGGGATGACGGCAGAAGAGGCGCGGGCGTTGATTCAGTTATCGGTCACGCTGGCGCAGCAAGCACGGGATGCGGTCTGGCAGCCCGGCCAAACCGACCGCCCCCAACCCCTGGTGGCCGCATCAGTGGGCCCTTATGGCGCGTACCTGGCTGATGGCAGTGAATACCGGGGCGGCTATGATCTGGATCGCGCCGGGCTGGTTGAATTTCACCGTGAGCGTTTTGAACTCTTGCTGGCGGCGGGGGCGGATCTACTGGCTGCTGAAACTTTGCCCTCACTGGAGGAAGCGCTGGCGATCACCGATTTGCTGGCCGAGCATCCGGGCGCGCAGGCCTGGATAACCTTCTCGGCGAAGGATGGCCAGCATATCAGCGATGGAACGCCGATCGAGGAGTGTGCGGCAGCTTTGGCCAACTGCCCGGGCGTGGCGGCGATCGGTGTGAACTGTACCGCCTTGGCCCATATTGAATCGCTGATTCAGACGATCCGGCGTCAGTGCGATCTGCCTATATTGGTCTACCCCAACTCTGGGGAAGTGTACGACGCGGTAACCAAAACCTGGCACCCGGCCCCATGCGATCATACCGGTGCCGATCTTTCCGGATTGGTACAAGGAGTTGAGCATTGGCTTGAAGCAGGCGCGTCAGGCATTGGCGGCTGCTGCCGAACGACACCGGAGGATATTCAAGCGCTGGCCCAGTGGCGGAGGTCGTGTTAACTGATCAAGGGCTCAATGCTGAGTCTCTGCCCGTAACTTCTCCATCTCCTCTACGGGCAGCTCTTCGATAGCCGCGATCAGCTTACAGGCACCGCTGCGTTTGCCTTCCAAAGCGCTTTTCAGCTTCCTAACGCTGAACACAGCCCTTGCGAGGGCTGCACCACGCCCAACCGCTCATTTAGTGGCGCGTCCTTCATCGACCAAGTAATACCGACAGGCATAGGGATGAATTTACGACTAACATTAGTTTAGTAATATTGAGGCTGCCGGATGCGCTATTTATGCCCAAGGATGCATAACGTGTTCGCTGTCTCTCGTCAGTGGTCATGAGCACTGTTCAACGGTGCGCATCATCATGGGGAACACAATGACAAAACAAAAACTGATCCTGCTATTTGATGGAACGTGGAACGACCCTGAAGACCAAACGAATGTTTATCGTATTACCCGGTTGATCCATGATGACGATGATGGTGTAAGGCAACGGTTCTATTACAACCCCGGCGTAGGGACATCCAAGTTTCAGCGCTTTACCGGCGGAGCCTTCGGTCACGGGCTGAGCACAAACCTACAGGAAGGCTATGACTGGCTGGCAAGGCGTTACAGTGAAGGCGATGAGATCTGGATATTCGGGTTCAGCCGTGGTGCCTACACCGCCAGAAGCCTGGTGGGGATGATTCGTAAATGCGGGCTAGTGCATGTCGTCACGCCAGGGTTGCTCGATAAGGCCGAAAGTATTTATCGAAACCGTGATTTGCACCCCGATTCTGAGGTATGCACAGGGTTCAAGGAGAGTTTCAGCCGCCAGCCCAGGATTCATTTCATTGGTGTGTGGGATACCGTTGGCGCGCTGGGCGTGCCCGGAACCAACCTGTTCAAAAGCAAATACGATTGGCACGATACCGAGCTTTCCAGCATTGTCGATCATGCCTATCAAGCGGTCGCGCTGGACGAACACCGGTCGACCTACAACGTATCGCTCTGGACAAGCAAGGATGGCAAGCAGAAAACGGGCAACCGCGACATAGAGCAGTGCTGGTTTATCGGCGCCCACGCCAATGTAGGCGGCGGCTATGGCGCTGACGACACACTGGCCGATATATCGCTGAGCTGGATGTTAGCCAAGGCGCAAAAGGCAGGCTTAAAAGTAGCGCCCTTTGATGTTGCAGAGGATGCCTGGAAGACAGCACCCAAAGATTCGTTTTCTGATTTCCTGAAGGGGTTCTACGCCAGATACAAACGCCTTGGAAACACCACTGACGGCCGATTTTACCGACAATATTCGGAAGTGATGCCAGGGCAGTGTGCGGTGAATATTTCAGTCGATGAGAGTGTTTGGAAGCGCTGGGCCGATACAACGTGTGAGTACCGGCCACGTACCTTAACCTATGCCAATCAAAACCCACCGGATTGGTAGGTATGTATGGTCTTCCGTTTTTCAGCGTTCTACCGGCTTACCTGACACTAGGGGAGCCGGTGCGCATGCCTTAAACAGGTACTGGCAGTGCGTATTTTGTTGCTGGCTTTGATCAGCGTAAACCATGCTTGGGCATGGCTTATGACGCTTCCAACTCATTGTGAGCTCTTGTCAAAAGCAACACTAATGCTTCGACATCGGCATCCTGTGTTCGCCACGACGACACACTGATCCCAAGCTAACATGAGACGTTCAGCTGCGGCAGCGGCGGGCAACGAGGCACCTATCACAAAGCCAAAATAGCGTGGACTATTGGAGGCTGTTGTCGCTGGGGATCCGGTGTCGTCAAGGAGTGCCAGCGTGCCCCCAGCCGGGAGACCCTGCAATGGCAACGGTTCATCAAATAGTTCCAGGGCAGAGATAGCCGCTTCTGAGGGAAATACCCGCTGGGTAGCACTTTGGGAAAGGTAGCGTCGTCCTCTCGCGTCGGCGTCAGCTTGCAAGTCTATTTCGTTCATCTGTGGCTCCTAATGGTTCTCAACCTCGTGGTATATCATTCGGCATATAACGCCGGGTCGTGGCCCAGAACGCTAGCGCCAATAGGCTTAGCGAAGCGCCTAAAATGCACACACCCTGCCAACCTGCATGAGCATAGGCGGTTGTCGTGCTGATGGCGCCTAGGCCACTGCCGATCGAATAGAACAGCATATACAAGCCTAATAAGCGGCTATGTGCTTCAGGATGTGTGTGAAAAATCATGCTCTGATTAGTGACGTGAAGCGCCTGCCCACCCATATCAAGCAGCACAATCCCGATGATCAGCGCCCATAGCGACCACTCCATTAATGATAGTGGCCCCCACGCTAGCAGCAGCAACACCAGCGCAGCTGCACTGGTGCGCTGGCCGAGTCCTCGATCTGCCCATTTTCCGGCGCGAGCGGCTGCGAGGGCTCCCACTACGCCAGCCAAGCCAAATGCGCCAATGGCCGTATGAGAAAACTCATAGGGTGGTGCGCTCAGTGGCAATACCAGGGCGCTCCAGAAAACGTTGAAGGCAGCAAACATTAGCATCGCCAGCACGCCGCGAATTTGCAGCACCCGTTCTTCCCGCAATAACACCAACATAGAGACAATCAGGTGTGGATAGCTCATGGAACCTGATGCAGCTTTTAGCGTCGGCAGCCGACGCCACAGAGGTAGTGCCACTACCAGCATTATGACCGCAGAACACAAATAGACGCCTCGCCAGCCGGCCAGATCGCTTACCCCACCAGCGAATACGCGGGCAAGCAACAAGCCAATAAAAACACCTCCTTGCGCTACACCGACGACACGACCCCGTTCATGAGGGGCAGCAGCGCTAGCCGCGTAGGCGATTAACCCTTGCGTCATCGCTGTACCGAGCAAGCCAACACCGAGCATTCCTGCCAGCAGCATTGCGGTGGATTGCGACAATGCTACAACCACTAAAGAGGCCACCAACGCCAACAATTGCAGCGCCATTAGGCGACGACGATTAACCCGATCCCCTAATGGAACGAGCAGTAGCAAGGCCAAGGCGCAGCCGACCTGAGTGGCCGTGATCACACCGCCAACGGCTGCATGACTGATACCGAAATCCAGGGCCAGAGCATCTAACAGTGGCTGTGCGTAATAGACGTTGGCGACACTTAAGCCGCTGGCCGCGGCGAAAAGTAGCACTAAGCCGCGTGGCATATCCGTTTGGTTGACCGGTGTACTGTTATCACGAAGCGATACAGGCAGTACCGAAGACGCCTTCATAGCCACCTCTCATTCAGCTGGTTTCAAATAAAAACTAGTTGGATGGTAGGTAACCTGGTTTTAAAATGCAACTACATAGATTGCCATAAACACATGGAAGGCAAATATCATGCCCCGCCGCAAATCCACACATACTGAAACCTGCCCGGTGGCACGCTCTGTCGACGTTATCGGGGATCGATGGTCGCTGCTTATTGTACGAGACGCTTTTGACGGCATGAGACGATTCGGTGACTTTCAGCGCAGCCTGGGCATGGCTCGCAATATTCTGGCCGAACGCCTGCGTCGGTTAGTTGAGGCGGGTATCCTGGAAACTCGGCCTGCATCTGATGGCACGGCCTATCAGGAATACGTGCTGACAGCCAAGGGCGAGAGTCTCTTTCCTGTGGTGGTTGCTCTGCGACAGTGGGGAGAACGCAACTTGTTTTCACACAGCGAGCAGCACTCCCTGCTTATCGACAAGTCAACAGGGCAGCCGGTGCCCTATATGGCCCCTCAGACCGGTGATGGCGATGTACTGGCCCCGCATGACGCGATAGTAAGAAAACTTCAGTAGCAACTTCAGTTAAGCCTCACGGCCATTGCCCAAAACGGTGGAGGAAATAAGCCAGGTGGGCTAAGCACTGGCTGATTGGCATCAACTGATACCGGTGGGCTGGGTGACATCGGCTTGAGTGGCGCTAATATGTTGCGATTTCATTGCCGACGAAAGCTTGAGGAAGTCCGCCAATTGCTGGGTAGCACGCTTCTGTGATGCCTGAACCATCACGAGTTCAACCATCGGCAGTTCCGGAAATCCCTCCCGCTTGCCTAGAATAATGTGGTCTTCAGCAAGCGCACTGGCGGGCAGCACACCGATGCCGAGACCAGCCGACACAGCGGCACGAATATTGTCATAAGAAGCACTGACATAGGCGCTGTAGCCGTGCTTCCCGGGCTGATCCAATGCGGCGAGCGCTGCGCTTCGGTAGCAACAGCCATCAGGAAAGATGGCAAGTGGTATCTCACACATACGGTCAAAATCATGCCGTTGCGCGGCCACCCAGTGGAGAGGTTCTCGCCGCAGCAGTTGACACTGCCAGCGCGGGTCGCTTGGCGTGAAGCCTCCCACACACTTAAAGATGGCGAGATCAAGGCCGCTATTATCGAGCTGGTGGAGCAGTTGAGAGGAGAGCGCAGAGACAACTTCCAGACGCAGATTGCGGTTTAGCTCGGCGCAGCGGGAAATGGCTCCATGTAGATCCACCACCTTGAAATCATCGGGAACGCCAATCAGCAGACGTCCGGAAATTTCCGGTTGCTGCATGGCACTCACCGCCTCAGACGTACGGGCAAGTATCTCATTGACGGCGGGAAGAAAACGCTCGCCGTCTGCCGTCAAGCCAAGGATGTGACCTTGACGACGTTCAAGCAACTTACAGCCGAGTATTTCCTCTAGCCGTTTTAGGCTTTGTGTGACCGCTGATTGGCTGCGGTACAACTGAAGACCTGCTTGCTGAAAACCATTGCCTTCGGCCAACAGTACGAAAGCGCGCAGGTGTTCCAGCGTGACTCGCCTATCGCCCAAGGGGGAAGGTTGGCAATCAAACACGCTTCATCTCCACATTGAACATTAATTCATCTAATTATGACCGGTTAATAATTAATTTCCACTACATGTAACTCCCATGCACCATCAGTTTCATGGTGATGGTGCAAAAGCAGGATGGCGCTTTTAAGGGGACTGCATGAATAATTTCGTATTAACTGGTTTGGTGGTCATTTTCAGTATCGTTTGGAGTTCGGCATTTATAGCCGGTGCCATTGCACTGACTGATTTCGACCCCTTTACGCTGCTCACCATCCGGTTTTTATTGAGTGCGTTACTGATGCTGCCCATTTGCCTTAGCTGCGGCGGCTTCCGGTTATCAACTCATGGGGATCGCATCGCTATCAGGCGCGGATTGCTGCTTGGCGTTCTTAACAACGCCCTTTACCTGGGGCTGAGCTTTGCCGCATTGCAGACGGTTCGCCCCCAGGTCGTTATCGTTATTGTCAGTTGCGCACCGCTGGCCACCAGTTTGCTATCAGCATGGTGGGGCGTAGAACCACTTTCCCCAATGAAGTTACTCGGCGCGGCGCTGGGATTAGTGGGAGTGGTAGTCATCTCTGGCGTTGCTAGTGGTATGCCGGTCGATATTTGGGGAGTGCTTATGGCAACTGGGGGTATGCTCGCCTTTGCCAGTGGCACCGTGTTCTTCCGCGGCCAAGGCGCAGGCCTTCCCGTCTTGCAGGCCAATTTCTGGCAATCCATAGCGGGCGCTATCGCTCTTCTTCCCATGGCAATGATGTTCGGGCAACCGCTTGCCGTGCCTTCTGCCGCTACGATGATAGCGATTGCACATCTGGTACTTGTCGTCACCATCGGCGGAATGAGCCTCTGGCTTGTGCTGATCCGCATCAGCGGCGCCTCGACGGCATCAAGCTATCACTTACTTAATCCGTTCTTCGGCGTACTACTCGCTTATCTAATACTAGGGGAGCCATTGCGCATGGCGGATTTCATTGGGGCTGGGTTGATTGTAAGTGGCCTGCTTCTCACCACCCAGGCAAGCGGGAGGATAAGGCAGAATTAACTATCAATATCGAATCTTGCATAGAACTCCATTACGCCAGCCAAAGGCAGAGGAAGGGGGGCGTGTGAAATAGATGGGAGATAAGTATGATCCAGGCCATACGGTGTACTGAAATTCTGAGCTTTGAGATTTGTGTATAGTCATCGCGAACACGGTTTCTCTCGCGTGCAGGCGGGAAGGCAGCACCCAGTGAATGGGGTTTTCTGCGTCACTGGTCGGAAAGGCGACTCGTAAAAGCGTCTTACCGGGAGTGCGGGGATCAGGCACTGCCATTGTGATGCCGATATCGCCGTTCAT
>CEGE01003824.1_pt1 | contig 11611 bp, 11 predicted proteins | sample 306311 | NCBI WGS metagenome assembly CEGE01 (sample SAMEA2755654, study PRJEB7226) | microbial mat metagenome | biome: microbial mat; feature: hypersaline; material: grass silage | place: USA | collected 2014-02-19 | depth 0 m | reverse complement strand
GTATTATCGATTCGTGTTCTCTTGTGCCTGCTTCTACCTATCGTTTTATTCAGAATAGCTTATCATCAACTTGTAAGCTTTAATGACGGCAGCAACACTCCAGGCCTGAGATATTGCGCCCTTTCCTTGGTGTGGCGGATTGCCATTATAGTTTTCAGGAATTGTTCCGATGCAGTGAGCGGTCATCTCCTCCTCAAAATCTTCAACAATTCGCTTAATGAAAGGAACTCCTCCACGTTTGTGTATTTTCAGATAGGCCTCAACAAAAAACATGAGTAGCCAAGGCCACACCGTTCCCTGATGCAGTGTTTTTTCCCGTTCGGCAATACTACCCACACACAAGCCTTCATATTCGGCACTTTGGGGTGACAAGGTTCGTAAGCCTCTTGGTGTTAGCAACTGCTGTTTGGCCACACTGAGTATCTGCTTTTGTTTTTCGCGGTCCAAAGGACTGTACTCCATCGCAGCAGCAATCACCATATTGGGGCGAATAGACCAATCGGGCACGCCAGCCTTGATGCAATCAGCCAAATACCCTTTTTCCTCATTCCAGAAAATTTGAACGAACGCATCAGCAATTTGCTTCGGACAGGCTTCCCAATCTTTTACAAAGGTCTGATCATTTGAAGCTTCAGCCAATTCTAATGCAAAACAAATAGCATTGTACCATAAGGCATTAACCTCAACAGGCATTCCTCCCCGTTTAACCACTGGTTGCCCATCAACATAAGAGTTCATCCAAGTTAAAGCCAAGTTATCAGCTTCTCCTTCCAACAGGCAATGCCCATTCATTTTTATATTGAAATCCGTCCCGTTTCTGAAAGCTGTCAGAATTCCTTTCATCGCCTTCCCATACTTTTCCCAGATATACTTCCAGTTTTTAGTTTCCTCGGCATATTGTTGCAAGGCCCAGAAGAACCACAAAGGCGTATCAACAGCATGATAAACCGGATCTTTCTGTTCTCCAACCAAAGGAAAGAGACCATTTTTTAGTTGCTTTAGCTGAGTATCAATAATGGGTTCAAATCGCTCGGGCTGATCTAGCTCCAATGATAAAGCAGGTAGGGCTACAAACGTTTGCCGAGGCATAGCTCCGTACCATGGAAAGCCGGCAATCAAATCCTGCTTCTTTCCTTGTTCAACAAAAAATTGCTGTGCCGCATTGTGCAGATTGCTCATAAAAGTATCCCGCGGTAAACGCTGGTTCAGCTCGCGCGTGAACTTCCCTTTTAACGACGGAATTTTTGCTTCTTCCGTTGACGCTGAGAAAATAATACTCTCGCCTTTCTTAATCGGTAGCTCAAAATACCCGGGTACAAATAAGTCTTCCCGAAAATCATAGCCTCTGTTCTTTTCCTTCAGGTATTCAATATTATTGTACCAATCGGGCACTGGGATGAATTCCACAGCCTTGGAAAACTGCATATGCAAGAACGGATAGCCTTCGTATAAACGCATTTTAATTCCGTTGGGCACCTTTTGGTATTTTGTATTGGCATACATGTTGGCTTTGCTCAGCTCGTGAACACTGCGGAAAGCCAAAAAGGGCTTAAAACGCAACACTGTTGGAGAATGCGCTTCTTCCAAGGTATAGCGAATCAACACCTGCTGTTCCTTCTGCACCAAAATACGCTCCTTACTTAAGACCACTCCTCCGACCCGGTAGGTCGTTTTCGGGATTCGGTCCACTTCATAATCCCGAATATACTTGTGCCCCTTGGGCTCATAAAAGTCATTATCATACTTATGAATCCCCAAATTAAATTCGGCGCCACGTTGCACAACGGTTTCGTCGAAAGAAGACAGCAACACATGCTTGTCCTTATCGAGTGTATCAACAGGACAAATCAGTAGGCCATGATATTTCCGGGTATTGCACCCCGAAATCGTACTACTAATGTATGATCCTGCACGATTGGAGCGAAGGACTTCTCGATACAATGAATACTCGAGATTAACTAAACGACTTTTATCAAATTTTAAGTAGCTCATAGTTCCTGACTTTGGGCTTATTCACTATTGACTATTATTTTTCAAAAGAACGGGAGGCAAAGTGCTGAGGGGTGTTCTACAAATTTAAAGAAACAAATTGGATCATTTATTTCCCTCTTTGCTGATAACCATCCAATTCAAGTTTAAAATGTTCTTTTTCCTTACTTAAATTAAGAAAAGGAAATTTTTTTAATAAATCTTCGACCTCTTTTAAGTTATAAAACAGGAATTTTTCATACGCTTCGGCATTTCTATTGAAGGGCCGATGCCCCACAGCTTTCGATAGTTTACTCAGCCGTTTCATTAATTGTTGAGTCTCAACTTCAAACATCAAGCTCCCAAATTTCTGCCAAATATGCTCAATCGACTGATTGCTAATATGCACCATATCAGGTGTATAAAAACGGTAATCCCGTAGTTCGTCCATCATAATTTCATAGGAAGGGAAATAGGCGCATTGCTCAGTTCCAAAGCCGGTGACCAACCGATCAACGGCTAACAATAGTGCTGCTTTACTTACCTGATTTCCATTTGCACCATCTTTCCAGTGACGCACTGGACTGACGGTAAAAATAATTTTCAGCTTTGGGTTAAACACTCTCAGAGAGACAATCAGCTCTTTATACTTTACTACTATTTCTTCGGGATCCAACCGGTAACGTGAGAAGAAACCGGAAGGAAATTTATGGCAATTGGTTACCACCTCAGAAGTATCCTGACGCTCATAAACAAAAGAGGTTCCAAAGGTGATAAACAGAACATCGGCACTTTTTAATACCGTAGATGTTTGTTGAACAGTTCGGTTAATATCTTCACAAACTTCCCGGGGCTCAAACCCGCTGAAACTTCCATGGAAATCAAAATGATGCCATTTTTCGTTATGAAAAACCAGCTCATCCGATGTGCAGGGTTCCGGATCCAGAGCACGCTCCACCAAACGAGCAACGGAAAGCGGATTGTAAACCACCCCAAAGGGATTTACCAAAGCTTTCATCCGGGAAGTTTTAAACCGGGCCCCGATATTATCAGAAAAACAAGAGCCTAAAAACAACATCTCAGAATCCGCATGGATTGAAAAGTCAAACTTACCCACATCAACGACAGTCCGGAAATCATTCTGCATCACGAGTCTCTTTGAGTATGTCACCTATCCAGGAGGTAATAAAAAAATACAAATCTTCAGCCACAGGCTCGCAGTGAAGCTCGTGTCTTGCATTCTTTGCCCCATAAAATCCGGCATTATCGCCAATGCTTTCAGAAAACTGTCTGGTAGTCTTAAAATCGGTAATCGCATCGGCGGTACCATGGGCAAAAAACAACGGAATTGAAAAGCGGGAAGGATGTGCTAACACTTCTGTTGCCGAGCGTTTGAGTTCATTAAAGAGACGTACAGAAATTTTATGATGCATTAATTTATCGGTATCACTTGACTTCTGTTGTTCGGGAATGGAACTAAGTTCACTGGATTTAATCCCGGTTGGAAAAGTCATTTTAGGGAAGAGGTGGTTTAAAAAAGAGGCAGCTTTTTGAATAAATGGTGCCGGAGGATTTACCAAATTGAGCCACGGCGAGGTAACTATGGCACCGGCAAAGTCCTGTCTTTTCCTGAGAAGAAAATTCAAAACCAGATTGCCTCCCATGCTATGTCCGTACAAAAAGACGGGCAACTCATCCCAATTATGCTTGACCAGTCTGATTAAGCTTCCGATATCATCCAGGTAATTATTAATCTGGTCAATATGTCCACGTCTGCCTTCCGACCGTCCATGGCCGCGCAGATCGACAGAGTAAACTAGGTATCCCTGGTTGCAAAACTGTCGGGCCCACTGATCATACCGACCGGAATGTTCGCCTATTCCATGAACAATACAGATAACAGCAACAGCACTCCCTGCGGGCCTCCACAAACGCCCGATAAGGAATGTCCCGTCACCGGTGACCAGATTAAATTCCTTGTTTTGCATGGTATGTTTTGACTCTTCTATTAAAACGGGTGCAAACATAACATTAATGACTACATTTAAAGCACTGCCGGGGCAAAACACAAATGCTAAATTTAGTTAATTTTTGAAAATCAAACAAAAATAAATAAGCAATTTCCACGCCATAATGTGATTTACACATTATATCCATAATTTTTTTGGGATAGTTATTTGAAATAAGCGGCACTTTTAAGGATATTGAGATTGATGACGGTGATTATTTATGAACATAAATTCCCCAAAAAACCACAGCTTCATTATTTTAGCAACAAAGTGTTTCCAAAAATCCACATAGAAACTATAGAGAGATGCAAAAAACGTTGTTGTTTAAGACAAAAAAACACGAAGAGCTGGTAGATATAACCAATGAAGTTAGTCGTGTCGTTACGGATTCAGAAATAGAAACCGGCCTGGTATATGTTTATGTACAGGGCGCCACTGCAGGCATTATGATTCAGGAAAACTGGGACGATTCGGTGCAAACGGATGTTCTAAACTGGCTCCGAAAGACTTTTCCTCAAGGTGTTTGGCAGCACGATGCGCAGGACAACAATGGTGACTCACATCTGAAAGCCGGCTTTACCGGACCATCAGAAACCATCCCTGTCATCAACGGGAAGCCCGGCCTCTCCACCTGGCAGAACATTTTTCTGTGTGAATTTGACGGCCCGAGAAGTGAACGCCGAGTGGTGGTAACCGTCTATGATTCTGAGAAAAGATGAGGAATTTATTTCCTGACTGATCCGACAAACCGAATATTTCGCATAATCCCGGCATAACCGGCACGTCGGATGGCACTTCCTTTGGATAACTCATCGAAAGAAGCCTCGGAAAGAGCTTTCCAGTCCACGCTGGTCATCTTTCCAAAAGTCGGCCGAAGATTAAAGTCAGGTTCTTTATGCGGCCTGGCTTTCCAATTCCATGGGCAAACATCCTGACATATATCGCAACCAAAGATCCATCCATCAAATTGGCCTGAGAAATCTTCTGAGATTTCGCCTTTATTTTCAATGGTCAGATAAGAGATACATTTATTGGCATCCAATTCATAAGGGGATGTCAAAGCACCGGTGGGACAGGCATCCAAACAACGAGTGCAACCACCACAGGCCTCTTTTATGGGAGTCCCGTAGGGCAATTCAAAATTGAGAAACAACTCTCCGATAAAAACAAATGACCCCAGTCGCGGATGTATGAGATTGGTATTTTTCCCACGCCATCCTAGTCCGGCACGAGCGGCAAGCGAACGTTCGGAAACCGGAGCTGAATCGACAAAAAAACGACCATCGGCCTCATCCGCCACCTCCGTTCGGATAAAAGACATCAGTTTTTTCAGCCGGTTTTTCAGCACTTTGTGATAATCCCGTCCGTAAGCATATTTGGAGATCTTAAATTCGTCGCCCTGAGAGGTATTCCTGTCCGGTTGATAATTCTGCAGCACGACCACCACCGATTTTGTTCCCTCCACGAGCAGTCGCGGATCATTGCGTTTCTCACGATTGCGGGCCATATAATCCATTCCTGCATGAGCCCCTTTCGTGATCCACCGGTCATACGTTTCAGCTTCTCTTTCTAAAAACTGAGCCTCCACAAAAGCAACATCATCAAATCCGAGATCCAGTGCTTTCTCACGAATCATTTGACCTCGTTGCTCAGCAATCAGATCCATCTCAAACAATTTAAAGGAGTCCCAACTCAAGAAGGGCTTCTTCCGACAACATATCTTTAGTCCAGGGTGGATCAAAGGTCAAATTCAAGTCCACCTCTTTAACCCCTTCTACCGATAGTACTTTTTCATACACCTCTTCGGGCAGTGATTCGGCCACCGGACAGTTAGGCGATGTCAGTGTCATCACCACTTTAACTTTTCCTTCTTCCCGAACTTCCACTTCATAAATCAGTCCCAGGTCATAAATATTGACCGGAATCTCGGGGTCGTAAATGGTTTTAAGAACCTTTACAATATCTGTTTCGGTATTCAGAAATTCTGTACTCATATCATTCTCCTTTTACAGCTAACAATCTTATCCGAACCGAAGTTCACTTACTTATTCTGCCGGGCTTTAAAGGCCAGCGCATAAGCTTTAATTTGTCTGACCATAGCCACCAGCCCATTGCTGCGCGTAGGCGACAGATGTTCTTTCAATCCTATTTCATCAATAAAAAAGAGATCACTATCAAGTATTTCGTCGGGGGTATGGCCGGAAAGCACACGCAGCAGGAGAGCCACAATTCCCTTTACGATAATGGCATCACTATCTCCCTGGATCTCTATCTTCCCGTCGTTCATTTCCGCATGGAGCCAAACTTTCGATTGACACCCCTCAATAAGATTTTGTTGTTGGCGATTGGCTTCATCAAAAGAATCTAGCTCATTTCCCAATTCTATGAGCAATGAATATTTGTCCATCCAATCGTCAAATGCTGAGAATTCTTCAATAACTTCCTGCTGTTTCTCTTTTATGGTCATGCTGTTTATTTTTTTGCAAAGATAGCAACTTCATAATAAACGAACTCTTTAACCAAGCATCATTGCCACACGCTTCAGCGCCTCAACCAGGTTGTCAACTTCCTCTCTGGTGTTGTAAAAAGCAAATGATGCCCTCACCGTTCCCGAAATCCTGAAACGATCCATCAATGGTTGCGCACAATGGTGACCGGTTCGCAATGCAAACCCCAGTTTATCCAGAAGGGTGCCCACATCAAACGGATGAGCATCTCCCAAAAGAAAAGAAATAACGCTGGTGTGATGTCGGGCCTGCCCTACAAAACGTATTCCGGGAACGGCACTCATCTGCTTCAGGGCATATTCAAACAATTCGTGTTCATAGGCCCACACATCCTCCAAACCTATATTTCTGAGATAATCAATGGCTGCGCCAAGTCCGATAACCCCTGCATAATTTGGCGTTCCGGCTTCAAACTTATAAGGTAAATCGTTAAAGGTGGTTCCCGAGAAAGAGACTTTATCAATCATCTCTCCCCCACCCTGATATGGATTCATTTGCTGAAGCCATTTCCGCTTTCCGTAGAGCACCCCCACACCTGTTGGGGCATACATCTTATGTCCACTGAACGCATAAAAGTCACAATCCAGTTTCTGAACATCAACGAGCACATGGTGAATCGCCTGAGCTCCGTCAATCATCACCGGCACCCCGGCAGTATGTGAAAGAGCGATTATTTCCTCAACGGGATTAATGGTTCCCAATACATTACTGATATGTGTCACTGCAACCAGACTGGTTTTCTCATTGAGCAGCTCACTGAAGCCCTGCATATCCAATTCACCGGCATCTGTAACAGGCACCACTTTCACGGTAACACCCCGACGCTGAGCCAGCAACTGCCATGGAACGATGTTACTGTGATGCTCCATTTCCGTCAGAATGATCTCATCGCCCTCCTTCAGGAAGGTCTCCCCAAAGGAAGAAGAAAGCAAATTCACTGACTCTGTGGTCCCCCGGGTAAAAATCACTTCATCAGAAGATTCGGCATTAATATAATCAGCGGTTTTTTTTCGGACCTCCTCAAAAGCTTCGGTGCACACATTACTCAAATGATGCACCCCTCTGTGAATATTACTGTTGATCGTTTTGTAAACTGCGGCTTCAGCGTCAATCACCTGCAAAGGTTTTTGAGTAGTTGCGGCATTGTCGAGATAAACTAAAGGTTTACCATTCACATCCTGATGGAGAATGGGAAAATCGTCTCTTATTTTTCGGATATCAAAAGCCATAGTATAAAACAAACAATCCGGTACCTGCCAAAAAGACGGGTACCGGAAAAAATTATTATCAAATAAACATGCTTACAAGCAGGTTACATCGGTACCCTTTTGACCACATACCACACACGAGTGACATTTGTCCAGCTCTCCGCGGAAACGTTTCTCAATCAGCGTTCGTATTTGCTCGCGCAATGGTTCTACCTTGATTTTCTCAATCACCTCGTAGGCAAAAGCATACATCAGTAAAATGGTGGCTTCATTTTTATTGATTCCACGTGTACGCAGATAAAACATGGCATCCTCATCAATCTGTCCCACTGTTGCTCCGTGACTACATTTCACATCATCTGCATAAATCTCAAGCTGGGGCTTGGTATTCATTTTTGCATCATTGGTAAGCAGCAGGTTATTGTTTGACTGATAGGCATTGGTCTTCTGAGCATCGGGCCGAACCATGATTTTTCCGGTAAACGCACCCGTTGAGTGGTCGTCCAGCACACCTTTAAACAATTCATCACTGAAACAGTCGGGAACTGCGTGATCGATATACGAGAAGTTATCCACATGCTGATTCTTATCCAGAAGATACAAACCATAAGCATGACCTTCGGCATGAGAGCCGGCCAGTTTCAGTTCGATGTTGTTACGGGCAACTCCGGCATGCAGTGTAAGGTTATTGGTTGCCAGATGTGAGTTTTCATGCTGCTCGAAATAAAATCCTGCAACCTGGGTGGTGGCATTGTGCTGATTTTGCAAATTGTACAAATCCAGCCTGGCATCTCTTCCCACATAACCCTCTGTTACATTATTCATCACAAACTTACCGGTAGTAAGTGTATGATCACAGACCATGATGCGCGCCTCACTGTTATCCTCCATCACCACGAGATTGCGTTGGGTAGTCATCAAAGCATCTTCCGACATCAGAATATTGACTATCTGAATGGGCTTTTCAACAACCACCCCTTTGGGCACATGTACAAAAAAGCCATCCTGAGCAAACATGGTATTGAATGCCACTGCACCATCCGACAAATGCGGAGCCCGGGTACCATAATACTTTTCAATTAATTCAGGATTCTCTTTCGCCACCTGGGCCATACTGCCGATCACTACCCCTTTTGGCAAATCTCCGGGATTATTTCGGGTATAATACCAGCCGTTTACCAAATAGACGGTAATTGAATCGAGGGTATCCACATCACAGGAGAAAATATCCTCCAGATTCTCTGTGAGCGTCTCAGGTTTCAGTGAAAAGGCATAATCTCCACTGAACAGAGGTTGAAGATTGGTATATTTATAATTCTCAACTTTATTGGAAGGAATTCCCAACTCCTGAAAAGCATCAAAGGCCTCATCGCGCAAGCTGTTGAGCACCGGTGAGGAATGCGATTCAATGACAGACCTGTTTTCCTCAAACAGTTCAGCAAGAGAGATATCCTTTCCAATGATATTTTTGATTACATTATCCATTCAATTCAAAATTAAAAGTTCGACTCCGGGACAGGCGTTTACTTATCGCCAAACTCCTTCTTAATCCAGTCGTACCCATTGGCTTCCAACTCATGAGCAAGCTCTTTTCCGCCGGTTTTCACAATACGCCCGTGATAAAGCACATGCACATAGTCGGGAACAATGTATTCCAGAAGTCTCTGATAGTGAGTAATGAGCACAGTTGCATTATCGGGACGTTTCAATTTGTTCACCCCGTTTGCAACCACTCTCAGCGCATCGATATCGAGTCCTGAGTCGGTCTCATCCAGAATGGAAAGCTTTGGCTCCAGCATGGCCATCTGGAAGATTTCATTTTTCTTCTTCTCTCCTCCGCTAAAACCTTCATTTACCGATCTATTGGTCAGATCAGAATCGATCTCCACCAGATTCTTCTTCTCACGCATCAGTTTCAGAAATTCACTGGCAGACAAGGGCTTTTCCTCTCTGTACTTCCGCAATTCATTGATGGAAGTACGTAAAAAGTTAACCATACTCACACCCGGGATTTCTACCGGATATTGGAAACTCAGAAACAATCCCTCTCTGGCCCTGTCTTCAGGAGCCATTTCCAGAATGTCCTTTCCGTTGAACTGCACTTCTCCCTCGCTCACTTCAAACATCTCATTTCCGGCAAGCACAGAGGCCAGGGTACTTTTCCCTGAACCATTGGGTCCCATAATTGCATGAACCTCACCCGGTTTTACCTTCAGATCTATTCCCCGGAGGATTTCCTTATCGTCTATTTTAGCATGTAAGTTTTTTATCGAAAGCATATTTTCAGAACTTATATGATGATTAGATGATGGAATTCTGCGCCAAGCGACTTAATGAATTCCAAAATTTGTTTTTCTTATTTTTCACGGGGCCTTTATCCCACACTCCCTTCAAGACTGATTTCAAGCAACTTTTGAGCTTCCACTGCAAATTCCATGGGCAACTGATTGATTACCTCTTTCACATAGCCGTTTACAATCAGTCCAACAGCACTTTCCGTATCAATGCCACGCTGGTTACAATAAAAAATCTGATCCTCTCCGATTTTGGAGGTCGTTGCTTCGTGCTCAACCTTCGCCGAGTTGTTGTTAATTTCCAGATATGGGAAAGTATGCGCTCCGCATTTATCTCCCATCAGCAATGAATCACACTGCGAAAAATTTCGGGCATTTTCTGCTCTCTTGGAAACCTTTACGAGTCCGCGATAACTGTTCTGGCTTTTTCCGGCGGAGATTCCCTTTGAAACCACCAGACTTTTGGTATTCTTCCCAAGGTGAATCATCTTGGTTCCGGTATCTGCCTGCTGATGATTATTGGTCAGTGCAACTGAATAAAACTCTCCGGAAGAGTGATCTCCCATCAACACACAACTTGGATATTTCCAGGTAATGGCCGATCCGGTCTCTACTTGTGTCCACGATATCTTAGAGTAATCACCTTTACACAGGCCGCGCTTGGTCACAAAATTATAGATACCACCTTTTCCATTTTTATCTCCGGGATACCAGTTCTGAACCGTTGAATACTTCACTTCTGCCCGCTCCATGGCTACAATTTCCACAATAGCTGCGTGCAGCTGATTTTCATCACGCTGAGGAGCAGTACAACCTTCCAGGTAACTTACATAACTGTCATCTTCAGCTACAATCAGGGTTCGTTCAAACTGTCCTGTATTCATGGCGTTGATACGAAAATAAGTGGACAATTCCACCGGACTGCGCACCCCTTTGGGGATATAAACAAACGAACCGTCGGAAAACACGGCAGAGTTCAAGGCAGCAAAATAGTTGTCATTGGGTGGCACTACACTACCCAGATGCTTCTTTACCAAATCGGGATACTCTTTAATGGCATCACTGATGCTGCAAAAAATAATCCCTTTTTCGGCCAACGTTTCCCGGAAGGTGGTTTTTACAGATACACTGTCCATAACAGCATCTACTGCAACACCCGCCAACTGTTTCTGCTCTTCAAGAGGAATACCCAGTTTATCAAAGGTTGCTTTCAACTCAGGATCCACATCATCCATACTGTCAAGCTTGGGTTTGCTCTTTGGTGCAGCATAGTAAATAATGTCCTGAAAATCGATTTCAGGAATATTCAAATGAGCCCAATCGGGTGTTTCCATCTTCAACCAGTTGCGATAAGCCTCAAGACGGAATTCCAACATAAATTCAGGCTCTCCTTTGCGTTTGGAAATCTCTTTGATAACCTCTTCACTCAACCCTTTAGGCAGCATATCCATTTCAATATCGGTATAGAAACCGTATTTATACTCCCCTTTGGTTACTTCTTCTAATATTTTATCTTGTTCTGTTGCCATATCAAAAATTAATCTGTCATTCTGCTGGTTAAAACAATGATAATGAGTTTAGGGTTCAATTCATTAAGGATTAATAACAATTGCGGATGCAAAGGT
>CEGE01002748.1_pt1 | contig 11662 bp, 13 predicted proteins | sample 306311 | NCBI WGS metagenome assembly CEGE01 (sample SAMEA2755654, study PRJEB7226) | microbial mat metagenome | biome: microbial mat; feature: hypersaline; material: grass silage | place: USA | collected 2014-02-19 | depth 0 m | reverse complement strand
CCTTTTAGTATAACCAACTACTTACCCTCACTGAGACCCACAAACCGCAGGCGGTAGCCAAACGCAGCGAACGACTGATAGGCACGATTAATAAGCTCACTCGAGATTTGGGTAAGTGAACGGTAAAGTTGGGCCTGCCCCATAAAGGCAATGCCTGGTCGCTACGCAGTGGGCAACGCAAACCACGCCACACGCAACACTATGGATCGGAATGAGCTGCCATCTGTAAAAATAAGAATAAATCTTTACAGCATGTCGATACCGTTGCACTTACGAAGGCGGGAAAGGATCCAAAAGAGGACTATCACGCTATTGGGCCGTTTAAGCTGATATAAGGGTCATACTTATGGAACACGTGACAGAATCTCGCGTGCGGTGTCCAGGATGTCGTTCTGCCATGCAAGGGGCTCCAGCACCTCAACATTGGCCCCTAGTCCCTTGAGCCACCACAGTGTCTGCTGATCATTTGGCACAACGGCCTCTAGACGCTGCCACTCGCTATTTTCCAGCGGAATGAGAGTTTGATGATTGGAAAGTGGAGTTTCCGTTAGTAACCAAGCTAATTGTGGAGCCACATTTGCGACTAATCTAGTATCTTCATTTCCATCCAGATAGCCGAATGCGCCATTGTGTATATAACTATCTAGGTCAAACGCTGTCGATTCCCGCCATGAGTTGCTGCTTATAATCGCTTTTTTGATTCGGTGCAGAGCAAACTGCCGGATATCGTCGTAGTCGTTCACGGTAGCCAGCAGATAAGTCACGCTGTGGCGACTCACTAATCCTTGAGGGTGAAGAGTGAATTGCTTCTCTTGCTCAGTACTTCGAGAGAGATAGGTTACATCTAATGCTCTGTTTTCCATCAGGGCCTGAGCTACAACCTGCCAAATCATTTCCTTGAATAGGGCCGGAATTAATACCTTACCGTTTGGAATTGCCCGAACTCGTTTAGCCCACTGGCTAAGCCCGTTGCCCTCCAAATCATCAAGTAATCGCCGTGCGTCTCGAAATTGAGGTGCCAATTGGTCGATCACTACAGGAGGCAGCACTCCCTTTAGGTATTCCTCGGCTAGCACTAGAGTTAGAGCGCTAGGAACGTCAAGTGCTGGCAGATTGCAGTGAAAGTCTCGGTCAAAGTACCAGCGGTATGGCTTGCTGCTATCGTCACAGACTAGCGGAAAGTGCAAAGCAAGCTTGTCGCGTAGGTCTCGTTGCAGTGAGCGGGTATCTATTCGAAAACCCCGTTCATGTAACTTCTCCAATAGCACTGGTGTGCTAACTCGACCAGGACTGCGTGGTATGAGCTGAAGCATGGTCAGGTAGCGGAACAGCGTCTCGCGAATCTCGGACATGAACGAACCTTGTCTTAAGGAGCCAGGCGGTCTTACAGCCTATCGGCGTTGGTGATGGCTAATCATTCTTATCACCGGTTAGTATGCCAGGAAGCCATCAAAAAGCGTAAGTCCGGCGTTCCAACGTAGCGGTGCATCACTTCACAGGCTTGTTCTTGCCAGTGCTTTTCAAGAGAGCTCACAGCGAAATGAGTAGTCTCATCCTCATCATTTTTTTTGCTATGAGTCAGCCACGGCGGTGCGTCCAGGCTTACCTCTTCATTGAGTAGGGGGTAATCGGCCAACCATGCATATACATCAGGTAGTGATTTACCGATACAAGCAGGGAACAGCACAGCTTGAGGTGGCATGACAAATCCCAGCATCAGTAAAACTACATTGACCTCGTGATCGCATGTCAAATGCCAGCGGCGACTGTCTAGTCCCGGAGCGGAGCTAAAGTGTCTTGCCGCGCAGTGCCACACGAGATGGGCTTGTGTGAACCGGCGAGTTATTTCGTCCAGACTCGAGCTCCAATATGGGTTCACATAGAGGCCTCTGCCGTCAGTAGAGGCTGTCGCCACATTTGATGCTGGCACGAGTTCGATATCGAGTTGCTGGGCCAGGAAGGCCGTAGCGGGTTGATCATTGCTCCAGGCATCGCGGTCAGCTTGCCAAAGTCCTTTCTGCTTAGTGATGACTTCCTTCTCGTCAATATCACTAATGAGCTGATCATTCAGTAAGGGTTTCGATTCCATGACGATGCCTCAATTAACTATAATTGGCATCAGTCTTATCCTGAGTTGCGACATTTCATGTCGCAACACTTACTTTTAGCAAAAAAAATTTGTAGCGACGCTAACTGTCGCATGAGTAATTTAGCCTGTTTGAACAGGTTATTCTTACCAGCTTTTTAATCTTCACCATGTAAAAGATCCCATCGCTCTGTCGGCAAGCTTGGGGTAGCAGAAGATCCTAAAGTTTTAGGAGAGTGAACCGATACTAAATATGAGTAGTTTTAATTTGGTTACCTAGGTACGTCTGCGTGCCCTGACTCCGATTCTAGAAGGCTGAACTGATATTCGTCTATCAAGGGACCCTATGGCTTCTAAAGAGATCCACACCAAGCAAGAAAAAAAAGAGTCACTGAAAGAGATGCGTCGGGATGCAATTCGCACGGCCGAGGCGCTATCCACTCACGAGACTGTCCAACGCTTTGGGAGTGCAAGTGCTGAATATATCAAAGGCTATCGAGGGTTAGATAATGAATCAGGCACGCGTTATGCCAAAGGCTTGGTCGACATTGCGAAACACAAAGTTAATGAAAACTACGTTGCCCAAAACATAAAGCAGCAGGCCGGATTCAGCGCTGAGGTAGCCTCAACTAGCCGCGACAACGCCGAAGCAATAATCCGCAAGTCGAAAGTACGGGCTTCCCGTTCTGATGACCTACCCCAATATGGCAAGAATCATAACGTAGTCGACCGGGTGCAATTGGTAGATGGAAAAGTCATTGATGGTTCGCAGGCGCAGATGAAATTCGTCGGCAACCGAAATAAGCTCCTTGATGATATTGCTAGAGAAGATGGCAAGTTCTTCCGTTATCGTGGCGCCAAACTTGAATTGCCAACTGAGCAGCTTGAAGGTAACAAGGCCTATGTACTTGGAGAAGCTGAGAGGCTAAGGGAGCGTGCTGAAAAGCTAGGCGAACAAGCTTCAGACGATCCTAATAAGGCCAAACAAGTACAAGAAATGATGTTTAAGGCGGACAAGCTGGAAAAGCGCGCCAACTCTGACGATTTTCAGGCAGAATCAGCGGCACAACACTGCCGTAATAAAGCTTATCAACGACGCTTCAATGCTGATAAAGCTGAAAAAAAAGGCAACATAGACGAAGCAGAAAAACTTCGCCGTGAGGCAAATAATTACGATGAACTGGCAGAAAATGTCAGTGATAGTGGCCTTACTACAGAAGATGCCATCTATTATCGCAAGAATCCAGGAACTGCAACGCTGAGAGACATTGGTCGTACTGCTCACGGGGCAGGCCTGCAAGGGGCCAAGTACGGTGCGATTATTGGTGGAAGCATTTCAGTTCTAATGAATTGTTGGGCTGTTGCTCAGGGAGAAAAGGAAGTTTCTGAAGCTTTGCCAGACATAGCTCTCGATACTGCCAAGGCAGGTACACTTGGGTACGCTACAGCTTTTGTGGGTTCGGCCTTAAAGGGTGGAATGCAGCAGTCGGGGAACCAATTCACGCGACAGCTAGCAAGTACAAGTGGCCCCGCCCTTGCTATCAACATTTGCCTCTCTTTGGGAAGCACCGTCAACCGCTTCGTTACAGGTGAGATCGACGAGGAACAGCTACTTACCGAAGTAGGTGAAAAAGGCGCTGGGATGCTCTCGGGCGGCATGATGGCAGCTGTAGGCCAAGTTGCTATCCCTATCCCGTTCGTAGGCGCTGCTATCGGAGGCATGATTGGCTACACGCTTTCGTCGATGTTTTACCAAAGTGCTCTGGAGGCTTCGCGTAGTGCGAAACTTTCGAGTGAGCAGTTGCTTAAAATACGCACAATAGAAGAAGCAGCGCGTGAACGAATAGCTCATGAACAGGAACAATTGGAAGCATTCGTAAGCCGGGAGATTCCCCAACTGCGATTGGAAACACAGTTTCTTCTGTCATCTCTTGCAAACGCCGACCATCAGGACTCAGAGGCATTATCCAAGAGCATAAACCACTACGCAGGATTACTTGGAAAATCACTTCAATTCCATTCTGTAAATGAATTCGAAACGTTCATGTCCTCTGACGATCCCTTTATATTCTAAAATATACTCAAGTTGAAAGGATACAAGCTTCATGTTGGTTAAGATGCTCCCGAATGATGACAGAGAACATTTGCTAGATCTAGCAAGCTTAATAGCAATCTCTGACAAGCCCATTCTTTGGGATGGTAAAAGTTATGATGAGATTACTACTGAAACCAGCCTGGAACTAATCTCCATAATGATCGGTGAGAAGGAGCGCGAGCTGATAGCTGAGTTGGAGAACTCTGCTGAAATCGGTGATCGTTTTATGTTCGGAAGTAGCATGTTCACACGCATCACTAACCGACTTATAGAAGCCTTAAAGAAATACCCTTTCACTAAGATGGAAAACCCAGGTAACCGTGTGGGAGCAGCTACTACCGTCCTGAGAGAAATGCTTGAACAAAAGAAATATGACATACCCTCTACCCCGAAAATTATTCTTTATGAGCTGTTCTTGGTAGCACTGCGCGATGGCCACATCTCGGGTGTTGAATGGGCGTTGCTTAAGGAGTTTCAACGACATCACAAGATAGAAGAATTCATTTTCGACGACTTGCTGGAGCGTGCCGAAACGCTCAATCAAGAAATGACTAAAACTATTTCAATTATTCTGGAATAAGGTAAAAATATGCCGATCCCATTGTTAATAGGTGCAGGTGCTGCTGCAGCTGGCTTATATGGTGCAGTAAAGGGTGTTAGTGGGGCGATAAACCAAACCAAGGCAAAGAATATTAATAACGATGCCCGCTCCTCAGTAGAACTCGCTAATGAGGCACTTGAAGAACTTCGCCAGACCACAAACAATAAGCTTGAAGATTATGGCAAACGCAAGCTACGTGCTTTTAATGGCGTTATTTCAGATTTTATTGATACATTCCAGCAAATTAAGAACGTTGATCTCAAACAAAGCACTGAGCTTGATAAGCTCAATGCGGGGGATTTTTCCAACAAAACCCTTCCAAGCCTGAAACAGGACTACCAAGCTTTGAAGGATGCTGGCCTCGGACTTGGTGCCGGTATAGGTGGCGGTGCTGCGCTGGCATTCGGTGCATACAACGGCACTATGCTACTAGCAACTGCCAGTACAGGTGCTGCAATTTCATCGTTGGGCGGCGTTGCAGCCACTAATGCCACGCTCGCTTGGTTGGGAGGTGGGTCGCTCGCCGCTGGCGGTTACGGCATGGCCGGTGGCATGATGGTTCTTGGTGGAATCGTTGCTGGACCTGCCCTTGCAATATTTGGGCATGTACTTGGCCACAAAGGCGAAGCAGCATTAAACAAAGCCAACTCCAACATGGAACAAGCCCGCACCATCTGTGATCAAGCAGAACTAATGGGCAACAAACTCAAAGCCATTTCAGAAGTCACTACGTTAGCGAATACTACCTTTTCAAACGTTAGCTCGCGTTTACGTCATGCAGTCTCGGAACTGAAAAAAGTTATTGGTAATGAAGGTATAGATTTTGCCAATTACTCTGAGCAAAGCAAAGCAACGGTCTTCAGCGCTGTTAAGTTTGCGCAGTTACTGAAGGCTATGGTCGATACGCCGATACTTGATAAAGATGGTAACCTAGTTATTTCCACTCAAAAACGTATTATTAATGTTAACGAAGTGGCAATCGGAGAGAAGTCCACGCTCGACAGTATAGAAAAGTAAAAATAAAGGCTCGTACTCTTCAACGGGTACGAGCCACTAAGTGAGGAAAATTTTTGATGTGTCAGTCCAAAAATCTATCGCAAGCATTCCCCTGTAGTCAATGCGGGCTGTGTTGCCAGCAAGTTCATCTCGCAAGCGAAACGCGTTTCTTAGATCGTAGTGATGGGAGCTGTCGCCACTATGATCACCTTAATAAATTTTGCAGCATTTATGATAAACGACCTGATATCTGCCGAGTAGATTTACAGTACGAAAAAACCTACTCCCGACAATACACCTGGGATGAATTTATAGCTGTGAATTTAGAGGCCTGTGAGTTCTTGCAGTCACAGGCTTCTCAGAAAGACTCGTTAGAATGAAAGTGTATGTATTGAATAGTGTTCTTGATTAAGGAAGTATTGGGGGCGTTACAACCTCAACGCATCCTTTATCAAAGTGCGCTTTAAGCTATTATGTAATCAGCCCAATCCTGCATCATCGCTCGTCGTTTGTCGAACAAATCACCACGCCGATAGGCGGCTTCTACCTTGTTTTCTATGGTATGAGCTAACGCCATCTCAGCAACATCGCGTGGATAGCTGGTCACTTCACCTGTCCAGTCGCGAAAACTTGAACGAAAGCCATGAGGTACATAGTTGCCTTTGTCACCGCTTGGGCCGTAACCAAGGCCTCGCATAAACTGCAGCAGTGACATGTTGGAAAGAGGGCGGCCAGGTTTCATACCCGGAAAAACAAATGAATTGCCTTTAACATTTGGAAGGTTAGAGATCAGCAATAAAGCTTGGTGGGAAAGGGGAATACGATGTTCGCGGCTAGCTTTCATGCGCTTAGCAGGAATTGTCCACGTGGCGTTAACAAGATCAATCTCATGCCACTCAGCATTGAGAACTTCCGACGTTCGTGTTGCTGTTAGGATCAGCAACTGCAGCGCTTTTGACGACATGCTGTTGTAATCTTGCATAGCCCCCATGAATGCAGCAACTTGTTCGTAGGGCATTGCGGGGTGATGAGCAACTTTCTGAACCTTTGATGGTTTTGGCAACAGCTTATCTAGGTGACCACGCCAACGAGCTGGATTGGCTTCATCGCGATATTTGTGTGCTGAAGCAAAGTCTAACACATTCTCAATTCGGCCTTGAACACGCTTAGCGGTTTCAGTTTTAGTCACCCAAATAGGGCTAAGTATGTTGAGTATTTGGTGGGTGTCGATTTCATCAACAGGCAATTCGCCAATGACTGGCCTTGCGTAAGTCTTTAAGGTGCTAACCCATTGTCGAGCATGCTTAGCATTTCGCCAGCTACGCCGGTGCGACTGTATATACCGTGCAGCGCAATTTGTAAACGTAGGGGTCGCTTGTTGCTGCGTTTCCAGCTCGCGAGCGTGAATTGGATCAGTGCCTTCTTTGGCCAGCTTTCTATAGTTTTCAGCTTTACGACGAGCTTCGGCTAAGCCTGTGTCCGGGAAGCTGCCAAGCCCCATTTCTCGGCGCTTACTTCTTAAAGTAAATCTAAGTACCCATTTCTTAGCTCCACCTTCAGAAACCACTAGGCGTAAGCCGCCACCATCTTCATGTTTGCCCGGTTCAGCAGTAGCTACTTTGCGTGGGCTAAGCTTGTGTATTGCCACGGCTTACCTCTCTAAAAAATTGGGGTTAGTCCCCCAAATAGTCCCCCATATGTTATAGATCAACATAGACTTCAATAGACAAAGATGCAATACAAGATTATGATTTTGTTGATAGTTGCAGTGTCTAGTAGATGGTACTGGATGTTAAGTCAGCGGACTCCCCCTCCGCCACAGAATTTTAAAGGCCGTCAAGCAATTAGCTCGACGGCCTTTTTTGTTTTTGGCTCTCAGGGGTTGTCTTGGGAAAAATAAAGAAAGCTGTTTAAAAAGGCAGCACTCCGCCGAAGCCAATACCCAGCACGGCAACGATAACCACAACGATAACGACGATAGTGGTAGTAGACATATTCTCTTCCTTTGAGTAGTGAGCGTTGCTATAGCGTAGTCGCGAAAGCGTTATTTCGCACGTAGGCGACAACTGAGTAACCTTTCCATGGTGGCAGAAAAGTTCCTGCCAGAAAGCCCGACAACGAGGTTTGAAATCAAAAGCTGTCGAGCGTTAACAAAACAGCAGAACCCCCCAGTAACGGACTTATTTTCCACATTGACAGTCGTGGCCGCAGTCGCTGGAGCCATTGGCATGGCCGGTAGCGCAGTACTCGCAGCGATAAAGCTTGCCGTCTTTCTTTACGGCTTTGCTATCGACCGCGCACTTACACTTGGGACATGCACACTCTTGCTGAGCCATGATGAATCTCCTGTGCTAGAGCTGAAAGTGTAGGCCTGCCCCCCAGATGTGATGTCATTGCATTTTATCAACTCAAAACTACTAATTTTCACGATCCAGAGCTTTATACCTAGTCCATTAAAATAGTCGCAAAACGCGGCATTAACCTGCTCCTGTTGCCTGTTAGGAGTGCAACATTGGATATATGGATGAGTAGTTGAACCAGAACCTTTGTAAGCATGCCATACTGGATTTGATGATATAAAATTTGCTGAAGTAAGACGGAAGCAGGCGCACATATGGCTGCGTCATATATGGTGTGCCCATGGCAAGGAGAGGATCAAAATGAACAGAGACGAAACATTGCGCCTATTACATGAGCACAAGCCGATATTGGCTTCGCAGTTCGATGTGAAGAAGCTTGCTCTTTTTGGCTCTATGGCCCGTGGGAGCGCTAAAGATACAAGCGATATTGATATTCTTGTCAGTTTCGATGGCCCAGCAACCTCCGCACGCTATTTTGGTCTTCAATTTTATTTAGAAGATCTGCTTGGGTCTCCAGTCGATTTAGTGACAGATAAAGCCCTTCGGAATGAATTGAGGCCATACATCGAGAGCGAGGCGCTACATGTCTGAGAAAGGCCTGGAGCGTGAATGGCGCTTCTATATTGATGATATGGTCGGTTTTGGTGAAAAAGTGCTTTCCTACACAGATGGGTTAGATCAAATTGGTTTCCTCAATGATGATCTCATCTACGATGCTACGTTGCGTAATTTAGAGCTTATCGGTGAAGCAGCCACCAGAATTCCAGATGAAGTGCGCCAACGGTATCCAGAAGTGCCCTGGCGCTTGATCATTGCGACACGCAATAGACTTATCCATGCATATTTGGGTATTGACGAAGATACTGTATGGAGCATTATTCAAGACAATGTACCTGAGCTTCTTGAGTATCTGAAAACGATTCGCAATGAAAGTAAGGTAGATATCAGTACTGAAAATGATTTATTTGACTAAATTTTCACTACCCAACGCTTTCCCCAGCCTGCCAAAGTAGTCGCTGAACGCTGCATTGATCTGTTCCCGCTGTGCACCCCGTGGGTAAAGACCTCTTTCCGCTTCAGGAGAGGCCTTGGTGCCTTTGACCAGGAAGTGATTGGTGGTGGCCGCATCCTGCACAAACGCTTCAAAAGCGCGTGCGCAGAGCTCTTCGGGTTTACTGTAATAGAGCTGTCCAAGTTTTTTGTCCACCTGCACCGAGTGCTGAAACAGCTCGCTAGGCTGATCGCCTGCTGGCTGCAGCAGAATAGCTTTGAAGCAGTCCATCAATAATTGATTCAGAGGGTGTGCAATGGGCGTTGCATCAGCTAGCCAAGCGGTAGAGGCGAACATACCGACGGGTGTGCCGCGAAAACACTTGCTGACGATGTAGTGATCAAAAGCATGAAACCACTCGTGGGCAATGCTGCCGGGGCCAGCGTTTTTAGCCAGCGCAAAACTGCGTTGGCTGGGGTCATAGTGGGCAGAAACACCCGGTCGACCACCGCTGCCGTACTGCAGCGCGATTGAGCCGCGTAGGGAAATCAACGCCTCTGTTCCCTGTAAAATCAACATAAGATCGCACAGTGCATCATGAAACAGCTCCGCGGCACGGTCGCGCTCAGCGTTGGTTACCCAGCGTCCAATCTCAATGGAGCGAAAATCAAACTGACGCCGGATCAGGGCAAAACTGCTGGCTTGCCCCTGGCGATGGTCAGGACCACTGCGATAAAAATCCCGCGCTTCGATGTTCACTTGTCGTTTCTCCTTGCATTCCGCCATCCAGACCCCCACTAACTAACCGTAACGCATTTTAATTGCCTCATTTTCCACCGCCAGGAGAGAGATATGAGCAAGCGTATTTTAGTGGTACTGACGTCTCACGATCAGTTGGGTGATACCGGTAATAAAACCGGTTTTTGGCTCGAAGAGCTGGCAGCCCCTTATTATGTCTTTAAAGACGCGGGTGCTGAAGTAACGTTGGCATCGCCCAAGGGTGGGCAGCCGCCGCTTGACCCAAAAAGTGACGCAGACGATAGCCAAACCGATGAAACGCGCCGCTTTAAGCAAGATGAAAAAGCTAACGCGGAGCTTGCCGCTACCCATCGCTTGAGCGACATGAAGGCTGATGATTTCGATGCGGTATTCTACCCCGGAGGCCATGGCCCGCTATGGGATCTCGTTGACGACGCGGACTCGATTCGCTTGATCGAAACCTTTATCGCCCAAGGCAAGCCGGTTGCCACGGTTTGTCACGCGCCGATAGTGTTGGTAAATGCTAAAGACAGCGCTGGTGAACCGCTAGTAAAAGGCCGCCAAGTAACGGGCTTTACTAACGGCGAAGAGGAGGCTGTGGGCTTGACCAATATCGTGCCGCATCTCGTTGAAGATGCCTTGCAAAAGTGCGGCGGGATTTATAGCAAAGCGGATGATTTCACTCCTTACGTACGTGAAGATGGCCAACTGATCACAGGGCAAAACCCGCCTTCCTCAGCGCTCACGGCTGAAACGCTAATGGCGTGGCTGACGAAATAACCCGCCGGTATTAATACCGGGTTTGGTGACGACGGCGAGGCTCTCCTCGCCGTTTGTATTTTTGGGTGCCGATTAGATTCTGACTATGCTTATAGGGAGATAGGTTATTTATTTTTAAGTAGCTATGTTCTCAACAGCGCAGTTCTCAGCAGCGCAACAAGGAGGCGACTAACATGGAGACAGCACGCGTCTATCGGATGAAAACCGCGGAACATCTCTGCCCATTCGGTATGAAAACGGTCGATTTGTTAAAGCGGAAAGGCTATCAGGTTGATGACCATCCGCTTACATCCCGAGATGAAATTGAAGAGTTCAAGGCCCAGGAGAATGTCGATACCACCCCGCAAACCTATATAGGTGATAAACGTATTGGCGGCTATGAAGAGGTGCGTGAGCATTTAGGCATGAGCGTGCCGAGTGCAAAAGAGACTTCCTATCGGCCGGTGATCGCGATTTTTGTGACCGCCTTGCTCATCGGTCTGGCGATTAGCTGGGTTGCCAATGGCACCTTAGTGGCGGCACGAATGCCCGAATATGCGGTGGCCACGGCCATGGTGCTGCTGGGTTTGCAGAAGCTGCAGGATGTAGAGAGCTTTAGCTCGATGTTCCTTAACTACGACTTACTGGCTCAGCGCTATGTCCCTTACAGTTATGTGTACCCCTACGCAGAGACCCTGGCAGGGGTACTAATGCTGGCCGGTGCCATGCTTTGGCTGGCAGCACCGCTGGCACTGTTTATTGGCACGGTAGGTGCGGTGTCGGTCTTTAAAGCCGTGTATGTGGATAAGCGTGAGCTGAAATGCGCCTGCGTTGGCGGAAGCAGCAATGTGCCACTAGGGTTTGTATCGCTGACAGAAAATATCGCCATGGTGCTGATGGGACTATGGATGCCGCTGAAAATGTTGCTATAACAATCGTCGTCAAAAACTTGCTTGGCTAAAATGCTGTTTAAAATCCAAAAATCCGTTAAAAAACAATTTATTTGCCGCTACAT
>CEGE01001355.1_pt1 | contig 11913 bp, 12 predicted proteins | sample 306311 | NCBI WGS metagenome assembly CEGE01 (sample SAMEA2755654, study PRJEB7226) | microbial mat metagenome | biome: microbial mat; feature: hypersaline; material: grass silage | place: USA | collected 2014-02-19 | depth 0 m | reverse complement strand
CGCGGTCGAAGGCGCGGGCGAGTATCCAGACCTCTGGGTAAAGCTGTTTGACGTGACGCACCAGGCTCACGGCCCGGTCGCGGTCATCGATGGCGACGACGAGCAGGCGTGCCTCGGCAATGCCGGCGGTTTCCAGTAGCTGGATGCGGGTGGCGTCGCCAAAGTAACTTTTCAGTTGGATCAGGCGCAGATTTTCGATCTGATCCAGAGCATGGTCCAGGGCTACGCTGGGAATGTTGTTGGCGCGAAGCAAACGACACACGATCTGTCCGAAGCGGCCGACCCCTGCCACGATCACCGGGGCCTGCTCTTCTATCTCGTCCGGCTCTGCTTCTTCATTGGAAGCCTTCTGATAGCGTGGCAGCACCACCCGGTCATAGACAATGAACAACAGCGGTGTCAGGAACATGGACAGGGCCACCACCAGTGACAGCACCTGAGCGGTGTCTGCAGGGATAACTTGGTTCTGGGTACTGTAGGTCAGCAGCACAAACCCGAACTCACCGGCCTGGGCCAGCCCGAGGCTGAACAACCAGCCTTCACTGCCGCGGATGCCGAATGCGAAAGCCAAGCCAAACAGAATCAGCGTCTTGCCAATGATAACCGCCAGGGCGAGAAGAAAGATCGTATCCCATGAAGCCGCCAGAACGCCGAAATTGATTCCCGCGCCTACGGTCATGAAGAAAAGCCCCAGCAGTAGCCCCTTGAAAGGTTCGATATTGGCTTCCAACTCGTGCCGGAATTCGCTGTTGGCGAGGACCACACCGGCCAGGAATGCGCCGAGCGCAGGTGAGAGGTTCACTAGGCTCATGAGCGCCGCGATGCCGATAATCAGCATCAGGGACGCGGCGGTGAATACTTCCCGCATGCCGGATTGCACCACGTAGCGGAACAGCGGCCTACTCAGGTAATGGCCACAGATAATCACGATCACGATCGCGCCGACAACGGCCAGCCCATGCGCCCAGCCCGGCAGGTTCTCAACCAGGCTGAGGCTGCTATGCCCGCCCTCGCTGCCACTACCGGACATTTCGGACACGGCCAGCAGCGGGATAACGGCCAGCATGGGAATCACTGCAATGTCCTGGAAAAGCAGCACTGAGAAGGCACTCTGGCCACCTTCGGTTTTGACTAGCCCCCTTTCGGTAAGTGTTTGCAAGACAATCGCTGTTGAAGAGAGGGAGAAGAGAAACCCTACTGCCACGGCTGTTTGCCAGGCCATCCCCTGGGACCAAGCAAAATAGGTGGCGGCGGCTGCAGTCAGTGTGACCTGCAGGCCGCCAAGACCGAGCAGCCTGACCCGCATGGCCCAGAGGGATTTTGGGTCAAGCTCCATCCCCACCAGGAACAGCATCATTACCACGCCGAACTCGGCAAAATGCTGAAGAGTAAGGGCCTCCTGACCCACCAGTCCTGTCACCGGTCCTATGACCACACCGGCCACCAGATAACCGAGTACCGACCCCAGCCCGAACTGTCTGGCCAGTGGCACCGCGATTACCGCTGCCACCAGGTAGATAAACGCCTGAACAAAGTAGTCAGTCATCAGTCATGTCCGTAGGTCGAAAATCACATACCCATTCTTCTAACATTAGACCAACGGCTGCATTTCGCTTCCGGTATCGAAAATGGGGGACAAAAATGGGGACAGACCTGTTTTCTTCACCCCAATGATCAGCGTGGTCATAACCGTCAACTGGTAACCCGTGTGATTCATCACGGTCTTGTTAAAGTGGCTGATCGCACGCTTCCGGTTCTTATTCTTCTGCCAACGACATGGCAGCACCGCCACATATGCTCATTTATTCTCTAAATACTTGTCGCTTATAATATCAAGTAAAGAGGGCGGGGCGCTTGCTCACGGCCCCCTCGACCACTGGACGATGCCTTAAGAAAGGCGGTCGTGGTGGCGGTTAGGACAATGCGGCCAATCTTGGCCCTCCTCGCATTAGGGTTGGCCACCAATTGTCGGCGGCGGCTCCCAGGTGCAAGGTCACCCGCAATGCATGCATGGTGAGCGTGGCGGCGACTTTCAGCACCTGCTCGCGAAACCTCATTAGGCTCCACCTCTTACGGTTTTGATTCCCCATCAGGCAGCTCAGGCCGTGCGGATATTGTTTTAATCTAACCATTAGTTCTAGTTCGTTCTGGGCCTTCGGCCCTCCACCGGATGGCCTTTTCTCCGCTTCGCTACGTAAAGGCCGCTGCTGAATGTTGGCGTTACATCAGGAAAGTCTCAATGGCGGCTTCTGGCCGAAACAGGAAATTCCTGTATGGGTGCTACCGTTCAAAGCTGACATTCTAACTCGTTGTTACCGAAACCCCATAAACTGCTGACGCAACAACTCAGAGCAATCTAAGAGCACCGCACTATGCATCCCAGTGAAATGAGTTTCTGTTCATTAGTCAGACCTGACAGATTTTGTCTCGGACAGTGGGGTGTATTGTATTGTATTGGGGGCAGAGTCTCTGCCTTCATTCAACGTTTTGCTTATAAGCTCTTGATTACCTTTAAAAAAATAATCCAGGGAAGCTTGCGTATTACTTCACTCAGCTTATATTAATAATGACCCCCGTATTTGTTAAACATATATGACTACGTATTCATGGATAATACTAAAGTATATTCCTTTTTAATCAGTTAGATACAACTAGATTTTAAAGGCATATCTCCAATATTTTTGCATACGTATGCATTCTCTTCTATAACTTCAATTGGGCTTGAGCAGCATTGCAGAATCATGGCTGAGGCCCGTATGAAGCAACTGACAGACTACAACGACAATACGCACAGCGTTATTGCTGGATTACAACTAGGAGTGCTGTATGAAGCTTTTTCTTCCGCTCACATCTTTGGCCGCTGCCATCGCTTTGGTCGCTTCAACCCAAGCTGTTGCACAAGCAGAACGTGTTATCAATGTGAGTCTACCGCTCGGCCCTGACTCACAGCAGGGTATTGGGGTTCTTAAGTTTGGTGACGAGCTTGAGCGCCTCTCAGAAGGCCGACTGACCATTGAGCCCCACTACGACAACGCATTGGGTGCTGAACGCGAAGTCGTTGAAGGCATGGGCTTTGGCATCATCGATGCGGGCATTTCCTCCACCGGTCCGATGGGAGGCTTCGTCGATGAATTCATGCTCTTTGACTTACCCTACGTCTTCGAGAACCACGAGCATGCCTATGCCTTTCTAGACAGCGAGCATGGCGAGGAGCTCGCACGGCTGGCCGAGGAAGGCATGAACGTGAAGTTTCTGGCGTGGATGGAGAACGGCTTCCGCCACAACACCAACTCGGTACGTCCAATCGAGAAACCCAGCGATCTGGAAGGCATTAACCACCGCACACAGGAAAGTCGCGTCCAGGTCGATACCTGGGAAGCACTGGGTGCTAACGCGACACCCATGGCATGGACCGAGGTTTACACCGCCCTCCAGCAAGGTGTTATGGATAGCCAGGAAAACCCCTTGGCCACCATCTATGACGTTAACTTCTACGAAGTTCAGGACTACCTGAACATGACACAACACGTCTATTCGCCAGCGCCACTGATGATGGGCCTGGATCTGTTCAATTCTTTCAGCGAAGAAGACCAGGCGATCATCATGGAGGCGGCCCAGATTGCCTTGCCGGTACAGCGTGAGGCCAGTCAGGAGTTAGAACAGCGTTACCTCGGGCAACTCGAAGAATTGGGCATGACCGTAACCCATCCCGACCTTGCCCCGTTTCGCGAAGCGGTCAAACCTGTCCTTGAAGAGTGGGCCCCCACCATCGGTGAGGATCTGGTCGACGCTGCCGTCAATTACGAATACTGAGCCCACAACGTCCGCAGGTAACACGACGTCCTGCGGGCGCTTTTCCGACGCATGAGGCAGCCATGAAGTCTTATCTACTACTGGCCCACAGAGCCATTGATGAGTTTAACCGTCTGATCGGCTGGATATTGGCCGGATTGTTGTTAGTGATGACGGTACTTATCTTCTGGCAGGTATTTGCCCGTTTTGTCGTAGGCAGCCCGCTGTTCTTCTCAGATGAAATAGCCCGCTTCTCCATGCTCTGGTTGACCTTTCTCGGAGCTGGATATGCCTATCGTAAGGGCACACTAATCTCCGTGGACATCTTACTGGAACACGCTGGAAGAACACTGGCGCGCCTGCTGCGAATTGCCATCATCCTGTGTTCCGCTCTCTTCGCCTTTATCTTGATGAAACACGGTTACGACCTGATGGATCGGGTCGCCAGCCAGACAGCACCCAGTACTAGAATTTCTATGATGTGGCCTTACATGGCCATTCCCGTTGGAGGCGTGGTTATCATGATCAATAGCCTGGGGCTGTTGCTTGATGAGGCACTCAATATTCACAATCAGCCCAAGCAGGAGGTGAACTGACCATGGCACTGCTCTTGTTCCTACTGCTGATTTCGCTGTTCATCATCGGCGTACCCATTGCTCTCTCTCTCGGGCTAGCTTCTGCGATAACTATTTGGCATGGGGATTTATCACCCATGTTGATCGTTCCCCAACAGCTCATCGCTTCGGTGAACTCCTTCCCGTTGATGGCGATACCCTTCTTCATCCTCGCGGGTTCCTTGATGCAGAGCGGTGGAATATCCCGGCGTCTGGTCGACTTCTCCAACACCCTGGTCGGCAGTATGACGGGCGGCTTGGCGATGGTGGCCATCGTCACTTCACTTTTCTTCGCGGCCATCTCAGGATCTGGCGCAGCCACAACCGCTGCCATCGGCTCCATCTTGATACCGGCCATGCTGGCCAAGGGTTACCCTGGAGGCTATACCGCCGCCAACCAAGCTGCCTCCGGCGCCCTCGGCGTCATTATCCCGCCCAGCATCCCGCTGATTCTTTACGGGATAGCTGCCAATGTGTCCGTGGGGGACATGTTCATCGCAGGCATTCTGCCCGGCATCCTAGTAACGCTGACTCTGCTGATCTTTGCCTACTTCTTCGCCAAGGCGAATGGTTTGGCTGGGAGTATCGAAAAGAGTTCTTGGATGGACGTCCTGCGGGCGGGGCGCAAGGCGATCCTGGCAATCCTTATGCCAGTCATCATCTTGGGCGGTATCTACAGTGGCATATTCACGCCGACTGAAGCCGCAGTCATCGCGGTGGCTTACTCTTTCCTGATCGGGTTTGTCATCTATAAGGAAATCAAACTGAGCAGCCTGGTTGATATCCTCAAACAATCGGCTGTTACCAGCGCTATTGTGCTAAGCATCATCGGCGCTGCAGGACTCTATGGTCGTATGCTTCAGCGGCTAAGGGTGCCTGATATGGTGTCCCAATTCGCAATATCGGCCATCGACAGCCCACTACTGTTCATTATCCTGGCCAATCTCCTGCTGTTGTTTGCAGGAATGTTTATTGAGGCAGCAGCGGCGATCCTGATCTTCGTGCCTATCCTGTTACCCATTGCGATCAGCTTCGGATTCGACCCTGTCCACTTCGGGATCATAATGGTGGTCAACCTGGCCATGGGAATGTTCACCCCACCGGTCGGCCTCAACCTCTTCGTGGCATCACAGATAGCTAATATTAGTATCGCTCGACTCACCTGGTCCGTACTGCCCTTCGTAGGAATCGTACTCATCAATCTTCTGATTATCAGCCTGCTGCCTTTCCTGTCTACTTGGCTGCCTTCGCTGTAAACCCCTCCAAGGAGAGAAACCTTATGACCGTTGTAGAAAGTTTAACGCCACGCCATGGCCTCAGAGTGCTGATTACCGCTGGTGCCAATGGTATCGGCTTAGCAATCGCTAAGGCCTTCCAGGAGGCGGGCGCACGAGTGCACGTTTGTGATATCGACACCCAGGCCTTGGCCTCGCTGCCGGAGGGCATCTCACACACTGTGGCGGATGTCAGCAAAGAGGAAGACGTCGACCGGCTGTTCCAAGATGTCGTCTCTCTGGGTGGGCTTGACGTCGTCGTTAATAATGCTGGCATCGCAGGGCCCACTGCGGGGATCGATGAGATCGATAATGACGCCTGGACCCGTACTATCGACATCAATCTCAATGGTCAGTACCGGGTTGCTCACCGCGCGACGCCGTTACTGAAGGAAAGCCAGGGGCTGTTGATCAACTTGGCATCAGTCGCAGGTCGCCTGGGCTTTGCATACCGCACTCCTTATGCCGCCAGCAAATGGGCTGTCGTCGGACTGACTAAGAGCTTGGCAATTGAGCTCGGCCCAGAAGGGGTGAGAGTCAACGCAATTCTACCTGGCATCGTGCGTGGACCGCGTATCGAAAAGGTCATTGAAGATCGTGCGGTCAAGCGTGGGCTTAGCTATGCCGAAATGGAGCAGGAAAATCTTTCTAAGATATCTATGCGACGCATGGTTGAACCCTCCGACATAGCGTCTATGGCCCTGTTCCTGTCGGCACCTGGTGGTTCCAATGTTTCAGGCCAGGCGCTGAGTGTCTGCGCCAACGTTGAGTCTTTGTGACTGATATAGGAGCAGCCTCATGACAGCACGTATAGGAATTATCGGCGCAGGCTTGATTGGCCGGGCTTGGGCCATTGTCTTTGCACGAAGCGGGATGTCTGTATGTCTCTATGATGTTGATGCTAGCGCTCTCAGCCAAGTCCGAGACGGCATTCGGCAGTCTCTTCAAGACTTATTTCAGGCTGGCCTAATTGAAGATATTGAGGTTCCGCTATCTCTCATCCAGACAGAAAACAATCTGGCGCATGCTATGAGGGATGTTGAGTACGTTCAGGAATGTGGGCCAGAAGACATTGATGCCAAACGACGTATCTATTCAGAACTTGAGTCGGTGGTGGCCATAGATACCGTGTTGGCTAGCTCTACCTCCGGCATCGCCGCGTCTCGGTTCACAAACCATCTGAAACACCCTGAGCGCTGCTTAGTAGCACATCCCGTCAATCCGCCTTACTTGATTCCACTCGTCGAAGTAGCCCCATCACCAGACACTTCGGAAGCAGCGGTGAACCGCACCATGCAACTGATGGAACAGGCTCAGCAAACCCCGATACTGGTTCGGAAGGAAGTCCAAGGCTTCATTCTCAATCGTTTGCAAGGCGCATTGTTGAACGAAGCGCTACGCCTGTTTCGCGATGGCTATGTTTCCGCTGAGGATCTGGATAAGACAGTTAAACACGGACTTGGCCTGCGTTGGTCGTTTATGGGGCCTTTCGAGACCATCGACCTCAATGCGCCTAATGGAGTCGTCGATTACGGCCAGCGCTATGGGCCACTTTACCGCGATGTCGACCGTCAGCGCAGCGATGATGACCCCTGGGATACCGCAACCCTGGCTGCCTTGGGCCAAGAACGCCGGTCACAGCTACCTTCCGAAGGTCTAGCTGAGCGACAAGCTTGGCGCGACCGACGCCTAATGGCGCTGATGGCTCATCAGCGCCATATCGATACCAAATAACTTTTTCACTTTAACTAGGAGAAACTTCTGATGGCTAATAAACGTAAAGTCATAATCACCTGTGCAGTAACCGGTGCCATCCATACGCCCTCCATGTCGCCACACCTACCGGTAACACCTGAAGAGATTGCCGAGGCTGGTATCGCTGCCGCTGATGCAGGCGCTTCCATACTTCACCTTCATGCCCGCGATCTCGATAACGGTAAGCCCACACAAGATCCAGCTGTCTTCGAGCGGTTTCTACCGCGTATCAAGAAAGCTACCGACGCGGTCATCAACCTTACCACTGGTGGCAGCCCTCACATGACCGTTGAGGAACGTATGCGGCCAGCCATGGAGTTTAAGCCTGAGCTTGCCTCTATGAACATGGGGTCGATGAACTTTGGGCTTTTTCCCATGCTTAACCGATATGAGGATCTCAAGCACGATTGGGAGCGCGCCCATCTTGAGAATAGTCGCGACTTAGTGTTCAAGAACACTTTCGCTGATATCGAAAAGGCCATGACACTTGGTGCAGAGAACGGCACTCGCTTTGAATGTGAATGCTACGATATTGGCCATCTTTACAATTTACGCAATTTGATGGATCGCGGCATTATTAGTGGAAAAGTCTTCGTGCAGAGTGTGTTCGGCATCCTGGGCGGTATCGGCCCCCACCCCGAGGATGTTATGCATATGCGCCGAACCGCCAACCGCTTATTCGGTGATGACTACGAGTGGTCAGTGCTGGGTGCCGGAGGCAACCAGATGCGGATTGCTGCTCAGGCGGCAGCCATTGGAGGCCATGTTCGCGTCGGCCTTGAAGACTCACTATGGCTTTCTCCGGGCAAGTTAGCCGAAAGCAACGCAGCACAAGTAGCCAAAGTACGCGAAATTCTCGAAGGCCTTTCCTTTGAAATAGCAACGCCCGACGAAGCACGCGAGATACTTCAACTTAAAGGTGGCGACCAAGTCGGCTTCTAGGGAGAGTACTTAATGCCAGTATATCGACTCGAAGGTAACGTTCCCGAGATAGCGCCAGATGCCATGGTGATGGAAGAAGCTACGCTTATCGGGCGTATTCATCTTGCTCACGAAGTCTCTGTCTGGCCTGGCGCAGTGCTACGAGGGGATAATGAACCTATCACCGTCGGGGAAGGCAGCAATCTGCAAGATGGCTGTGTGATACATACCGACCCTGGTTACCCGGTCGACATCGGCTGTCAGGTGACCGTAGGGCACCTAGCCATGTTACATGGTTGTAAAATCGGCGATGGCGTACTGGTGGGCATGAACGCAACTTTACTCAATGGCGCAGAAATTGGTGATCATTGCATCATAGGTGCCGGCGCTTTGGTCACCTCGGGCAAACGATTCCCTCCACGCTCGTTAATTATGGGTGTGCCCGCTAAGGTGGTCAGAGAGCTAACCGATGATGAAGTGCAAGGAGCATTAGATAACAGCAAAGTTTACGTGAAAAAGATCGACCAGTATCGGTCTCTTGAAAAGGTTTGAGAGTGAGTACGGTAAGTCACTGCCTTTGGTTCTGATGAATCGGGCTGTATATGATCTAAACGGCCCTCTGGGAGCGTGATGCATGAAAAGAAAATCCGTAACCTCCCGCGATGTGGCGAAGTTAGCTGGTGTGTCTCAGTCAGCAGTGAGTCGCAGCTTTTCAGCTGATGCCAAGGTGGCGGAGAAAACGCGCAAAAGGGTGCTGGAGGCAGCCCGGGAGCTAGGATATCGCCCCAACTCCATTGCGCGCTCGCTGATTACCAGATCGAGTCGTACCATTGCTGTAGTGGCTTACAGCCTCGAAAATCCTTTCTACAGTGTCATGCTGGAAAAGGCGTCACGCTACTTTCAGCAACAGGGCTACCATCTTCAGCTTTTCTTTGCTCCGTCAGATAACGGTTTCGCTACGGTAATTGACGACATAATTAGAAGCCAAGTCGAGGGGGTGCTGATGCTGGCGATAACCATGGATAGCGCCCAGGCAGAGGAGGTGGCGAATTTTGGTATTCCTTTCGTTGTCATCAATCGTACTGTCAATTTTGATGGTATAAGCCAAGTCGGCAGTGATAACTACAGCGGGGGGTATTGGGCAGGTCACTACCTTTCCTCCCTTGGTCATCGCCGTATTGCCTATCTGGCAGGGTTGCCAGACTCTTCCACCGACCTCCAGCGGCAAGCCGGCTTTCTGAAAGGACTTGCCGATGTGGGTGTGGATTGCTATGCGATGGAGGTCGGTAACTACCGGTACGCAGATGCCTGCCATGCAACGAGGCGCCTGTTTGCTAATTCAACACCACCGGATGCGCTGTTTTGTGCTAACGATCTGATGGCAATCGCTGCTATTGATACCTTGCGGCATGAATTCGGGCTTGCAGTGCCTGATGACGTATCGGTCATTGGTTTCGACGATATACCGATGGCGGATTGGCCGAGTCATTCCCTGACAACCCTGAAACAGCCGGTGGAATTAATGGTCTTGAAGGCTACTGAGCTACTGATGGCACAAATCAATCAGATCGACATTAATACGGAGCACATCATGCTCCCGGTAACGCCAATGCTGCGAAACAGCACCCGCCGCTCGGCACGCCATCCTAAGGAGAACCTAGAGGAGGTGAGCGATGCACATCATCCTAGCGCCAGATAGCTTTAAAGATGCTCTCTCGGCTAGCGAGGCCGTCAGCGCGATCACTGACGGTATTTGTAGAGCTTTACCATCTGCACAGTATGATGCTTGCCCGATGGGCGATGGTGGGGAAGGTACTTTGGATGCTTTGATTGACGCTACAGGAGCGGAGCGGCATTACCAGACGGTGCAGGGACCTTTGGGAGAACTTCGTCAGGCAGCGTGGGGCTGGCATCCCATTAATTTCACAGCATATATTGAACTGGCTGAAGCGTGTGGTCTGCAGCACCTGACTCTTCTGGAGCGCACGGCACTGCATAGCTCCACCCATGGGGTAGGTGAGCTGATTATCGCCGCTCTGAACGCGGGTGCTAAGCGCATAATACTCATGCTAGGGGGGAGTGCGACCAACGACGCGGGTGCAGGCATGCTGCAGGCTTTAGAGGCAAGATTGCTTGATGACCAAGGACGACCTCTGTCGCCCGGTGGGGCGGCTCTGATCAATCTTGCTCAAGTGGAGCTTGATGGACTTGATTCGCGTCTGTCTGAGGTGATCGTTGAGACCGCCGTGGATGTAGATAATCCGCTGGTCGGTGAGCGCGGTGCCAGTGTTGTATTCGGCCCTCAAAAAGGCGCTAGCGAAAAAGATGTCGTCATATTGGATGCTGCACTAGCACATTTCGCCAGCAAGGTGGCTGAGACTCTGGGAAATGACTTCCGTGAATTACCCGGTTCAGGGGCTGCTGGAGGGATGGGGTTCGCGGCACGCACCTTTCTCGGGGCGGAGCTGTGTCCAGGTATTGAATTGGTGATGACCCAGGTCGGGTTTCGACAACGACTTGAGCTTGTCGATTTGGTCATTACCGGCGAGGGAAGGCTAGACGGTCAAAGTATGGCAGGGAAGACCCCAATTGGCATTGCCCGCTGCGCACGGGAAATGGGTGTTCCAGTAGTTGTGTTAGCGGGTAGCCTCGGTGAGGGATGGCAGTTGGCTTATGATGAAGGCGTAACCTCTGTAATTGCCACCACGGCAGCAGGCGTAAACATACGCCTGCTGGCAACGGCTTAGTAGGCTTGCCGGCCCTTTTAGCCGGCTTTGTCGGGCAAGGCCCCTAAGATCAGGGAGCGATGCGGGTACTAGCATCGGTAAAGCCGATCAGCGAAATATCTATGTCCATGCGTTCACCGCGTGGACTAATCATGCTGAGGGTTGCTGTATTGCCACTGCGGAGTTGCTGCAACATCGACGACTCAATGGGCACGTCAGCACGGCACCCTTGCTCTTGGCATACCTGATAGGGGAATTGGACTGGCTCAGCGTTATCCACACTGAATTGCAAGCCCGGGGCCAGACGTACCCCTAGCGGCACGAAGAAGCTCATCACCGGGTCATCGATCTGAGGCGGGTAGTCAAGAATTACCTGCATCAAGGGTTGGTCGCTGTCAGGTTGAGTGATCAATTGCGACATCGCACAAGGGCTCGGGCCCTCGGCACTACGCTGGCAACGGACTTCCCAATCCTGGAACGACTCGGTAGTGACATCATTACCGGAGGCTGCCCCCGGTTGTTGTTGGCTGAAGGCATTGGGAGACAGCACCAAGAGCGATAATAGCCCCATCCTGCATAGGTTTTGAGTAAGAGAGTTCGGCATTGGCATAACCTCCTGTTGGTTCGCTGATGGTGGATAATAATACTCACCATGCCTGCTTGTTCGCTTGAGGTCGAGCCCTTGATTTACGAGAGCGTGGTTGGGCGGTTTACCTTCCTCTCCACCTCGTTTTCCTGAGCGTTTTTTTATTTAAGGTAAATATAGACTTTATTTGTGAAACCATTCGCTATATAGGCGAGTTCCGGAGTGGCGATTAAGGCTTACACAGG
>CEGE01002037.1_pt1 | contig 11921 bp, 8 predicted proteins | sample 306311 | NCBI WGS metagenome assembly CEGE01 (sample SAMEA2755654, study PRJEB7226) | microbial mat metagenome | biome: microbial mat; feature: hypersaline; material: grass silage | place: USA | collected 2014-02-19 | depth 0 m | reverse complement strand
GCGCATCATTAATACCATCTCCCGTCATGCCAACGATTTCGCCTTCCATCTGCAGCTCCTGAACCTTTTTTGATTTTTCTTCCGGCAGAACTTCAGCGAAAAATTCTTTAATTCCTACTTTTTCAGCAACTGCTTCTGCTGTCGCGCGATTATCACCAGTAAGCATCACTACTCGCACACCGTTATCTTGCAAACGTTTAATGGCGGCTACGGAGTCGTCTTTTATCGGGTCGGCAACTGCAATAATTGCAGCTAACTCATTATCAACGGCAAAGTACATAGGCGTCTTAGCTTCAGCAGCTAAGCCTTGGGCTTTTTCAACAAAGTTACCGAGCTCAACTTGACGTTCACGCAACAGCTTTTCATTACCGAAAAGGAGGGACTTCCCGTCAACTTCTGCCTCCACGCCATGACCAGCGATGGCGTTGAAGTTCGAGACCTTACTTGTCTTAATCCCTCTTTCCCTGGCTGACTCAACTATCGCCTGTGCTAGCGGATGTTCAGAGCCAGACTCAAGTGTCGCTGCAAGTTGCAGTACGGTTTGCTCATCGTACTCACTCGCTACTAATACGTCGGTGACTTTAGGAGAACCAAGTGTAATGGTGCCCGTTTTATCCAGGATCATAGCCGATACTTTCGACGCTGTTTGCAATGCTTCGCCATTGCGAATCAGCACACCTGCCTCTGCGGCTTTTCCTACACCCACCATTACCGACATAGGCGTCGCCAGGCCTAATGCGCAAGGGCAAGCAATAATCAAGACAGTGGTCGCTGATACCACAGCAAAGGCCAGTGCCGGCTCAGGCCCAAAGTTAAGCCAAGCTAGAGCACTGATAACAGCGATAATCATAACGACTGGCACAAAGTAAGCTGAAATAATATCGGCAAGACGACCGATTGGGGGCTTAGAGTTTTGCGCCCGTTTCACCATGTTAATAATTTGAGCAAGTGCTGTATCTTTTCCGACTCTTGTCGCTTGAAACAAAAAGGAACCACTTTTATTTATCGTGCCCGCCACAACGTCATCACCAACTGATTTTTCCACGGGCATGGGTTCACCCGTTAGCATAGATTCATCAACGGTGGTACTTCCCTCTATAACTTTTCCATCAACAGGGATTTTTTCTCCGGGACGAACACGTACTACGTCCTCCTCGAGTACGTCTTCGATAGCGATATCCAATTGTTTATCGTCACGAATCACCCTTGCGGTTTTCGCCTGCAAACCAATGAGACGTTTTATGGCTTCGGACGTGCGCCCACGAGCTTTCAGTTCAAGTGCCAGCCCCAAATTGATCAAACCGATAATCATTGCGGTCGCTTCAAAGTATACGTGACGCGCCATTTCCGGAACCAGGTGCGGAACCAATACAACCACCATGGAATACAACCAGGCGGTACCAGTACCAAGTGCGATCAGCGTATCCATATTAGCGGAATGATTTTTCAAAGATTGCCAGGCACCGACGAAGAAGTGTTTGCCCGAAAAGTAAAGTACACCTAACGTTAGAATACCTACGACTAACCATGTCACACGCTCTGTGGCAGTGGTCACCGTCATTTCACCAACAAAAAGGCTATAAATCATGAGAGGTACACCTAACGACAGCGCAACGGTCATCTCCCGCATCAGCCGCTTGTAATAAGCCCAGTCGGCTTGCTCTTTTTCTGCCAACGCATCACCGTCACTTTCGGACGTGGCTACTTTAGCGCTATACCCCGCCCTCTCTACTGCTTTCACTAAAGCGCTCGGATTTGCTGTTCCAGTCACACTGACCGTTCGCTGGGCAAAGTTCATCTCTGCATTTTCCACGCCGGATACAGACTTTAATGCATTTTCGATTTTGCCAACACAACTCGCGCAACCGGCTCCCTCGATAATGAGTTCCTCAATGGAACGACTACGAACGTCCTCAGTTTTTACACCCATACCAGTGCTCCTTATTGACGGGAAACGAGCCAAGCAACAGCTATTTCCCGTAAAGTACCAACGATAAAACCGTCACTCACTACATATCCGAAAATCGGTTCGCAGTTTGCACCATTCGTTTAATTTCATTTTCTTCAACGCTCTTTACCGTTTCTAACAGCTCTTTTGCGCTGTCTATATCAACACGGGAATATAGGTGTTCATACAACTCAATGACTTGCTCATGATGGTTTACAATCTTCTCCATAATGTGATCAGTATCTAACTCTTTAAAAGGCGAATCACAGTGTCCATGCTCAACGATGGGATGTTTCCCAATATAGTCATAACACCAAGTGTCTAATGCATTTAGGTTGGCTGTATTCAAAAAACCTTCAACCATTCGCTCTAAGCTAGCTTCATGACCCGACACGTAGCTTAGAATCATCCGAGCTCGTTCATCTTGGTTTTGTTTAGAGCAGTGAGTCACACACTCCTTCAGGTTTTTGTGGAAATCAACGGTCCAACTCAGCACATCTTTGATTGTTTCTATTTGCATTTTTTACTCCTTACCTATAATTAATTGTTACTTTCGTTTGCTTTTGGTACGTGGCGGGCTTCTGTGGCAACTCCACGGTGTATGCTCTGCATTATCTTTAATATTTTGATCAATAAATTTGTAGTATTCCTCTTTCAAGTGAGTCCACCAGCCACTATTTATTTCAACACCAAATATTCCGAGCTTTTCCTCTATCATAGTCAGATCGACTTTAGAGGCATCATAAGCGACCGATAACAAGTTCTGGTCAGAGTCGTAGGCAACGCTATCAAGACCAACCAAGCGATCGATTTCGTTAATCGCTTCGCGAACTTTTTTCACACTCTCAGTGTTTAGCTTTAACGTGCGATTGACTAAGTTAATTTCCCGCACTCCGGCTCTATGATCGTTAGTTGACATCAGTACTGTCCTATTTATTAAAACTACCAATATGCTTCAGTCGACGTTGCCGCGATATTAACGTTGTAACGAGAGTTCTTTATCAGTCGCTGCTCGTTTGTCGTGAACCCAAAGCAATTCATCTATTGGCGAGATACAGACTAAGCCCTCGTTAGATACCCCGGTATGGGCCGCTTCAACTACCAAAAACGCAACGTCACGCGCGTCATCACTGTTCACATAAACTTCGAGCTGTACGTGCTCAACTAAGTGATCATCGTTATAACTATCGAAGTAATAGCCTCGACCTCGAACAGGAAACAATGTAAAGCCGCTAACGCCACACCCAACCAGAGTCTCCTCCACTGCGTCTTGCCGAAGTTGATCAAAAATAGCGGTGATTTTAGATAGGTTCATATATTCTCCTACAAGCCTTAAGTCACTTAACTTAAGAGCTCTATCTAGCATGATTAAATTTCGAAAAAAGTTTTAATTGAAATTCAGCAGGAGCTATTTCGGAGGATAAAAAATATCAAAAGACATTTGCTTAACATTCCCTTCATATGAAAGAGGATGCTGCAAGTAACCAATTGACTTTATTGGTAAATTGAACGGAATTAATACTAAAGGTGAGCTTGCAGAGTTGCACTCCGCATCCATTAAACATGTATCAGCAGAGTCAGTTAAACAATAACAGCACGTTTTACTGGCAGGTTGTTCGTCGTCATCACAATGAATGTTGCTTTTTCTCTCGTTTGCAACATCTGCCTGATTAACGTTGATTACGTGCTCTGCGCTGGAGGCAGTATTATGGACAGGAGCAGCTGGGAAGGATAGTTGAATCACTATTCCTAGCATAAGCACAACTAAAAATTTTGTTTGAGCCATATGTGTGTCCCCAATCCCGAATTTTAACCTAGCATACTTGTTAGCGCACATCATTGATCAAGATCAATGATGTGCGTCTCTTAACTAAAATAATTGGTCTTATACACGCTTAACCTTTTGCCCACGCCACAAGTAGTAAACAGCAGGTAATACGAGCAAGGTTAAGATAACAGCGCTGATCATTCCTCCAACCATTGGCGCCGCTATTCTACTAACCACCTCAGCCCCAGTCCCTGTACTAAACATTATAGGCAATAAACCAGCAATTGTAGAAACGGCCGTCATCATGACGGGGCGAACACGAAGTCCTGCCCCTTCCATTACGGCAAGAGAGAGACCGTCTTTCGTTAATGCTTTACCATGCTCTAACTGACTTTTTTCATATTCATTATAGGACTGGTTTAGGTAAGTCAGCATTAGTATTCCTATTTCTACAGTGACACCTGCTAGAGCTATAAAACCAACCGCTACAGCAACTGAGAAATTATAATCTAAAAGATACATTAGCCAGATTGACCCCACCAATGCGAGAGGCAAAGTTCCCAATATAATGGCTATTTCTGTAGCGTTTCGAAAGTTCATATATAAAAGAACGATAATAATCGCGAGCGTTAACGGAATCACGTAAGTCAGTTTTTCCTTTGCCCTTTCCATATATTCGTACTGCCCGGACCAGGTAACTGAATACCCTGCTGGCAACTCGAGTTCTTGTTCTACAACCTTCATTGCTTTTTCAACATAAGTGCCGACATCAACTCCCTCAATGTCGACAAAAGTCCAGCCATTAAGTCTTGCGTTTTCGCTTTTAATTGCCGGCGGTCCAAGTTCAACGTAGACATCAGCCACATCCGCCAAACTAATACGCTGCCCGTTTGGCGTAACTAAAGGTAGCTTCTTTAATTCTTCCGGCGAATCACGGTAATCTTGAGGGTAGCGCAAGTTTATTGGGTAACGTTCAAGCCCTTCAATGGTCTCTGAAACATTCATTCCACCAATAGCCGTGGCAACGACCTGCTGCACATCCTCAATGTTCAAGCCATAACGTGCAGCCTGCTCTCTTTCTATGTCAACTTTGACATAGCGTCCACCTGCCACTCGCTCTGAATAAACAGAAGCCGTACCATCGACATCATCAAGTATTGCTTCAAGCTGCTGCCCTATCGTCTGAATTTCATTAAGATCGGCTCCGGCAACTTTTATACCTACCGGCGTTTTGATACCTGTCGATAGCATATCAATGCGAGTTTTAATGGGGTAAACCCACGCATTGGTCAGCCCCGGAAACTTTACAAGCGCATCGAGTTCTTTTTTCAACTTCTCAGTGGTCATACCGTCTCTCCACTGATCTTTCGGTTTCAGTTGAATAAAGGTTTCAATCATCGTTAGGGGTGCCGGATCAGTGGCGGTATCCGCTCGACCAATTTTGCCAAAAACCGTCTTCACTTCCGGTACCGTTTTTATGAGCTTGTCGGTTTGCTGCAACAGCTCCCTTGCTTTACCAATTGATAATCCGGGATAGGTAGTGGGCATATACATCAAATCGCCCTCATCCAAATCTGGAATAAATTCACTACCAATTTTGTCAATCGGCCAGACACCAACGGCCAGGATAACAAGCGCTCCGACAACTGCTGTCTTGGGGTATTTCAAAATGCCTTTTAAAAGCGGTTTATACCCGGCGATCAATAACCGATTAAGCGGGTTTTTCCCCTCAGGTGTTACCTTTCCTCTGATAAAATATCCCATCAACACGGGGATAACGGTAACCGCTAAGGCTGCACTGGCTGCCATTGCGTAAGTTTTCGTGAAAGCAAGCGGAGAAAACATCCGCCCTTCCTGGGCTTCTAAGGTAAATACCGGCATAAAGCTGACGGTAATAATGAGCAAGCTAAAGAAAAGAGCAGGGCCCACCTCTGAAGCAGAGGCGGCAACCACCCGCCAGCGGTTCTCTGCTGTCAGTGGCGTTTTTTCCATATGCTTATGCATATTTTCAATCATGACGATGGCACCATCGAGCATAGCGCCAATAGCGATTGCGATCCCTCCAAGTGACATAATATTCGCGTTAATTCCTTGCCAATACATGACAATAAACGCGGTTAAAATACCCAAAGGCAAGCTGATAACGGCAACCAGCGAGGAGCGGACATGGAAGAGAAATATCACACAGATAAACGCGACAATAGCGAGTTCTTCTATTAAACTTTTCCAGAGACTTTCCACGGCATCCGAGATAAGCCCCGAACGATCATAGACAGTGACTATATCGACACCTTCTGGTAGCCCAGACTTTAATTCTTCCAACTTTTGTTTAACGCCATCAATCGTTTTTTGGGCATTTTCTCCGAAACGCATTACCACAATACCACCCACGGCTTCTCCCTCACCGTTGAGTTCGGCGATACCGCGTCTCATTTGGGGGCCCACACCCACATCAGCAACGTCTTTAAGCAATAATGGCGTGCCATTTTCATCAACGCCAAGCGGGATACTCTCTAAGTCTGACACACCATCAATATAGCCTGAGGCCCGGACCATATACTCAGCTTCCGCCATTTCAACCACCGACGCCCCCACTTCCTGATTACCTCGCTGGATAGCATTTTGTATGTGAGCAAGAGGAATATCGAATGCGCGCAGCTTCTCCGGATCCACTTTCACCTGGTACTGCTTTACCATCCCGCCGAGGGCGGCAACTTCCGAAACCCCCTCGACCGTTTGCAGTTCATACTTTAAAAACCAATCCTGCATACTGCGTAACTCACTCAAATTGTGGTTACCCGTACGATCAACCAAGGCATACAAATACACCCAACCAACCCCTGTTGCATCAGGGCCTAATTGCGGTCTTGCATTAGAAGGCAGTGTCGGAGCAACCTGAGACAAGTATTCCAGTACTCGCGAACGCGCCCAGTAAGCGTCTGTATCTTCGTCAAAAATGACATACACATAGGAGTCGCCGAAAAACGAATATCCACGAACGGTTTTAGCGCCGGGGACAGACAGCATAGCGGTTGTTAATGGATAGGTTACTTGATCTTCTACCACCTGCGGCGCTTGACCCGGATAGCTGGTTTTAATGATCACCTGGACATCCGACAAGTCCGGCAGTGCGTCTACGGGCGTATTCTTGACCGCAAAAGCACCAACACCCACGAGGATTAATGTCGCCAGAAGAACGAAAAAACGGTTACTCACTGACCATCGAATGACTGACTTAATCATGGTTATGCTCCTGCTCTGTCACTTGTTTTTGCTCAGGAATATGAATCGATGTGAGCTGGTACTGTTGCTTCCCGACTTGCGTTATTTCCGCATGCAAGGATAACCCCGTGCTAAGCTGAGAAAGTTCAACATCCGAAGCAACATCGAAGTCCATCGTCATTGCAGGCCAGTCCCATTCAGAAATCTCACCGTGCTCCAGCGTAACCATCGAGTGCTGAGGCATAACATTTTTAACGGTTGCTTCAACCCAGACAGCTTGAGCTGCTGCGTCACTTGACATACTGCCATGGCTCTCGTTATCAGCATCAGTGTCATGTTGCATGCGCTTAAAGTCAGAGGATTTACTGGACTCAGAATCAATCAAAAACTGAGCTGAAGTAACGATGTCATCACCTGCCATGAGACCCGATAAAATTTCAACTCGCGAGCTCCCTAACCGCCCAACATCAACATTAACTGATTTAAATTTCCCATCACCCAGTGCCAGGACAACTCGGTTCGAATCACCCATTCGGATAAGCGCTTCTTTAGGGATGATTAAGTTTTTGTCGCCTAAACCAGCCTTAATGTTAAGATTCGCAAACATGCCCGGTTTTAAAAAACCATCTGGGTTGTCGAAGTGAATTCGAACTTGTCCCGTCCGAGTTTTAGGGTTAAGTGACGGATAGACATAATCAACCTTTCCTTGCCACTCTTTACCTGGAGCATACTCAAGGTTCATTTGAACGTCATTGCCTACCTCAACCTGGTTCAATTGCCGCTCAAAGACTTCTGCAATAACCCAAATTTTATCCAGTTGAGCAATGGTCATTAAATTCATACTCGGCGTTACAAACGCACCTTCACGCACAGTCAGTCTATCCAATACCCCGGACTGCTTTGCTTTTACCGTGATTGTTTTCTGAATTTTACGAGTTTCTTTTAACTTCTTAATCTCAGATTCAGAGACTTGCAGAGCTCTTAAGCGTTCTTCAGCAGCATCTAGTAGAACCTGATTACCTCTTTGCGAGGCCAATACAAGCTCCTCTTGCGCATTAACCATTTCAGGAGAGTAAATACTGTATAAAGGCTCGCCGGCTTTAACCGAGTTACCAACCGCTTTTACGAAAAGCTTCTCAATCCAGCCTTCAACACGGGGACTTACTGTCAGCACTCGGTTCTCATCAAACTGAACATAACCGACCGTTTCGATATCCAGGTTGAGTCTCGAAACGGTGACCGTTGCAGTTGTAACCCCAAGGTTATTAATAACGTCGGGATCAATTCTCACCGTACCAGGTGAACTCTCTTCTGCATCATCACCATAGTAAGGAATAAGGTCCATCCCCATTGGAGACTTTCCTGGTTTGTCTCGACGATAATTGGGATCCATCGGAGCCACCCAATATAACGGCTCTTTTTCTGCATTGCCCGATGAACGCTCAGACACTTCAGTCGATTGCATTACATAGCCAATAGCGCCAGCGCCAACTGCAAAGCCTACAGCTAAACTTATAAGAGATTTGGTGACTGTTTTCATTTTACACTCCTGAAAGTAATAAGTAGTTTGCTTCGGCAATCAATTTTTGGCGGTTGATGGCGATTGCTAATGCATCAATTTTTGCGTTGACTTCCGCAATCTGTGACCGTACCGCCTCGGCAAAGTCGCCATCATCATTGTTGTAGGCAGTCAATGCGGCTTCAGACTGGGCGGACATTTGTGGAAGTAGCTCTTCGTGATATAGGGCAGCACGTTCATTCAAACGGTTCAGTTGTAAAAACGTACTGCGTAAATTGGCTATTAACTGCCTGGCAACCAATAACTTCTCAGTTTTTTTTGCTTCCGTTTTAAACTTTGCTGAGCGTACCTGCTTATCCTGTTTGTTATCAGTAAATAAAGGGACATCGAACGTAATCCCGGCTGACAGCAAGTTGGCACGGTCATTGCCGCTTGGATCGTCGTTTCTATGGCCATATTTCAGATTGGCTGACCATTGCGGTTTATAACCTTGCTGAGCGAGCTCGACAGACGTCTCCGACGCCAAAATGTCTTGATCGGTCGCTTGCAAAACCGGGTGTTCTTTTATCAATTCGTACAAGGCTTGTTTCGGTATTGTCGAAGGTGATAGCAATGTCTTCTTCAGCGTAAGACTCGGAAGGTCATCCGGTAACCTTGATTTCGCTATAACACCTATCCATTCCGACAGTTCGCTTTGAAGTCGCTCCTCTTTTTGTCGCAGTAATGTCAACCGATCATCCAGGCGTGTAAGTTCAAGTTGGGCTCTAATAACATCTTGCTGCCGTGCTTTTCCCTCGGTACTGGTATAACTCGCCTTAGCGGTTGACACTAACTGTTCAAAAAGCGCTCTATCGGATTCAATCAAGCGGATACTTTGCTGAGAGAAAAAGACATCTAACCACAACTTAGTGACCGTTGTTTTGACTTTAGCAATGCGATCCGCTCTCAAAAACGGTTGTTTTTGAGCTAATTGGTTTTTCTGCTTACGAGACAACGATAAAGTGTCTCCTCTGGGAAATGCTTGTGAAACACCGACGACTAACTGGGTCATCCCTTCCTGTCTTGAACTAAAACTGTCAACAGGGAAACTGGCAGCCGTGAATGATATTTTAGGGTCAGGCAAACTGGAAGAGGCTATCGCTTCACTCGCGAATGCCTCTTGGGTTTGCTTACTTGCCGTTAACCAAGGATCTTCTTGTACAGCGATACTCACTGCTTCTTGCAAATTCAAAAGTGGCTCTTGTGCACTAACAACATTTGGCACTACTGCAGTCAGAACACCTAAATAAGCCATTCTTCTTAAAAGTTTCATATTGTTACTCTCAAAAACTGTAAATTTTTAAATTAAACACAGACCAGGCTATGAATTAGAGCGTAACTAGGGTTACTAGCGAAATCATAACTACAATGACCGAGCCAAAGCTTAAAGCTGTGTTTTTACCTGGAAGATAGGCGCACCAGGTCGAGAAATTTAGTACTTTTTAAGAGTAGATTGGGGGCCGAAATAGCGAGAGAGAGTGCTTTTCTTTAATATTCGTATCTAAGAATGAGGAAGCGTTAAAAACCAGCTTCTCAATAGGCGGAACGGTGGATTGCTCAGAATAAACGACAGTAATTGACGGGCTGTAACAATGACGCATCATTGAATCAGAGCAACAGTTATCGGTAAGAGAGTGCGACACTTCGCAATCAGCAAGATCACAAACCTGCTCAGTAGAATCGTGCATACATGCCTCTTCCGTACTGATAGTTTGTGAAAATGACATTGTTGTTACTGCCAATAGCAATAGAGCAATGATTAAACGATACATGCGAAGTTCTGCTGTAAAAACATGCTTGAAGTATATATCTTTTTGCTGATAAGGATCAATCAATTAAAAGAGGTACTCATAGCGAGGTAGTCAATCCAGGTGGCGATACGACTACTATATCACCACCCAGATTTACGACTAACTTAGGCGATTTTAAAGTCTAAATACCAAAGTCATCGAACTTTATGCGCTCTCGCGGAATACCAAAGTCAGCAAGAGACTTTAACGTTGCTTCTAGCATCGGCGGAGGACCACACACGTAAATGTCCAATGTGTCTTTGTTTTCATCTGCCAACCACTTCATTGCGGTTTCGTGCACAAAACCAGTTGGTCCAGTCCAGTCATCCGACTTGGCGCTCTCAGAAAGAACAGGTATATAAGTTAACCGCTCTTCTCTTTCAAACTCGTTTCTATAACAGAGTTCCTTTTCATATCGAGCACCGTAAAAGAATATGCAACGACGAGGAGAATCTGCTGCTAATTCACTTTGTATTAACGCTCTTAACGGTGCAACACCTGCGCCGCCTCCGATAAAGACTTGCGTGTAATTATTTTGTTTCGTCAGCTGAAAGTCACCAAATGGTCCTACAGCATCGACACTCGCACCAGCCTCCAGGTTACATAGGTAGCTTGAACCGATACCTGGGGGAATCCCTTCGCTTGGCGATGGCAGCAGCCTTATGTTAAATACAAACCGAGTCGGGTGAGGCCGCGTAGCAACCGAGTAATGCCGTGACAATATTTCGTTTATATGTGGAATACGGAACTGCATAAATTGCCCGGCTTCATAACTAACGGGGTCTGAACTTACAAAAGTAAGCTCCATAATGGATGGAGTGAGTTGCCGCTTTGAATCAAGTGTTAAAGCAATATCATCGACTCCGACATTATGCAGCTTAACGTCATAATTGGATGACGTTCTGTGTTGACAAGATAGGCGCGTTCCTGCTTCTAATTCGTTGGCGCTCAATAACGCTTTATCAGCTGCTTTCGGGCTGGGTATATTGCTGCCTTGCAGTGTCACTTTACATAACCCACAGGTACCGCCTCCGCCACAATTACTCGCAATTGGTTGCCCTTTCTGCTGAAAATATTCTAGCCACGTTTTCTTACGTTTTGGATTAAAGTCACCGTTAGTAATATTTCGGCCTAAGAGAATTAAACCGGATAATGAAAACCAAAGAGCGAATAATCCAGCACTCCATATCAATAGATGATTAAAACTTCGACCGCCCGTGTAATCCATAAAGTGCAGACGAAACGCCCAGTCAGCGATTGTCCATGGCGTATTACGATGTTCCACAACCCGGGATGACGCTTCATCGATATATATTCGGGTATTAAGATCATCCTCGATATCAATGCGGAATCCTGAGGCATTCCAGCCATTCACTTCATCGCTTCCCTTGACTCTTTCAACCCTTTCAACCTGGCCCGGTCCATTGTAGCTATTCAGCGCTAGCTGAGTCGCCAAAGCTTGGTCCGTAGACCACCGTTCACCGGTATCTGCGTTGAAGTAAAGCAAACGTCCATCTGGCAGAGACACCTGATACTGACCTACCCCGGCAACACTGACCAGTTCAATGGAGTGAGCTAAGGGGAATCGTTGATGCATTTCAGTAACATCGATTTGAGGCGCTATTTTTTTAAGTG